>OHAN01001966.1_pt1 | contig 15118 bp, 9 predicted proteins | sample 1577121 | NCBI WGS metagenome assembly OHAN01 (sample SAMEA3541554, study PRJEB24748) | human gut metagenome | biome: human gut; feature: human-associated habitat; material: faeces | place: China | collected 2012 | reverse complement strand
GCCGTAAGGCGGGAATTATGCGGTGCTGCCTTAGTTATTTGTGCGGGCTTTCCCTGCGTGAAAACCCTGTGAGACGGGTGTCCGCATTCCTCGATGGGACACCCCGGAAATGCGTTTGTGGGCAATCAAGGCGGATAAGCGGAACCATGATTTATTGAAAATTCAGAAAAGAATCTGTATAATACTTATCAGATAGAGCCTATAGCCATGAAAGGCAAGCGGCATAGCAGTCGGCACATAAACGCATTCATTTGCTCTCAAAAGGAGAATTTTCGTGAACTACATCGCAGTAGTCGAGGACAGCGCGCAGGATCGGGCAGTGCTGGACTCGTATCTGGAAAAATACCAGCAGGAGAAAAACTGCCATTTTCAAATCACGTATTTTTCGGATGGCGACGAGATCGCGCTGGGCTATAAGGGCGGCTATGACCTGATTTTGATGGACATCGAGATGACCTTCCTGGATGGTATGTCAGCAGCCGAGGAGATCCGCCGCGCCGACCCGGAGGTGCTTATCATCTTCATCACCAACTCGCCGCAGTATGCCATCAAGGGGTACGCGGTGCAGGCGCTGGACTATATCTTAAAGCCGCTGAGTTATTACGCTTTCTGCCAGCGGATGAACCATGTGCGGGAGCTGCTGGGGCGCCGCCAGAAGCATTTCCTCACAGTGCCCTGCGCGGGCGGTGTGCAGAAGCTCGATGTCTCCGACATTTATTATGTAGAAATTTGCGACCACGACCTGCTGTTCCACACCAAGCAGGGCGAGGTGCATTCCACCGGCTCCATGCGCGATGTGGAGCAGAAGCTGCCGCCGGAAAATTTCTTCCGCAGCAGCAAGGCGTACCTTGTCAATCTGGAACACGTGGACGGCATCCAGGACGAGGACGCCATCGTCAACGGTGATCGGGTGCAGATCAGCCGCGCCAAGCGCAAGGCATTTTTGGCGGCGCTCAACCACTACATGGGGGAAACCATCTGATGGAAACGGAAGTTCTGGGCAACATTCCCCGCCTGTATACCGCGCTGGCGGACTGGCTGGCCTGCCTTTTATATCTGTTCTTCCTGCCCAAGCGTACAGCAGGCTGGCGGCGGTATACGATCCACGCGGTGTTTTTGCTGCTGCTCGGCGTCTTTATGCAGGCAACGGGGCAGGTGCCGCAATTCTGGTTTCTGCCCTGCATTGCGGTATCCATCTTGATCATGTATCTGTACATCCGAATGCAGGCCGACGTGCCCGCCCGGAGCGCGGGGTATTACTGCGTCCGCGCGTTTATTTTGGGGGAACTGGCCGCCTCGCTGGAATGGCAGCTCTACTACTATATGGCCGGGCGGCAGGGCACGCCGGGCGCGGGTGTGAGTGTGTGCATTTTGGCAGTCGACTATGCCGCAGTGTATGGCGCGGTGTTCGCGCTGGAACGCAATTATAACGATATTGCCTCGCCTCTGCACGTCCACAAAAAGGAATTCCTCAGCACGCTGTTCATCGGTGTGGCGGTCTATGCCGCCAGCAACCTGAGCTATGTCAGCCCGGACACGCCGTTTTCCGGCAAGATGACGGCGGAAATTTACAACATCCGCACGCTGGTAGACCTGGGCGGCATGGCCATTCTGTTTGCGCACCACATGCAGCTGGTGGAGTACCGCCGCAAAAAGGAGCGCGACGCTTTGCAGAACGTCTTGCAGGCGCAGTACGCACAGTACCGCTCGGCGCAGGACAGCATTGACCTTATCAATAAAAAATATCACGACCTCAAGCACCAGATCGCCGTGCTGCGCAGCGAGACCTCAGAGGAAAAGGCCCACTACCTCGACGCGATGGAGCAGGAGATCCGCAGCTATGAGGCGCAGAACAAGACCGGCAACGAGGTGTTGGACACGATCCTGACCAGCAAAAGCCTGTACTGCCAGCAGCACGGCATCACGCTGACCTGCGTGGCAGACGGTGCGGCGCTGGATTTTATGGATACGATGGACCTGTGTTCGCTGTTCGGCAATGCGCTGGACAACGCCATCGAGAGTGTAGAAAAGCTGCCCGACAGCGAGCAGCGACTGATCCATTTGGTGGTGGCACGGCAAAAGAGCTTTTTGTGGATACGGGTCGAAAACACCTACGACGGTGCCTTCCAAGCAGACGGCAACCTGCCAAAAACTACCAAGTCCGACGCCCGCTACCACGGCTACGGTCTAAAGAGCATCTACGACACCGCCGAAAAATACGGCGGCACGGCAGAGATCACCACCCAGGAGAACCAGTTCACATTAAAGGTGCTGTTTCCCATCAAGCAGAAATAACCCGGACAGCCCATTTTGGTGGGCTGTTTTTTGCTTTAAGCAATCTGCACATAAAGCGCATGATACGATTGTCTATTTCGCCAATGCCGCAGGCGGCTTGCGCGGGAAAAACGACCGTTCACGTAGTGAATCCCCTTTTTGCTGTACATTGTGATATAGTGCAGACAACAGAAAAGGAAAGTCGTCTGCGTTTTTTGCTATGGATAACCTTGAAAGCGAGGATCTTGTATGAAAGCAACATCCCTTCTCACCGGCTGGACGTGCCGCCATTTGGGCGATACCGCACCCGGCAAAGCGGTGACCCTGCCCCATGATGCCATGCTGGCCGAACCCCGCACCGCTATAAGCGCGGGCGGCACCAATACCGGCTGGTACGAGGAATATGACTACGAATACCAGCGCACCCTGACCGTGCCGGAAAACGAGCTGGCAGACACCCACATTCTGGAGTTTGAGGGTGTCTACCATAATGCCGAGGTCTGGCTCAACGGTCAAAAGGCTGCGTTCCGCCCCTACGGCTACACCAACTTTTATGTTGATTGTGCGCCGTATCTGCACGCAGGGGAGAACGAGCTGCGGGTCATTGCCCGCAACGCCGACCAGCCCAATAGCCGATGGTATTCCGGTGCGGGCATCTACCGCCCGGTGCAGCTTTGGAAGGCAAGGGGCGCGCATATCACGCTGAATGGTGTTAAAATTCGCACTCTGTCGCTGCAGCCTGCCATCGTGGAGGTGCGCGTAAAGACCACCGCCCCCGGCACGGTACGCCTGACGGTGGACGACCTGCCCGCCATGCAGCAGGAGAGCGACGGCGAGGCCGTATTTACCCTGACCCTTGATAACGCCCGCCTTTGGACACCTGAAACGCCCAACCTGTACACCTGCCGCGTCAGCTTTGCCGATGATGAGGTGACCGAGACGTTCGGTGTTCGCAAGGTCGAGTGGGGTACGGACGGTTTCCTGCTCAACGGCAAGCGGTACATCATCCAGGGCGCGTGCATCCACCACGATAATGGTTTGTTGGGCGCAGTTTGTGACCCCGACGCCGTGGCGCGCAAGGTACGCCTGCTGAAAGAGAACGGCTACAACGCCATTCGCTCAGCGCACAACCCCTGCTCCAAGGCGCTGCTGACCGAGTGCGACCGCCAGGGTATGCTTGTCATGGACGAGTACATCGACCATTGGTACATCCACAAAACCGAGCATGACTACGTGGATTATTTCAACGACTGGTGGCGTCAGGATCTGACCGACATGGTGGAAAAAGACTACAACCACCCCTGCGTGGTGCTCTACTCCACCGGCAACGAGGTCAGCGAGACTGCCCAAAAGCGCGGCATCGCCCTGACCAAAGAGATGACAGACTTCCTGCACGGGCTGGACGATTCCCGCCCGGTGACCTGCGGCGTGAACATCTTCTTCAACTTTTTAAGCTCCATCGGCTTCGGCGTGTACAGCGACGAAAAGGCAAAAAAGGAAGCCGAGCGCGCCGAGAAAGCCAAGCAGCGCGGCGAGAAAGCCGCCAAGAAAAAGGCAGTCGGCAGCCAGTTCTTCAACAATCTGGCGGGGCTGCTGGGTGACGAGTTCATGAAACGCGGCGCGACCCTGCACGGCTGCGACGTCAAGACCCGTGACGCCTTTGCCAACATGGACATTGCAGGCTACAACTACGGCATCTACCGCTATAAGCACGACCTGAAAAAGTACCCGCAGCGGTTGATTTTGGGCAGCGAGACCTTCTGCAACGATGCTTATAAATTCCGCGAGCTGGCCAAACAGGAACCTCGCTTGGTGGGCGACTTTGTCTGGGCGGGCATGGACTACTTGGGCGAAGTCATGGTCGGCTCGTGGGAGTACGCCGACTACGCCGAGACCTTCGACGGCGGTTTGGGCTGGGTGTCAGCGGGTTCGGGACGCATCGACCTGACCGACAAGCCGCTGGGCGAAGCCCTCTATACCCGCGTGGCGCTGGAGGCCGACAATGGCCCCTATATCGCCGTCTGCCCGGTCAACCATACCGGAGACCGCCACAGCCCCAGTGCGTGGAAGATGACGAATGCCATGCCCAGCTGGAGCTGGACCGGCTGCGAGGGGCGCAAGGCCAGCGTGGAGGTCTACGCCCGCGCCGCCCGCGTGGAGCTGGTGCTGAATGGTCATACGGTGGGCAGTAAAATGCTGAAAAACGACTGTCTTGCAAAATTCAGCATTCCCTACGAGAGCGGCACGCTGGAAGCCGTCAGCTATGACGCTGCCGATCACGAAATGGGTCGCTGCAAACTGCAAAGTGCCGGCGGCACGACCCGCCTGACGCTGGACGCCGAAGAACCTACTGTAAAACCGGGGCACCTGTGCTACATCCGTCTGCGCTACACCGATGAAAACGGCATCACCAAGCCGCTGGCGCGCGGCAGTATTCAGGTACAGGTGCGCGGCGGCACGTTGGTGGGGCTGGGCAGTGCCTGCCCTTTCAACAAGCACAGCTATCTGGACAGCGAAACCGATACCTACTACGGCGAGGCTCTTGCCATCGTCCGCATGGGGGACGGCGACGCCATGACGATTGCTGCTTCCGACGGCGAATACAGCGCGGAGCTGACTGTGCCTGCGCAAGCATGAGGCGAGCTATGGAGGTATGGGCTATTTTGCGGCGCTTGCCATCACGCTGTTTCTGGCGGCGTTCGTGCGCATCACCGTTGTCAACGGCGGCGCGCAGATGGTGATTTACTTCCCGATTTATAAAATCATCTTCCCGGAAGGGGAGCAGAAGAAAAACTAAACCGCCCCCAAAAGGGTTTGGAGCAGGTCGGTACCATGCAGCATTCCTTTGTACGCATGGGACAAAATCCGTTCTGAGCCTTGGCACACAACACTACAAAACTCAACAAAAGCTCGTTGAAACGATAAGTTTCAACGAGCTTTTGTTGCCTTAGGATGCAAATTTCAGTGCAGGCCTCGCACAGGGCAATCAGGGTCAGCGCCTGGCCGCAGGCCATCGGGAGGATGCCGATGCCCTTAGCAGCTCCATGGCGCGCTGGACGCGCAGCCCTTTACAACCGGCGGGCAGGGTGCTATAATAAATCCGACCGACCGGTCGGTCGGAAAAGAAAGGGAACACTTCCATGCCGAAATACAGCGTTAAAAAGCCATTTACCATTCTGGTGGCGGTCATTCTGGTGCTGGTGCTGGGCTTTGTCAGCCTGACCGGCATCCAGACGGACCTGCTGCCCGCCATGAACCTGCCCTACCTGATGGTCATCACGACCTACCCCGGCGCCAGCCCCGAGCAGGTCGAGGCTGACGTGACCAAGCCGCTGGAAAATGCACTTTCGACGCTGAACGGCGTCAAGAACGTGACGAGCCAGAGCAATGAAAACTACAGCCTGCTCTTTCTGGAATACCAGGACGACACCGACATGGACAGCGCCATGGTCAAGGCCAGCACCGCCGTGAACCAGCTTTCGGACAGTCTGCCCGATATGGCCAGCACCCCCACGCTGATGGAGATGAGCCCCGATATGATGGCCACCCAGTATGTTGCGGTGGACTATGAGGGGATGGACATCTACGAGCTTTCCGACTATGTGGAGGATACGATCGTACCCCAGCTGGAGCGCGTGGACGGCGTGGCCAGCGTTTCCACCACCGGCCTTGTCAAAAAATCAGTGCAGATCACGCTGGACCAGGACAAAATTGACGAGGTGAATGACAAACTGCTGGTCAAGGTGAGCGACCGCCTGGCCGAAGCCAAAAAGCAGCTGGACGAAAACGAGGCCAAAATCAAGGACGGCCTGGCGGAGCTGGACAGTGCCCAGAGCCAGCTGGATTCCGGCAAAGCCCAGCTGAATACCCAAAAGCAGAGCCTGACCCAGCAGTTGCGGGATGCCATCGACCAGCTGAACGAGGAGATCCCCAAGCTGGAAGAGCAGATTGCGGGGCTGAAAACCCAGCTGGACACCGCCCAGAGCAAGCTGAACCAGCTGAAAGTGGACCCCAGCAGCCTGCCGGAAGTGACGCTGCCAATCGATGATGCACTGTTTGCTTCCTGCAAAGAGATTCTGGCAAAATATGACCCCCAGTACGATGCAAATGCCATGCCCGCTAATTTGGAGGAAGCCAAGAGCGACCTGACCAAGATGGCCGCGATGCTGGCTTCCATCGAGCGCGCCCAGCAGGCCATTGAGACCGAAGCTGCCGCCCTGACCGGCGGGCAGAGCGTCAGCGATGCCTGCGCCGCGCTGGACGCCCAGATCCTGACGCTGACCGTGCAGGTGCAGCAGAAGGATAACGAGATCGTTCAGCTGGAACAGCAGCTGGATACCGCCGCCCCGGAAGAGCAGGATGCCATCCGCGCGGAAATCGAAAGCAAAAAAGCTGAACAGGCGGCTTTACAGACCCAGCTGGACACTGCCACCAGCCAGCGCGCAGCCCTGGATGGTTACAAGAGTGATGAAAGCACCCTTTCCACCACCCAGACGGCCTTGCGGAACGCAACGGTGCTGCTGAAAGCCCGGCAGGAAGCCGAAGCCAGCCTGAACGAGAGCACCGAGGAACTGCGCCAAACCCTACAGCAGACGATTACCACCCTGAACACCCAGATCGACAAAGCCGAAGCCATGCTGGCCAATTTGAACGATCAGCGCGGCAAGCTGCAGTCGATGCTGGAAAGCCTTTCTGCCAACCCGACAGACCCTCAACTGGCCGATATGGCCGTGCAACTGCTGCTCAGCGGCACCGAAGCCCAGCTCAGTTTGGGCGAGTTCCAGATCAGCAGCGGCCGCACCCAGCTGGAAGCGGGCCAGACCCAGTTGGACTCCGCCCGCGAAGAGTATGAATCGGCCCGCGAGGAAGCGCTGAAAAGCGCCAATCTGGACCAGCTGCTGAACATGAACACCTTAAAGCAGCTGATCGCCGCGCAGAACTTCTCTATGCCCGCCGGTTACATTGACGGCGGGGAAGGGGACGATAACCAGTACATCTTAAAAGTCGGCGATGCGTTTGACAATGTGGATGAGCTGAAAAGTATGGTCCTGTGCAGCATTGACGGCATCGGCGATGTGCGGCTTTCCGATGTGGCGGACATTGAGCTGACCGATAACGCGGACGACAGCTACGCCAAGGTGGGCAAAAACCGCGCCGTGCTGCTTTCAATCTATAAAAGCTCCACGGCTTCCACCTCGTCTGTCTCCGACGCAAGCACCGCTGCTATGAAAGAACTGATGGCAGAAAACGACGGCCTGCACCTGACCACCATCATGGATCAGGGCGATTACATCAAGCTGATTGTGAACAGCGTCATGTCCAACCTGATCGAAGGCGCTGTGCTGGCCATCATCGTGCTGGCTCTGTTCTTAAAGGATATCCGCCCCACGCTGGTGGTGGCCATCAGCATGCCGCTCAGTGTGCTGTTTGCCATTGTCATGATGTATTTCAGTGGCATTACCCTGAACATTCTCAGCCTGTCCGGCTTGGGGTTGGGCGTTGGCATGCTGGTGGATAACTCGGTCGTTGTCATCGAAAATATTTACCGCCTGCGCGGGCGCGGCATTCCGGCCCCGCGTGCTGCGGTGCAGGGTGCACGCCAGGTGGCGGGGGCCATCGTGTCCTCCACCCTAACCACGGTCTGCGTGTTCCTGCCCATGGTGTTTACCACCGGCATGGTGCTGGAGCTGCTTTCCGATATGGCATGGACCATCACGTTCAGCCTGCTGGCATCCCTCATTGTGGCCCTTACCGTGGTGCCCTGCGCCGGTTCCACCGTACTGTGCAAGCAAAAAGAGATCAAGCACCCCTGGTTCGACCGTTTCCTGAACGGGTACGAAAAGCTCTTGCGCTTCTGCTTAAAGCGCAAGGCCATCCCGCTCACACTGGCGATCGTGCTGCTGGCCGTATCGGTCTGGCGCATTGCCACCATGGGCGTGGTGCTCATCCCGGATATGGGCTCCAACCAGCTTTCGATTACGGTAACGGTGCCTGCGGATACCGAAAAAGAGGATGCCTTTGCCACCGCAGACGCCGTGATGGACGCCATTACCAACATTGACGGCGTGGAAACGGTGGGCGCCATGTCCGGCGGCAGCGACAGCACCAGCAGCATGCTGATGATGACCGGCACTGAGGGCACCACGGACAACACCAGCTTTACCTATTATGTTCTGCTGACTGACGAGGGCGCCAGCAACAGCAAGGCCATCCAGCAGCAGATCGCCGATGACACCGCTGACCTGAACTGCGAAGTGGACATCAGCGCCAGCAGCATGGATATGAGCGCATTGTCCGGCAGCGGCGTGGAGGTGGACATCTACGGCCAGAACCTGGACAGCCTGACCACCGCCAGCCAGCAGGTGATGGACCTGCTGAACAGCGTGGACGGCATTGAGAATGTCTCCAACGGGCAGGAAACCGGCGACGAGGAGGTGCATATCGTCATTGATAAGGACAAAGCCATGCGCCTTGGCCTGACGGTGGCGCAGGTGTACCAGCAGATCGCCGCAAAGCTCAGCACCGATACCACCGCAACCACCCTGAAAGTGGGCCGCGATACCTATGATGTGACGATTGTGGATAAGACCGATACCCCGAACCTGAACGATCTGTTCCAGATGGAGTTCATCACAACGACCACCGACGATGACGGCAACACCGTGAACGAGACCCATACCCTGGGCGAGTTTGCCTCCCGCACCAACGGCAACGCCTATGCGACCATTGCGCGCGAAAACGGCTCCCGCAAGATCAGCGTGACCAGCGATACCGCTGAAGGCTACAACACCACCCTGATTTCCCGTGATCTGAGCCCCCAGCTGGAAGCACTGGACCTGCCAGATGGCTGCACCGCTGAAATTGCCGGTGAAACCACCCAGGTGACCGAGATGATCCAGCAGATGGCCAAAATGATGGCCCTGGCACTGTTGTTTGTCTATTTTGTCATGGTGGCGCAGTTCCAAAGCCTGCTTTCCCCCTTCATTGTGCTGTTCACCATTCCGCTGGCCTTTACCGGCGGCATGATCGGCCTGATGATTGGCGGCGAACAGCTTTCGGTCATTTCGCTCATGGGCTTCCTTGTGCTGATGGGCGTGGTGGTCAACAACGGCATTGTGTTTGTGGATTACGCCAACCAGCTGCGCATTGGCGGGCTGGAGCGCACCGATGCCCTGGTGGCAACCGGCCGCACCCGTATGCGCCCCATCCTGATGACGACCCTGACCACCGTGCTTGCCATGGTAACGATGATCTTCAGCAAGGATGCCGGAAGCGAGATGGGCAAAGGCATGGCCATTGTTATTGTGGGCGGCCTTTCCTATGCAACGCTGATGACCCTGTTTATTGTGCCGGTGATGTATGACCTCTTCTACCGCAAGCCGCCGGTCAACATTGATGTGGGCGATGACGGCATGGATGACCTGCCCGATGATGCGGCCGAGTTTGCCGCAGAATTTGCCGCCCGCCGCGCAGCAGAGGGCAAGAACCAGCCGGAACCCGAAACACCGGATACCGCCGAGCACCGCCACTTAAAGATGCCCGGTAAACCCGATACCGAAAACGGGGAGGGGACGCCACAATGACACCAGATATCCGCAAAGAACGCGAAACCGCCCTGTACGAAGCCGCCTTGCGCCTGATTGCCAAGGGGGTAAACCCCGCCGCCATGAAGGTGCAGCAGATCGCGGACGAAGCCGGAATCGGCAAGGGCACCGTGTATGAATACTTTGCCTCCAAGGATGAGATCCTGCAGGGAATGGCCCTGTACTGCTTTGATACCGAGATTGCCCGCATTGCCGTATTGATGGAGCCATGCACCACCCTGCAAGAGCTGGAGGACGCCGTGATGGCCTACCTGCAGGATCTTTCCGGCAACCGGATGGGAACCTATCAGGTGATCGCTTCCAGTATTGGCGCACGGGAGAACCTCCGCGGTATGGACGAGTGTGTGCAAGCCCTGCGTGGGGTGCTGCACAGAACCATGGCAGCCCTGCGGCAAAAAGGGGAGATCAACCCCGCCCTGCCGGATGATTACTGTGATCTGGCTCTGCTTTCCGCTGCGGCGGGTGGGCTGATAGGGCTGTGCTATGTTTCCAAGCACCCGGGCGCGCTAACGCCCATACAAAACCTGCGCGTGTTGATCCACCGCGCACTGAACCCATAAACAAACAAAAATAAAAGCAGCCAGCCGCCCTGCCTGTGGGAATGTTCCACGGTGGGGCGGCTGGTTGTTGTATCGGGGGAAAGTGGAGATAAAAAAATACGCTTTCGCCGCCGATGCCCAAACTGCGCAAAGCATGGTATAATGATGGCAGGATAAACGCAGAAACCAACACACAGAACACGAAAAGAACACAGGAAAGGAAAGACCATGTACTTTCAATACGGGCAGGAAGAAACGGAATACCTGAGCGGCAAAGATGAAAAACTTGGGGCGGTGATTGCCCAGGTGGGCCGGGTGAATCGCGAGGTGGATACAGACCTGTTTTCTGCCGTGGTGCACCATATTGTGGGGCAGCAGATTTCCACCAAGGCGCAGGCTACCATCTGGCAGCGCATGCGGGGTGCCCTTGGCACGGTGGATGCCGAGCATATTCTGGAAGCAGGGAACGAGCAATTACAGCTGCTTGGCATCAGCTGCCGCAAGGCAGAGTACATCACGGACTTTGCACGAAAAATCCAGAACGGTGAGTTTGATTTGGAGGGCATCTGGCAGAAGCCGGATGAGGAAGTGATCCGGGAGTTAAGTGCCCTGAAAGGCATTGGCGTGTGGACAGCGGAGATGATTTTGCTTTTCTGCATGCAGAGGCCCGATGTGTTCAGCTATGATGACCTTGCCATCCAGCGCGGGCTGCGCATGGTGTACCATCACCGTAAAATTGACCGCAAACTGTTTGAAAAGTACCGCAGGCGGTTCAGCCCTTATTGCAGCGTGGCGAGCCTTTACCTGTGGGCCGCCGCGGGCGGCGCGGTGCCGGGGTTGAAGGATTATGCCCCCAAAAAGAAAGCCCCGGCCAAAAAGGCAGCACCCGCTGGTTCCCACACGGAGAAAACATCAAAAGTACAACAGAAAGGGTAGATGCTATGATGTTCACCGCGCATTATCAGTCCCCCTTGGGGGAAATTCTGCTGGCAGCGGATGAAGTGGGCCTGACCGGCTTGTGGTTTGACCGCGCAAAGTATTATGCGGCGGGCCTGGCCCCGCAGAGCACGGAGCGCGAAACCCCGCCCTTGACCGAAGCAAAGCGCTGGCTGGATGTGTATTTCAGCGGAAAAATGCCGGATTTTATGCCGCCGCTGCACCCCATCGGGTCAGACTTCCGGCAGGAAGTGTGGGCGCTGCTGCTGCAAATCCCATACGGGCAAACGACAACATACGGCGCGCTGGCCGCCCGGCTTGCGGCAAAGCATGGCACGGCGCGCCTGTCCGCCCAGGCGGTGGGCGGAGCCGTGGGACATAACCCCATTTCGCTCATCATCCCGTGCCACCGTGTGGTGGGTGCCAGCGGCAGCCTGATCGGTTATGCGGGTGGTGTTGAGCGAAAAATCCAGCTGTTGAAATTGGAAGGAACCGACTGCATAAAGCTGTTTGTGCCCAAAAAATGTGAATTAAGAGTTGAGCAAGCACAAAGTAAGGGCGAGCAAAAGATGTGAAAAAGTAAACCAGCAGAAGAGCGAATATGCGAAGCATGTTGAATATTAAGCATGTCGAAAATATGTTGACCATGCAATTTCAAACATTGAATATTGCAAAAACATACAGAAAACGATACAATAAAAGCAATCCCGTATCATTCTGAGTGCAAAGCGGGAATGATACGGCGTTGCCTACTGAAGCGAGGAGAATTTTTCCATGAGTGAAGTTAAAGCAGGCATTGGCGGCGAGCATTACCAGCCATATGCAGAGCGCACCGGCGGCGAATCCGTTGTGTTTTTTACCCGTGATCTTTCGGCAGAGGGCCTGAAAAAGGCATATGCCGCCATTCAGGGCAACCTGACCGGCAAGGTGGCTGTTAAGCTGCACACCGGCGAGCAGAACGGCCCCAACATCATCCCGCGTCCCTGGGTCAAGAGCCTGATGGAACAGATCCCCAACAGCACCATTGTGGAAACCAATACCTATTACGAGGGCGACCGCTACACCACCGCACAGCACCGCGAAACCCTGAAAATAAACGGCTGGACGTTCTGCCCGGTGGATATTATGGACGAGGACGGCGTGGCAGCCCTGCCGGTAAAGGACGGCAAGTGGTTTACCGAAATGCACGTTGGCTCCCACCAGCTGAACTATGATTCCATGCTGGTGCTGACCCACTTTAAGGGCCACACGATGGGCGGCTTTGGCGGTTCCAACAAGAACATTGGCATTGGCTGCGCCGATGGCCGCATCGGCAAGGCCGAGATCCATACCGCTGTCGGCTCTGACAACATGTGGTCCATCAGCGAGGAAGAGCTGATGGAACGCATCTCGGAATCTGCCAAGGCAACGGTGGATTACTTTAAGGATCATATCTCCTTCATCAACGTCATGCGCAACATGTCTGTCTCCTGCGACTGCGAGGGTGTCAGCGCGGCACCGGTCGTTACCCCCAACGTGGGCATCTTGGCATCTTTGGATATCTGCGCCATTGACCAGGCCAGTGTGGACCTGATCTATGCCATGAAAGAGGAAGATCACCACGACCTGGTGGAGCGCATCAAGACCCGCCATGGCCTGCGCCAGCTTTCTTACATGCAGGAGCTTGGCATGGGCAACCGCAAGTATAAGCTGATCGACCTGGATAACAACCAGTCTCCTCTTACCCTGCAGGAGGCAGTGGCACACGTTGTTCCGTTTGTTGAACCTAAAAAAGTTACCCTGTAAACCGGCTGGGCAGGTTTGCCCCAGCCGCACCCAATAAACAATTTCGGGCCGGACGCTGCAATAAAGCGCCCGGCCTTTTGGGTTTTATAGAAAGGCAGTGAAAGACAGTAAGCAGAAGCTGCCCAAAACAAAGCGGGCCAGGGCGAATATGCCGGCCAGAGAAAGGATATGAAAGCGATTCGATGGCTGTTAAAATTGGTTCTGGCGATGATAACCCTGCCACTGATTCTTGCTGTGTGGCTGATAAAGTGGTTTGTGGTATTTCTGCATCATTGTTCGGCATGGACTTTCTATCTGCTGGGCAGTGTGGTGTTGGCAACGGCGGTGCTTTCGTTTCTGATGCAGCAGTCGCAGGGGATAGAAGCACTTCAAATGCTGATCGGCGGATTTGTGATTTTTATGATACCGCAGGTGGTCGGCGGAGTGGTGGTAGGCAGAACGAAAGATCAGATTTTGAGCGAACGAAAAGATTTGTATATAGGGCAATACCGCATAATTCTAAGTGCCGATACGGCGAGCGAGGTGCGGCAGATGCTAAGCCAAAAGCGCAGATAATACTGGATGTCTTATCGAGCATTTTGGCAACGCAGATGCCGTGCCGCAGCCGCCGGAGCGGTGCTTAAGCCGTAAGGCGGGAATTATGCGGTATTGCCATAGCACAGTGATGATAGAGCCATTTCAGGTGTCATGCAGAGATGCAGTGAACTGAGATGGCGCTTTTCTTTTGAATAAAGGCTCATCAAAGCCAAGGACAGCTTGAAAACTGCTTTGGCTTTGATGAGCCTGTTTTTGTGCCTTTTTCAAATTTATTTGGGAAAAAAGTTGTCCAAGACTTGATATCGGACGGCTCACATTGTTTATGGGGTAGAGTGAACCCGCTCCGGCGTACGCCGCAGCTGGTTGCGATATTCGGACGGCGTAATGCCGTATAAACTGCGGAAAGTTTTCAAAAAACTGGTGTAATTGGTAAAACCGCTGGCGTTGCAGGCATCCAGCACGCTGGCGCCGGCTGCAATGGCACGGCGGCAATGCTGCATGCGCAGGTTGGTCAAATAGCCGTGTACACTTTCCATCGTGTAGGTTTTGAACGCGCGGGACAAATGCTCCCGGCTGGTGTAGGTATATTTGGCAAGGCTGCCAACGGTTAGGTTCGGGTCGGTATAATTGGCCTGCAAAAAAGCAACGGCCTTGGCAACCAGGGCACTTGTAGCGCTGGGCGGTGCCGTGCGGCGCTCGTCCACAATCTGGTCCATCAGCAGCAAAAGCTCCACCAGCTCGCACCGCTGCACCATGTGCTGGGTGCTGCCGTGTAAGTAAGCGGTCTGGGCCATCCGCTCAAATAAGCCGCGTAGATCCCATGCGGTGACGGCGTCTGCATCCAGGATCACCAGTTGCCCCAGCCAGGTGGGGGCAACCAGCCCGCTGGCCAGCAGGGCTTCCTGCCATAGCTCGGCGCTGATCTGGGCAATCAGACGTTCAGAAATCTTATCCGTGATATTGAACATACCCGCATGATAGCACCGGGCAGGGAAGATGATCATTTCCCCCAGGTTTATATCATAAATGTTGCCGTCCACAGAATAGCGCACGTTGCTGCCCACCAGGGGCAGTACAAGCTCATAATACGGGTGAGAGTGTACAACAGACTGGCTGTCCTGCTCGTTGGTATACCAACCCACGGCAATCTGACCGCTTTCCAGCTCCATGCTGGCGCGTTCCTGCGTCAAAAACTGGTCCTTGATATGTGGTACTTTCTGGACGAACATGGTGGGCCCTCCTTTTTTGACTTTGCGGCGCGGATTTCTGGGGAACGTTTGTAGTCCGGTCCGGGATGTTGGGCATAGCAAATAACAAAATAGGACAAAAATGGCGGTAGTGGCCAATTTTTATATGGCATCTGACTTTAGGCAACACCGCACAATTCTCGCCTTACGGCTTAAGCACCGCTCCGGCAGCTGCGGCACGGCATCTGCGTTGCCA
>OHAN01001965.1_pt1 | contig 15119 bp, 9 predicted proteins | sample 1577121 | NCBI WGS metagenome assembly OHAN01 (sample SAMEA3541554, study PRJEB24748) | human gut metagenome | biome: human gut; feature: human-associated habitat; material: faeces | place: China | collected 2012 | reverse complement strand
CCACCAACGATACCTTCAACTTCCTTAAGAGAAGCCATTGTTGTATCACCAGGAGTTGTCATAGCTAATGCACCATGAGCAGCACCATAGTTAACAGCCTTTTCAGCGTCTTCAAATGTCATAAGACCATATACAAGACCTGAAGCGAATGAATCTCCGCCACCAACTCTATCCATGATTTCAAGTCCATCATACTGAGCAGCTTTGTAGATTTCACCATCAGCCCAGCAGATTGCTGACCAGTCATTAACTGTAGCTGTCTTAACCTGACGAAGAGTTGTAGCAACAGCCTTGAAGTTAGGGTATGTAGCAGCAGCTTCGTTAATCATCTTCTTGTAACCATCAAGGTTAAGAGTCTTAAGGTTCTCATCGTTACCTTCGATTTCGAAACCAAGGCAAGCTGTGAAGTCTTCTTCGTTACCAATCATAACGTCAACATACTTAGCCACTTCCTTATTAACTTCCTGAGCCTTAGCTAAACCGCCAATAGCTTCCCACATAGATGGTCTGTAGTTAAGATCGTAAGATACGATTGTACCGTACTTCTTAGCTGCCTTACAAGCTGCAATAACAGTTTCACAAGCCTGTTCAGAAAGAGCAGCATAGATACCACCTGTATGTAACCAACGAACACCTAAGCCACCATCGCTCTTGTTCTTGAAGATGTAATCAAAGTCGAAATCTTCTGGAGTAGCCTGAGAAATAGCTGTGTTAGCTCTATCTGAGCAACCCTTGGCACCACGGATACCGAATCCTCTTTCTGTGAAGTTGAGACCATTTCTGCAAAGACGACCGATACCATCTGTCTTCTTCCAGCAGATAAGGGATGTATCAACACCACCCTGTTCGATGAAGTCCTTCATAAGAAGACCTACTTCGTTATCAGCGAAAGATGTGATAACAGCAGTTCTCATACCGAAGCACTTGTGAAGACCACGGATAACGTTATATTCTCCGCCACCTTCCCATGCTCTAAAGCTTCTTGCTGTACGAATTCTTCCTTCACCTGGATCAAGACGAAGCATTACTTCACCTAAAGATACAGCATCAAATGTGCATTCTTCAGCTGGTCTTAAATTTAATTTCATTTTTTAGATACCTCCAAATAAATTTTTACATAATCATATTAACATATAATTTAGATTTAATCTATATATTTAAGTAAAGTTTTGTATAAAGCTGTCAATTTTCCGCCGATTAAAAAGAATATTGGTAAGTTACATTAATATATAAGCTGAAATATAATTTATATTAATGATGTAATGCAATTTATAAAAAGTGAAATGTTAAAAAAATATACATAATTATTGAAAATAGAACTTTTTGCTTATTGAAAATATTGTGGAGATATTGTAAAATATTTCTAAAATAGTATACCAATGAATAATATTTATGAAATGAGGCATATATATGAGCAATATCAAGAAGTTAAGAAAACTCAAAATCCAATGGAAAATATTGCTTTCAGCAATGCTTGTTATATTCGTATTTGGCGGATATATGGTATTTGCTAAAGCTGATTCCAGTGTCACTGTATCAGTGACAACGACAGCAACAATTGTTAATCAGGGCACAGAGTCGAACAGCATCGTGGCAACTATGTCGGGAAGAGATGAGAATAATGTCAGTCAGGATTCACCGGATAATTATAAGCCGGCAGTAAGAAATCTTAAATGGACAGTATCCAACTCTGATATTATTAAATTTGTCGTAAGTGATAGTGCGGGAACTAAATATGCAGACACAGCAGAAGGCACTGCCAATCCTACAATATATGGTAATAGAGCAGGTAAGGCAACAATTACGGCTACATATTATACTAAGGCTTACGGACCAGACGGTAGCATTACTTATGAAGAAGAGCTTGGAAATGACTCCGTAGATATCATTGTTCCTTTAAAGATTAACAGCTTTAAGGCATACAGAAATGGTGTAGAGCTTACAAAAGAAGAAATGCTTTGTTATCAGGTAGGAGATATTATTGAGATAGCATCTAATGCCAATGATACTAATAAAATATTTGTTGAAACAGACAATGATAAGACAGGAAGTCTTTCTAAAGATGGTGTTGTAGAGAAAGTATCATCTTCAGGTGCTAAAGTAACACTTAAGATTGTTGGTGGTGGTAGAACTAATCTTAAAGTAAGAACAGCAGATGGTGATGGTATCAATTCTCTTACAGCAACATACCAGATAACATCAAAGGTTGAATACACTGATGGAGTTGCTAACTCTGAAGGACATTCTATCCAGAAGCTTTCTGATGGTACAAGATTTATTACATTATCAGATAAAGATTTTGAAGACTTTAAAGAAGAAACAATTCCTTCTAATATTAAATATCCAGCAACAGCAGGTGTTACATATGTATCATCAGATACAGACGTAATTACATATAAGGCTGGAAGCATAAAAGGTGTTAACGCAGGTGTAGCTCAGGCAACAGCAGGTGTTGCAAGTATTGATGTACAGGGTAACATAGGCTGGGCGACAAAAGATGTAGTTAATGTTGTCGTTCCATTTAAGAAGCTTGGAAATGATGTAAGCAATATGAATGTAGGCGACTCAATACAGCTTAAGACTTCTGCTAAATCAACAGAGGTTACCTGGTCAACATCTGATAACAGCGTACTTCAGGTTGATGCAACAACAGGTCTTGTTACAGCAATGGGAGCTGGTAAAGCTACTATATACGCAACAAGAGTTGATGATGAACTTTCAACAAAGTACAAGCTTAATAATCAGCTTTCTTATGAGATTACAGTTATCGATGGATTTGGCTTAAGCCTTACATCAATGAGTGTTAATATAGGTGATACACAGAATCTTGTAGCACTTGTAACTAATAATCCTAGCAAGGATGACATTACATTTACAGTAGAGAATCAGCCAGATGCAGCAGGGGTTGTTCCAACTGAGACTTTAATTAACGTAGTTCAGTCAGAAGACGGAAGAACATTCAAGGTAACAGGTGTTGCATCAGGTATAGCACATATTAAGGTAACTCAGAATGTTAATGGCGTTATTAAGAAAGCTACCTGTGTTGTATACGTTACAACACCAGTGGGGGAGATTACTATTAATCCTTCATCGCTTACAGTAGACAGAGGTTCATCTGACACTGTACAGCTTATATTTAACCCATCAGCACCAACTAATAATAAAGTATTATGGTCATCATCTAATACAGATGTTGCAACAGTAGAAGGTGACAGCTATACAGCTACAATCACTGGTGTATCTGGTGGTACAGCAACAATTACTGTCATAACAGAAGACGGACTTAAAGTAGCAACTTGTGATGTATATGTAAGAGAACCTGTAACAGGTCTTGTACTTAATGCAACAACAGTTGAGTCTTCAATGGCAGTTGGTCAGTATCAGCTCGTTGCAACGGTTCTTCCAGCGGGCGAAGGTGTTGACCGTGCTGTAACATGGACATCATCAGATCCATCAGTGGCAACAGTGGATGAGAATGGTCTTGTTAAGTATGTTAAGCCAGGATATTGTACAATCGTATGTAAGACAACAGACGGAGCATATATAGCAACCTGTAACTTTATCATAAGCATACCAGTAGAGCAGATTAAGCTTGATTATACTGATGAGATAATGTCAATAGGCAGTACATTAAGAATTACAGCAGAGGTTCTTCCGGTAACAGCTACTAATAGAACAGTAGTATGGGAATCTTCTAATACTAATGTGTGTATCGTAGATTCTAATGGCCTTGTAGAAGCAGTTGGAACTGGAAGCTGTACAATCCTTTGTAAGTCATTAGACGGTAACTACACGGCAATGTGTAATATATATGTTAAACAGCCTGTAACACAGGTTATACTTAATACAACGGATATAACTGTAAGACAGGGTCAGGTATTCTGGCTCAATGCTACTTGTCTTCCGGAGAATGCAGATAATAAAATTATCAGCTGGGAAAGCCGTGATGAGAGCGTGTGTACAGTTGAGAGCGATGGTAAGGTTACAGCAGTAGGTGCTGGTACAACATCTATTATTGCAACCAATGTTGATACAGGACTTACGGCATATTGTGTTGTAACGGTTACACAGCCGGTAACAGGAATTTCACTTAACTCAGATTATCAGGAATTATGGGTTGGAGCTAAATATGCAATTATACCGGTGGTTGAACCTTATGATGCTGAGAATAAGAATGTTACATATTTATCAAGTGATCCATCGGTAGCAACAGTAGATGAAAATGGTGTTGTTACAGCATTAAAGGGTGGAAGTTGTATAATTGAAGTAACAACCGAAGTTAATAAGTTAACGGCGGCTTGTACGATTGTAGTAAAAGAGTATGTATCATCAATAACTCTTAGTGAAACTGATAAATTTATGAATGTTGGTTCAACAGGAACGCTTGTTGCTTCTGTTGGAACGGATACAGCTACTAATAAGAATATAGTATGGTCATCTTCTAATTATGATATATGTTATGTAGATGGAAATGGTAACTTAAGTGCTAATTCAGTTGGTAATGCGGTTATTACAGCAACAGCAGCAGATGGAAGCGGCGTTAGTGCTTCTTGTATCGTAAAGGTTGTTGACCCGGTTATAGGAATTACAGTTGAACCAGATACAGTAAGATTGCTTGTAGGCGATTCGGCTAAGGTTACTGCGGTAATAACACCAGATAGTGCAACTGTTAAAGATGTAACATGGACATCATCTAATGAGGCTATTGCAACAGTAGATGAGTCAGGTGAGATATTCGCCCTAAGCACTGGTAAGTGTAAGATAACAGCTACATCACAGGACGGTAATGAAGTCAAGGGTGTGTGCTGGGTATATGTAACACCAGTTGTTAATATATCATCATTAAGAATTAACTCTAAAGAGATATACATGCTTTCTGGACGAGCTAGACAGTTATCAGTGATTGTAAGACCTGTCAATAATACAGATTCATATGAATGGTATTCAACAGATACAGGAATTGTACAGGTAGACCAGAATGGTGTGATCACAACAGTTGGACCTGGTACAGCAGATGTATTTGTTATAAGCACTAACAGCAGTGTGGAAGCTACCTGTACGGTACATTCACTTGCTATGAGTACATCACGAGTAAGATTAGAGCAGTACGACAGATTTAATCTTGATGTAATAGGTACAGAAGATACTGTTACCTGGAGAAGTTCTAATCCAAGAGTATGTACGGTTTCATCATCAGGTGAAGTTATAGGTAGACGGGCAGGAACAGCTACAGTAACAGCTACAGTTCATAATAAGACACTTAGCTGTACAGTAACAGTTACTAACATCAGGTAATACTGCTGGAAAATTTCAATTCTTGATATAAGCTTTAAAGATATTATAGAACTTAAAGATGGTTATGCCAGACATTCAAGTCTGGCATAACCATTCTTTATATAATATTTTGGCTGTTATCAGAACATAATGGAACTGACTGTAATAATAAACGGCTTATAGAACAAAATAGACAATATAAAAAGAAACAGGCACTATAAGATTATTCTTATGGTGCCTGTTCTTTATTATTTAATATGAGGGGGAGATAGAAAGAATTAACTTTGCTATCTGATTATTAATATAACCTGTAATTGTGTGCAAAGTATGTCTTATTTATGAAAGAACGATAAAAAGAATTAACAAAATAATAAAATAATATATATCAAATGGGTAATGGCTATAAAGTTCAAAAAGTTTAATTTGTTAATTTATTGATTATTGAGTATCAATATGTTAGAATTTATTCGTTAAAATATAAAGGCAGGGGAATATATATGAATAGCAATGACAAAGATGAGTTAGATGATGAGTTAATTAAATCAATGAAAAAGCTTGTTGAAGAAGAAACTAACGTTGCTAAAGCGTTCATAGATACCCAGAATGAGTTGCCAGACGAAGATGATGAGTCTGGTGATGAAACAATGGGTAAGACAAGAGTTATACCTAAGGTCACAGATGATATGCTTACTAAAGTAAGTGATGCTACAATTAATATCAGCGATTTGAATGTAGACAAAGAGCTTCAATCCAATAAAGAACAGAATAATATAGATGATACGAGCAGAGTAAAAGAATATAATAAGGCAGAACAGCAGGATAAGTGTTCTGATGCACATATGGATAATGGTAATAATGAGAAAGATGATAGTGCGCAGGAAAAGGCTAAGAAGCCTATGGATGCTAAGAAGAAAAAGATGATTATAGCTGTTTCCTGTGTAGTAGCTGCTTTAGTAGTCATTATAGGTATAGTTGTCGGAGTTGTTCTTAATAATAAGAATAAGAATTCGTACCAATATAATTATGATAAAGGAATGAGTTCTTATCAGAACAAGGATTATGATGATGCTATTAGGTATCTTACTAAAGCTTCCAAGTTATCTGATGGCAGGAAAAATGTAGATTTAAAATATACATTGTATCAGTGTTATGCTGCAACAGATAATACAGATATGTCAACTGAAGTGTTAAAGGATATTTTATCGTTTGATGAGAATAATGAGAAAGCTTTAAAAGCATTAGCTTCAATATATAATACTAAGAAAGATGGAACAAGTCTTAATAAGCTTATTAAAGATTATAAGGATAAACAGGGTTACAAATATCTTACTGATTATGTTGTTGAAACTCCTAAGCCATCAGTTGAAGCTGGAAGCTATGATGATGTAATTAAGTTACAATTTACAGAGAACAGCAGTTCAACAATATATTACACAACAGATAAGACTGAGCCAGATAAGAAAAGTAAACGTTACACAGGTACAGCAATAGAAATACAGAGTGGTACTACTACAATAAAGGCTATTGCTATTAGTGACATAGGAGTGTGCAGTGATGTTGTGGAGCTGGAGTATACAGTTGACTTTAAGAAGCCATCTGCACCAACAGTAAGTCCTGCCTCAGGAACATATGAGGAAGGACAGACGGTGACAATAGATAATATTCCAGCTGGCAGTACAGCATATTATACATTAGATGGTTCTACACCAACTAAGAATTCAGAGGAATACTCTGAACCATTTACGATTCCAACAGGCAATATTGTAATATCGGTTGTCATAATTGATTCACATAACCAGTCAAGCAGTGTTGTTAAGCGTAATTATGTTGTCAACAAGGCTAAGACATATGTATATAATGAGGCACTTGAGATATTAAAAGCAAAGCTTATATCAAAGGGAGTGCTTAAGTCAGATGGAGCTACAGCTGCTGACGGGTCTACAGTTACATTTGTATATCAGTCAAGGACAACTGTAGATGGAGTTGAGATGTTCGTTGTAAGATATGATGTGACATCTAAGACGGGTAAGACTTCTACGGCTGGTTATTATGGTGTCGCTACTAAGACAGGTGACTGCTATACAGTGACACAGAATGGCGGAGCATATAGTGCTGCCGCATATAATTAAGTTTTGATGTGTGATTAACACTTCAGATAATATATAACTGAAAGGGGTAATAAAATGTACAAGATTCTTAAGGCTGAAAAATTAGCAGAAAAGATTTTTCTTATGGATGTTGAAGCACCAAGAGTTGCTAAGCACTGTGAACCTGGCCAGTTCATAATTGTTAAAATGGATGAAAAAGGAGAGAGAATTCCTCTTACAATCTGCGATTATGACAGAGAAGCTGGAACAATAACAATTGTATTCCAGATTGTAGGAGCATCAACAGAAAAAATGTCTCACCTTAAAGCAGGTGATGCTTTTAGTGATTTCGTTGGTCCATTAGGATGCCCTTCAGAATTAATTCACGAGAATATTGAGGATTTAAAGAAGCAGAATATCGTATTTATAGCAGGTGGTGTAGGTACAGCACCAGTATATCCTCAGGTAAAATGGCTTCATGAGCATGGCGTAGATGCTGATGTTATCGTTGGAGCTAAGAACAAAGACCTTATCTTATTAGAAGAAGAGATGAAGGCAGTGGCAGGCAATCTTTATATAACAACTGATGATGGCAGCTATGTAAGAAAGGGTATGGGTACAGATGTACTTAAAGATCTTTATGCACAGGGTAAGAAGTATGACAAATGTATAGCGATTGGACCATTGATTATGATGAAATTCGTCTGTCTTTTAACTAAGGAATTAGGTATACCTACAGTTGTAAGTATGAACCCTATTATGGTTGATGGTACAGGTATGTGTGGTGCATGCAGACTTCAGGTTGGTGATGAGATTAAGTTCGCTTGTGTAGACGGACCGGAGTTTGATGGACATTTAGTAGACTTTGACCAGGCTATGAAACGTCAGCAGACATATAAGACAGAAGAGGGCAGAGCTATGCTTGCAGCCCTTGAAGGAGATACACATCACGGTGGATGTGGACAGTGTAATTAATCAACGGAAAAGAGGTATATATAATGGATGTTATGAAGAAAGTTCCAGTAAGGGAACAGGCTCCAGATGTAAGGAATAAGAACTTTGATGAGGTATGCCTTGGATATAATGCAGAAGAGGCACAGGAAGAAGCAACACGTTGTCTTAATTGTAAGAATGCTAAATGTGTACAGGGATGTCCAGTATCAATCAATATTCCGGAATTCATACATAATGTAAAAGAAGGTAATTTTGAAGAAGCTTACAAGGTTATTGGAAAGTCATCTGCATTACCTGCTGTATGTGGCCGTGTATGTCCACAGGAAACACAGTGTGAAGGTCAGTGTATAAGAGGAATTAAGGGTGAAGCTATATCAATTGGTAAGCTTGAAAGATTCGTAGCTGACTGGGCTAGAGAGAACAATGTATCACCAGAGATGCCAACAGAGAAGAAGGGTAAGAAAGTGGCTGTTATCGGTTCAGGTCCTTCAGGACTTACTTGTGCTGGTGACCTTGCTAAGATGGGATATGATGTTACAATATTTGAAGCACTTCACGAAGCTGGTGGTGTATTAGTATATGGTATTCCAGAGTTCCGTCTTCCAAAGAAGACAGTTGTTGCATCAGAGATTGAAAATGTTAAGAAGCTTGGCGTTAAAATTGAAACTAACGTAGTAATCGGTAAGTCGATGACAATTGACCAGCTTATTAATGAAGAAGGTTTTGATGCTGTATTTATCGGTTCAGGTGCTGGTCTTCCAAGATTTATGGGTATCCCAGGAGAAAATGCTAACGAAGTATTCTCAGCTAATGAATACCTTACAAGAAGTAACCTTATGAAAGCTTTCAGAGAGGATTATGATACACCAATAGCAAGATTTAAGAAGGTTGCCGTCGTTGGTGGTGGTAACGTTGCTATGGATGCTGCAAGAACAGCATTAAGGCTTGGTGCTGAGGTACATATTGTATACAGAAGAAGTGAGGAAGAACTTCCTGCAAGAGCAGAAGAAGTACATCACGCTAAAGAAGAGGGTATTATATTTGACCTTCTTACTAACCCAACAGAAGTCCTTACAGATGACAAGGGTAATGTTACAGGTATTAAGTGTGTTAAGATGGAACTTGGCGAACCAGATGCTTCTGGAAGAAGAAAGCCTGTTGAAGTCCCTGATTCAGAATTCGTAATGGATCTTGATGCAGTTATTATGTCACTTGGTACATCACCTAACCCACTTATCTCATCTACAACTAAGGGACTTGAGATTAATAAGAGAAAATGTATTGTAGCAGAAGAAGCTAATGGACAGACATCTAAGGAAGGCGTATACGCTGGTGGTGATGCTGTTACAGGTGCTGCAACAGTTATTCTTGCTATGGGAGCTGGTAAAGCTGCTGCTAAGGGTATTGATGAGTACCTTTCAAGGTAAGTAATTATATTTACAATAATAGTAAAAAGCTGTTGATTTATTATCAGTGTTTAGATAATAAACCAACAGCTTTTGTTTATCTTATGTTGTAGCCTGATTATAGCTGGGTAATATTTAGCATTGACAGGCTGCGTGATTTTATAGCAGACTGTATGGCTCTATGGAAGCCGGTACTTTTATAAAGTTGATTGTATGCTTTTTATAGAAGCCTGTATATTCTTTTTGTTTTTGTAAAGTTGATTTACATATTGAAAATGCTGTCAATGTATTTATCAGAGATAGTGTCACATAACCCTTCAGACGTGTCAGGGAACTGTTTCATAATAGCATTTTTGATGTAATCACTTCTGTTGAAATATTTCATTTCTTCTGCAATATCATTGTTGTAAGAACCTTCAATGTCTTCTTTGGTTACATTGTCATTAAGCCAGTTGATAATAGTGTCCGTTGCTTCATTTTCGATAGAGGCGTTTGACTTGATTTTCTTGGAATACTTTAAAGACCAGAAACCTATTGCGATAAATCCAACAAATAAAAGACCAAGAACAACATTTACAAGTATGAAGTTAGAACTGCCTTTTACTACGAATTTTAATATTCCTATGTCATTAAGAATAAGAATAATAATTCCGGCAGCGCCGCATACAAAAAATGTGATTGCTGATGACAGGTTATCTTTATATTTGTCATCTGTTGACTCATACAGATTGCCAGAGTGCTGTAAAAGCTCAATGCCTTCTTCTTCCTCGATAATATTTTTGACTTCTTTTTCAGAAATGCCAGATTGCTTAGCTTCGTCAATGATGTGTTCATCAACTGTATTGTCTGACTGTGAATTTAAGCTGCTCACAATAATCTCCTTTCTATGCATATGAATAATATGTAATATGTAGCATTAAAATGCTTTGCGTAAATTAAACTATATATAATCAGTAAAATGTGGTACTATTACCAGATGTAAGCAGAATGAAAATGCTGTCTGCTTATTAAAATATATACGCTTAATTACTATTTGGTTAATTATAAAGTATAAATGTGAAAAATTAAAGAACATGGGCAGAAAATTTAAAAGATTGATAATTAAAAGGAGGTTATAGAAGATGAGCAAGGTTCTTATTGTTACAGGTGGAAGTGTTAATGTTGCGTGGGCAAAGGAATGGCTTGATAATCAGACATTTGATTATTGCATAGCGGCTGACAGCGGGCTTGAGTATGCTGATAAGCTTGGATTGAAGGTGGATTATCTGCTTGGAGATTACGATTCAGTAGATAAAGATGTGCTTGACACATATAAGAGTAATACTGAATTTGAGATATATCCTAAGGAAAAAGATTATACCGACACACATCTTGCGATTATGACAGCACTTAAAAAGGGTGCAACAGACATATATATACTTGGTGCGACAGGAACAAGAATGGATCACACAATTACTAATATAGGAAATATGAAGGTGGTGGCTGATTGTGGAAAGGACTGCCATATAGTTGATGAACACAATTATATATATCTTTTAAGTGAGGCTGATGGAATACATATAATTCGTAAAGACAGCCAGTATGGAAGATATGTGTCAATTATTCCTATGTCAGAGAATGTCAGTTTAAGCCTTGAGGGATTTAAATATACGCTTGATAATTATGAATTAAAGCAGGGATTAAGTATATGCCAGAGCAACGAAGTGGAAGATGAACAGGGAATAATTAAGGTTCATAAAGGACTTATTATAGTTCTTGAAACAAAAGATTAATAACATATATGTCCTATGTGCAAAATTAATGAAAAATGCGTATGAAATTAACAAAATAACGTGGAAAGCAACAACAAATATCTTGTAATTTAACTTACATTGTTATAAAATAAACAATAGTTGTTTGCATTAAGCAATATATAACAAAGAGGAGGTCTCGGTGATGAGTAATACTACACAGGCTTTATCAAGAATCGAAGCAATTCTTGATGATAGCAGTTTTGTTGAAATCGGAGCGGCTGTTACAGCAAGAGCAACAGATTTTAACATGCAGGAAAAAAAGGCTCCATCTGATGGTGTAATCACAGGATATGGAGTTATCAATGGAAATCTTGTGTATGTGTATAGCCAGGATGCTGCTGTGTTAGGCGGAACAATTGGTGAGATGCATGCCAAGAAGATTGCTAATCTTTATGAGAAGGCAATGAAAATGGGAGCTCCTGTGATTGGTCTGATTGACTGCGCAGGTTTAAGACTTCAGGAAGCAACAGACGCCCTTGACGGCTTTGGACAGATTTATAAGAATATGTCATTAGCTTCTGGAATTGTTCCACAGATTACAGCCGTATACGGTGAATGTGGTGGAGGTCTTGCTGTTCTTGCAGAACTTTCAGATTTCGTATTTGTGGAAGAAAAGAAGGCTAAGTTATTTGTTAACAGTCCTAACGCATTAGATGGCAACTATGAATCTAAGCTTGATACATCAAGTGCAGAATTTATGGCTAAAGCAGGTGTTGCAGATTTCATTGGTGATGAAGAAACAATCGCTAATGGAGTAAGACAGCTTGTATCAATGCTTCCATCTAATAATGAGGAAGGTGCTGTATACACAGATAATCAGGACGACCTTAACAGAGTATGCGCTGATATGTCAGCAGAGATAGCTGATGCTGCACTTGCTCTTACAGATATTTCAGATGATGGATTATTTGTAGAAGTTAAGGCTGAATATGCTAAGGAAATGGTAACTGGCTTCATTCAGCTTGATGGAGTTACAGTTGGCGCTGTTGCTAACAGAACAGCAATATATGATGAGAATGGCGAAAAGGCAGAAGAGTTTGCAGCTGTATTAACTACAGATGGAGCTTATAAGGCAGCCGAATTCGTAACATTCTGTAACGCATTTGAAATACCAGTGCTTTCGCTTACTAATGTTAAGGGCTTTGAAGCTAATGTAAGAGCTGAGAAGACAATTGCCAAGGCAGCTGCTAAGTTAGTATATGCATTTTCTAACGCAGATGTGCCAAAGGTTAATGTAATTACAGGTGAAGCTTATGGAAGCGCATATGTAGCTATGAATTCTAAGTCAGTAGGTGCAGATATGGTATATGCCTGGTCACAGGCAAGCATCGGTATGATGGATGCTTCTTTAGCTGCTAAGATTATGTATGCTGATGAAATCGCAGCAGCAGATGATGTTACAGCTAAGATTAATGAAAAGGCTTCTGAATATGCAGCATTACAGTCAAGCGTTGAGCAGGCAGCTGCAAGAGGTTATGTTGATACAATTATTAACCCAGAAGATACAAGAAAGTACATTATTGCAGCATTTGAAATGTTGTTTGATAAAAGAGAGGTTCGTGCAGATAAGAAGCATGGCACAGTATAATTGAAGAGGTGATAATATGAAGAAAATTAAGTTTAAAAAGTTCTTAGTGTTATTCTCATTACTTATCTGTGTATTCTGTATGACAGCCTGCAGTTCATCTAATGGCACTATATCAACAGCAAGTGCCAAGACAGAATTAAAACAGCAGCAGCTTGATGCCAGTGAGGCTTATCTTGTAGACTGGGTTAAAGATATGATTACATATCTTGATAAGAATGATTCTGCTAAGATAACAGCGGATGCAGAGGCAGCTCAATCACTTACAATGGTAAATAATAAGTTATACATTGTTGACCAGAGTGGAATTAGTGTTAAGACAATAGCTTTTTATAATAGCTGGAATAGCACAAGAGGTGAGTTAGGTGCTTTAAAGAGTATCAATGAAATTAATGTAGAACTCAATAGCAAGACAGGTGAGTTATGTACTATTACAGTTGATACTTCATATGAGAAGAATGATAAATGTACATTTGAATTCGTAATTAATGATGACTATACACTTGAAAATGGTGCTATCAATCCATCATATACTACAGGACAGAAGATGTATAAAGCAGTAATGAATACTCTTATCGGTATGGGAACAGTATTCGTTGTACTTATATTTATTTCATTCATTATTTCATTATTTAAGTACATCAATAAGTTTGAGAACAAAAATAAGGCTAAGAATGAAGCATCTAATGATGCCCAGGGTGTTGATAATGCTATTGCTCAGATAGTTTCAAGCGAAGAGCAGGATGAAGAAGTTGATGATCTTGAACTTATAGCAGTTATAACAGCAGCTATTGCTGCATCAGAGAATACATCTACAGACGGACTTGTAGTTCGTTCAATTAGAAAGGTTAATAGCAGGAGGAAATAAATTATGAAGAATTATACAATAACAGTTAATGGTAATGTATATGATGTTACTGTAGAAGAAGGAACAGGAAGCACAGCAGGTGCAGCTAAGGCAGCAACACCAAAAGCAGCAGCTCCTAAGGCAGCACCAAAGGCTGCAGCACCAGCAGGCGCACAGGGTGCAGTAAAGGTCAATGCACCAATGCCTGGTAAGATTCTTAAGGTTAACGTTAATGCGGGCACAGCAGTTAAGAAGGGTGATGTATTACTCGTTCTTGAAGCTATGAAGATGGAAAATGAAATCTGTGCACCACAAGATGGTACAGTTGCTACAGTTGAGTGTGCAGCTGGTGATTCAGTAGAGTCAGGTAAAGTATTAGTTTCTATGAACTAATTGATATATCAATTAGTTGTGTAGAGATAATATACGGAGGTAAAAAATGGAATATATTTTATCAACATTGGGAAACCTCGTTCACCAGACAGCATTCTTTAACCTCACTTGGGGTAATTATCTGATGATTCTGGTTGCGCTGTTTTTCATGTATTTGGCAATCAAAAAAGAATATGAACCTCTGCTTTTAGTACCTATTTCATTTGGTATGTTACTTGTTAATCTTTTCCCGGATATTATGTTATCTATTGAAGATTCAAGCAATGGCGTAGGTGGTTTGTTACATTATTTTTATTTATTAGATGAATGGAGTATTCTGCCATCACTTATCTTCCTTGGTGTTGGTGCGATGACAGACTTTGGTCCACTTATCGCTAATCCTAAGAGTTTCCTTTTAGGTGCAGCAGCACAGTTTGGTATATTTGCTGCTTACATTATGGCTATATTTATGGGATTCCCAGATAAGGCAGCAGCAGCTATATCTATTATTGGTGGTGCTGATGGTCCTACATCAATATTCCTTGCTGGTAAATTAGGACAGACTAATTACCTTGGACCAATAGCGGTTGCAGCATATTCATATATGTCACTTGTACCAATTATTCAGCCACCTATTATGAAGTTATTAACAACTGAAAAAGAAAGAAAGATTAAGATGGAACAGTTAAGACCTGTATCTAAGCTTGAGAAAATTCTTTTCCCTATTATCGTTACAATCGTTGTAGTATTAATTCTTCCTACAACAGCACCACTTGTTGGTATGCTTATGCTTGGTAACCT
>OHAN01001964.1_pt1 | contig 15120 bp, 29 predicted proteins | sample 1577121 | NCBI WGS metagenome assembly OHAN01 (sample SAMEA3541554, study PRJEB24748) | human gut metagenome | biome: human gut; feature: human-associated habitat; material: faeces | place: China | collected 2012 | reverse complement strand
AATTATATTACATCGGTTACGATAAGTTTGCTTTACATAATTACAGCATTTCTCCACAATTATATGATCTCGGTTACACAATGTTTTATAATAAGAAACCGGAGCTAAATAAGCTGTAGAAAGACAAGCTGAAGTCATAATCAAAGAACTTTAAAAATACGGTCGATACGAAAAGCTTTATAAAAAGGCTTTCCCGAATCGAAAGAAAGCCAGACTCGGCTACCTTTACCCACCAAATGAGAATGAGGAAGAGCACCGAAGCTTCGCGAATCTGTTCCCATTTCACGATTATCTGCCAATACCCAATAGTAAGGCTGAGCAAAACGATATGAAACTATTTCGGTTTCACCATCATAGATTCTTCCGTCACGCACCTCTACATCTCTTCCTTCATACGCACTCATCAACCGGGCAATAAATGAAGCGTTTTCGGCATTCACCGATGTAGCTTCTCCAAACAAAGGAAGTACGACCCGAAAATTATTGCGATCAAGATTAACTTCTTGTAAAAGATCAGGAGAAGCCAATAGGTTCTTGACTCTAAAATAGTCATTAAGTTCTGACCAGTCATACCTTTCATCTGATCAGCTCTCTCATAATAGTTGTGGAAAGGTTTTTCCAAAACACCATAGATGAATTTAGCTTTCTGTTTTTCTCTTAACTGAAGACCGTACTCAGACATCTTCTTGTTAGCTCTTTTTAATTCTCTATTGGATTTTTTATCATATCCTAAGTAACTTGGCTCTAAACCAAGTGATCTACATCTTTTAAGAACAGGAACTTTATTTACTGCCATCTTAGTATCTCCCTCCTAATTAAACTCTTCTACGTTTTGGTGGACGACATCCATTGTGAGGTACAGGAGTAACATCTTTGATACTTGTAACTTCAAGTCCGCATGCAGAGAGCGCACGGATTGCTGCTTCTCTTCCTGATCCTGGTCCTTTTACGAATACGTCTACTGATTTTAATCCGTGAATTAAAGCTGCTTTTGTAGCAGTTTCAGCTGCCATCTGTGCAGCATATGGAGTAGATTTCTTTGAACCTCTAAATCCAAGACCACCAGCACTTGCCCATGATAAAGCATTACCTTCAGCATCTGTAAGAGTAACGATTGTATTGTTAAAAGATGACTGAATGTGTGCCTGTCCGCGTTCAACGTTTTTCTTTACACGCTTTTTTGTCACTTTTTTTGTAACTTTAGCCATATCTAAACTAACCTACTTTCTCTAATAATAAATGATTAATTGCATCTTTAAAAGCAGTCACAAAGAAGCTTATTTCTTCTTATTAGCAACTGTACGCTTTGGACCCTTGCGAGTTCTTGCGTTTGTCTTTGTCTTCTGTCCACGAACTGGAAGACCTTTTCTATGACGGATACCACGATAACATCCGATCTCCTGAAGTCTCTTGATGTTCATAGCGATTTCTCTACGTAAATCACCTTCTACAGTCTGTGTATTATCAATAACTTCACTGATTCTCTTAACTTCGTCGTCTGTTAAGTCTCTGCAACGAGTATTAGGATCAACATTTGCTTCTGCAAGAATACGATCAGCACTTACTCTACCAATTCCGTAGATATAAGTTAAACCGATCTCAACACGTTTTTCTCTTGGTAAATCTACACCTGCGATACGAGCCATGTGTTTTTTAACCTCCATTAATTCTCCGATGCTTTGTGCATCTAAGTTTTTATTATCAACGTAAAGTCACTTTGACCTCATGACTTCCTACAAAGCTCTTCTTCCCTATGCCTTTTGGAAGAATCTTCCAACCCATAACGGCATAATATCTTTGCTGTCGATTGCAAGCTAAGCAGCTCCGTTGTCGTCCGGCCTGAAATGTGTGCCATCGCCTGTCAACCATTTTTCGATGTTCTCTCTGTTATGTCTCGGTATTAACATAACAAAGCAGCTATCCATTGCTGTTATTATGATAACAGTGTCTACAACCTAACCAGGTGTTCCACTGCAGCCGCACATAATGAATTTGTAATAGTTATGGTACTATTACGATCAGAATAAGGAATAATTAACCCTGTCTCTGTTTGTGTTTTGGATTTTCACAGATAATTCTGATGCTTCCTTTTCTTTTAATGACTTTGCATTTTTCGCAAATAGGTTTAACTGATGATCTTACCTTCACAGCAAATCCTCCTTTCTTCTCAAAAGCCCCTTTTTGCACACACAAAAAGGCACTATTCAAAAGTGTCCGAATAGCATTATAGCATGTGCTTATTAAAGAAGTCAATGATTTTTTCAAATAATTTTTATTTATCTCTCCAGATGATTCTTCCTTTTGAAAGATCGTATGGGGACATTTCAATAGTAACTTTATCTCCCGGTAAAATACGGATGAAATTCATACGTAATTTTCCACTAATGGTTGCAAGGATCTGATGACCATTCTCAAGTTCTACCTTAAAGAATGCGTTTGGTAACTTCTCAACTACTACTCCTTCAACTTCAATAACATCTGCCTTTGACATATAATCCTCCTTGTTTAGCTGTTCAGCTGCTTTTCTATTATTTTTATTGCTTTTCTGATTGTGATATCTGTTGGTTCACCGTCAAACAATCCGGTTATTTCATCGGATATATGTTTGATTATCTGAATATGTTTTCGATTTTTTTTCTTCGGTTTTGTAAGTGGTTTTGTTGTTCCATTTACCAGATACACAAATTCATCATCTTTTTTTATGATCAGATAATACTGATTTCTATCGTGTCCTGACATGGACTTTGCAAATTCAATGTTCATAGTCTTCCCTTTTCCGGTGGTTATTCCCATATATGAGCTGCAATCTCTGAGTCTGTCAGCGTCAGGATCTCCGGTCTTCCCTCTGTGATAATGATCGTATTTTCATAGTGTGCAGATAATGACATATCTGCTGTGATCACTGTCCATTCATCATCTAACCACAATACATCCGGTGTCCCGATATTGATCATCGGTTCCACCGCAAGCGTCATTCCGGATTTTAATTTGATTCCTCTCCGTAGTTTCTTATAATTCGGAATATCCGGGTCTTCATGGAGATGCGTTCCGATTCCATGACCACAAAGATCCCGCACGACCCCATATCCAAAACTTTCTGCATAACTGCCGATTGCTCCGGATATCTCATAGAGATGTCTTCCTGCGGTTGCATATTTCATACCTTCAAAAAAGCTCTGTCTTGTGCGCTCGATCAAAAGCGCTGCTTCTTTTGAAATTTCTCCCACCGCATGTGTTCTTGCAGCATCTGAATGGTATCCTTTGTGGATGACACCGATGTCCAGGCTCACAATGTCGCCTTCCTGGATAAATTTTTCTTTGGATGGTATTCCGTGCACGACTTCCTCATCGATTGACACACACACAGAAGCCGGATACCCACAATAATTTTTAAAAGATGGTTCACAGCCAAAGCTTCGGATCATTTCTTCCCCGATTCTGTCTATCTCATAGGTAGACATCCCTGGTCTTAACTCGTTTCCAAGCTGTTCGTGTACTTTTGCAAGTATCTTCCCGGCTTCCCTCATTAATTCCAGCTCTTCAGGTCTTTTTATCGTGACAGACATCTTTATTCTCCTAAAATGGCTACGATATCAGCAAATACTTTTTCCATTGGCTGGGTACCGTCAACTGTCTTTAAAATATTCTGTGCTTTATAGTAATCGATCAGCGGCTGTGTCTGTTCATGATATACGCTTAAACGTTTCTGAACTGTTTCCGGCTTGTCATCATCTCTTAATACAACCGGACTTCCGCATCTGTCGCAGATACCTTCCACTTTTGTTGGAATGGAAACAATATGATAGGTTGCTCCACAATTTAAGCAGGCACGTCTTCCGCTCATTCTGTTTACAATGTTCTCGTCCGGAACATCTACATCAATGGCATAATCCATTTTCTGTCCGATTTTCTCAAGTGCTGCAGTGAGCGCCTCTGCCTGAGGAATGGTTCTTGGAAATCCATCTAAGATAAATCCATTTTTGCAGTCATCCTGCTGGATTCTGTCCATAACAAGATCACAGGTAAGTTCGTCTGGAACTAATAAGCCCTGATCCATATATTCTTTTGCTTTTTTGCCAAGTTCTGTTCCGTTTTTAATGTTGGCACGGAAGATATCTCCTGTAGAGATATGTGGTACGCCGTATTTATCTGCGATCTGTTTTGCCTGTGTTCCTTTTCCAGCTCCTGGAGCCCCTAACATTATAATTTTCATATAAAAATTACCCCTGACCTTTCCATATATTCAATGTTTCTGCGCCTATTATACGAATTTTGACGCTGCTTCGCAAGTTTATTTTAGCTCTTTCCTTTATAAAACTTCAAAAAACGCCGGGCCACAAGACCCAGCGTTTCTGTTTTAGTCATTTAAGAATCCTTTATAGTAGCGAACACGCATCTGAGATTCAATCTGTTTTAATGTTTCGATAATAACACCAACAATGATGATGATGGATGTTCCACCAAAGGATACATCAGCATTAAATACTCCATTAAAGAAGATTGGAATAAATGCTACAAATGCTAATCCAACTGCGCCTATAAAGACAATGTAATTTAAAATCTTATTCAGATAGTCACTGGTAGGTTTACCAGGTCTGATACCCGGAATAAATCCACCTGCTTTTTTCATGTTATTTGCAATTTCTAACGGATTGAATGTAATCGATGTATAGAAATAAGCAAATGCAATGATCAAAATGATATATACCACAAGACCAATGTTATAAATTGGTTCATTTGGATTACACCAGTTAGACTGGGACATACCTTTTAAGATCTTACTTCCAATACCTGTTCCATTTCCCTTGCCAAGTAAACTCGCAATAATGACTGGTGTCTGTAATAAAGACTGAGCAAAGATGACTGGGATAACACCACTGGTATTGACTTTCAGAGGAATATGTGTTGACTGACCGCCAACCTGTTTTCTTCCCTGAATTTTCTTGGAATACTGAACCGGAATTTTTCTTACTCCATCCTGAAGTAATACTACAAATACTACCATTGCAACGATGATTGCAAGGATAATAACTGCAGCAAGAATTCCCTTTGGAACTGTCTTTCCAGAAATAAACTGCTGATATAATGTTCCGATATCATTTGGCATACGGGAAATGATGTTGATTGTCAACACGATGGAAATACCATTTCCTACACCTTTCTCTGTGATTCTCTCACCAATCCACATAAGGACTGCAGAACCTGCTGTAAGAGTAAAGATAACCATAATGATATTCATAACATAAACAGCGGTCGAATCACTCTGTTCTAAGTATCCACCTCTAGAGAAACCAATTGCCATAGCGATTGCTTCAATCAAAGCTAAAGCAACTGTGAGGTATCTTGTGATCTCGGCGATCTTTTTACGACCATCTTCTCCGTCACGCTGCATTTCTTCCAACTTAGGAATAGCAATAGTAAGAAGCTGCATAATGATGGATGATGTAATGTATGGTGTGATATTCAATGCGAATATAGATAAATTCAAGAATGATCCACCAGTAACGGCATCAAAAAAGCCCATTCCATCAGCGGTCTGACTAGCAAACCAGTTTGCAAATACTTCACTGTCAACACCAGGAATAGGAAGCTGACTTCCTATTCTGATGACAACTAACATTAAAAATGTAAAAATAATTCTTTTGCGAATATCTTTAATTTTGAATGCATTACGGAGTGTCTCTAGCATTAGATCACCTCTGCTTTTCCACCAAGAGCTTCAATTTTCTCTTTTGCAGAAGCGCTGAATGCGTTTGCCTGAACTGTAAGCTTCTTAGTAAGTTCTCCATTTCCAAGAATTTTTACTCCATCTCTTGGGTTCTTAACGATACCAGCTTCGATTAATGTCTCTACAGATACTACTGCGTCATTCTCGAAAGCTTCAAGAGCGGAAAGATTAATTCCAACGATTGTCTTAGAGTTTCTGCATTTGAAACCTCTCTTTGGCAATCTTCTGTATAATGGCATCTGACCACCTTCGAAACCTGGTCTAGGAGCACCAGAACGAGCTTTCTGTCCTTTATGTCCTTTACCTGCGGTCTTACCATTTCCTGAACCGTGTCCACGTCCTCTTCTGAAATTATCGCTATGAGCTGAACCGGCAGCTCCATGTAAATTGGATAAATCCATCACCGACACCTCCTTATCTTATTTTTTATGCTTCTTCAACTTTTACGTATGGTGCAACTTTGCGAAGTGCTCCAGCTGTTGCAGCGTTGTCTGGTAACTCAACTGTTTTGTAAAGTTTTGTTAAACCAAGAGCCTCGATTGTTTTTTTGTTCTTTGGAACAGCACCAATTGTAGATTTGATTAATGTTACTTTAAGTTTCTTATCTGCCATTTCAAATTCCTCCTTAACCCAGAATCTCTTCAACGGATTTTCCGCGGAGTTTTGCTACTTCTTCAGGAGATTTTAACTGACCCAGAGCGTCGATTGTTGCAAATACAACGTTCTGTTTGTTGTTGGAACCTAAAGATTTTGTACGGATATTTTTAATACCTGCTAACTCACATACAGTACGGGCTGGACCACCAGCGATGATACCAGTACCTTCTGGAGATTTCTTTAATAATACGGATGCACCGGTGAATTTACCCTGAACATCATGTGTAATACTATCAACTTCGTCTAACTTAACGCTGATGAGTTTTTTCATTGCATCTTCTTTTCCTTTACGGATAGCTTCAGGAATTTCAGTTGCTTTTCCTAAACCTGCACCAACATGACCATTGCCGTCGCCAACAACAACCAAAGCTGTAAAACGCATGTTACGTCCGCCCTTAACAACTTTTGTTACACGTTTGATTGATACTACTTTATCATTTAATTCTAACTGACTAGCATCAATGATTTCACGTTTCATGTTTTCGTTTCCTCCTACTAAAAATCTAATCCAGCTTCTCTTGCTGCATCGGCTAAAGCTTTAACTTTTCCCTGATATATAAAACCGCCTCTATCAAAGACAACTGTTGTAATACCCTTGTCTAATGCTTTTTTAGCAATTACAGTACCAAGTTTGGATGCTGCATCTACGTTATTAGTCTTCTCTAATTCTGCTTTTAACTCTTTGTCAAGAGTAGATGCAGAAACAAGTGTATTTCCAACTGTGTCGTCAATAATTTGAGCGTACATATGATTATTGCTTCTGAACACAGCTAAGCGTGGTCTCTGTGCAGTACCTGCAAGATGATGACGCATTCTTCTATGTTTATTTTCACGAACTGCTGTTCTTGATTTCTTACTAACCATTCTTCGTCACTCCTTTAATTATTTCTTACCAGTCTTACCAACTTTACGTCTAATAACTTCATCAGCATATTTGATACCTTTTCCTTTGTAAGGTTCAGGTCTTCTCTTATCTCTGATTTCAGCTGCGTATTGGCCAACTTTTTCTTTATCGATACCTGATACAATGATCTTGTTACCGTCTACTGTAGACTCGATTCCTTCTGGATCTGTCATCTCAACTGGATGAGAATATCCTAAGTTAAGAGTTAAAACTTTACCAGCTTTGGAAGCTCTGTAACCAACACCATTAACTTCAAGCTCTTTCTTATATCCGTCTGTAACACCAACTACCATGTTGTGGATCAGTGTTCTTGTTAATCCGTGTAAGGATTTCATTTTTTTCAAATCATTAGGTCTTGTAACGATTACTTCAGCACCTTCTAATTTGATGTCCATCTCAGATGGAAGGGTTCTTTCAAGAGTTCCCTTAGGACCTTTTACAGTCACATGATTATTTTCTGCAATTTCTACTGTAACGCCAGCTGGAACTGCGATTGGCATTCTTCCTATACGTGACATGCCCGTACCTCCTAATTTTTCGTTGCGGTGAGGATTCACCGTAGTTAAAAAGTTACATATCTATCAGAATGGTAGTCCATCCTCCTGGCATAAGCCAGGAAGTCATTATTTCCTACCAAACGAAAGCTAATACTTCTCCACCAACCTGGAGTTTTCTTGCTTCTTTGTCTGTGATAATTCCCTGATTTGTAGAAAGGATAGCAATTCCTAATCCACCAAGTACTCTAGGAAGCTCGTCTTTACCAGCGTAAACACGAAGTCCTGGTTTGGAAATTCTCTTAAGACCTGTGATAATTTTTTCATTCTTATCTGCACCGTATTTTAATGTGATGCGGATTGTTTTAAAATTATCATCTTCGATAATATCGTATTTTGTGATATAACCTTCATCTAAAAGGATGCCTGCGATAGCAACTTTGATCTTAGATGCCGGAATATCTACTGTATCATGTTTAGCAGTATTTGCATTACGGATTCTTGTAAGCATATCTGCAATTGGATCACTCGTCATCATCATGATGTATATTTCCTCCTTCTAAAAATTACTCGGCCTACCAGCTTGCTTTCTTAACGCCTGGGATTTGACCTTTGTATGCTAATTCACGGAAACATACTCTGCAGATTCCGTATTTTCTTAAAACAGAATGTGGACGACCACAAATTTTGCAACGTGTGTATTCTCTGGTAGAGAATTTTGCTGGACGCTGCTGTTTAACTTTCATACTTGTCTTAGCCATTAAAATTCCCTCCTATTATTTGGCAAATGGCATATTGAACAATGTCAATAATTCACGTGCTTCTTCGTCTGTCTTAGCAGTAGTTACGATAATGATATCCATACCTCTTACTTTGTCAACTTTGTCGTACTCGATCTCTGGGAAGATGATCTGCTCTTTGATACCAAGAGCATAGTTTCCACGGCCATCGAATGCGTTAGGGTTAACACCTCTGAAGTCACGTACACGTGGTAATGATAAGTTAATTAAACGATCTAAGAACTCATACATTTTCTCGCCACGTAATGTTGTTTTACATCCGATTGGCATGTTCTCTCTGATCTTGAAGTTTGCAATAGCGTTCTTTGCTTTTGTAGCAACTGCTTTCTGACCTGTGATTGTCTCCATGTCTTTAATTGCAGCCTCTAATACTTTTGCGTTCTCTTTGGCTTCACCAACGCCCATGTTTACTACGATTTTATCGAGCTTTGGTACTTCCATAATATTTTTATATCCGAACTTTTTGATCATTGCGTCAACGATCTCGTTCTGGTACTGTTCTTTAAGTCTGCTCAACTGATTGGCCTCCTCTCTTTAATTAGTCAATAACTTCGCCTGTAGCTTTTGCTACACGAACTTTTTTGTCTCCATCCATCTTGAATCCAACACGTGTTGCTTTTCCGTTGTGAAGAAGCATTACGTTAGAAAGATCAATTGGAGCTTCCTGGTGAAGGATTCCACCCTGCTGGTTCTGCATGCTTGGTTTTGCATGTTTTGTTACCATGTTGATTCCTTCAACAAGAACTTTATTGTCTTTTTTGTTAATGGAAATTACTTTTCCCTCTTTGTCTTTATCTTTTCCAGCGATAACTTTAACCATATCGCCTTTTTTAATTTTCATTGTTGCCATATCTTCGTCCTCCTATAATACTTCTGGAGCCAAGGAAACAATTTTCATAAACTGTTTCTCACGAAGCTCTCTAGCTACTGGTCCAAAAATACGGGTTCCTTTTGGAGTTTTGTCATCTTTAATAATAACAGCAGCGTTCTCATCAAATTTAATATAAGAACCGTCTTTACGACGAGCACCTTTCACTGAACGAACAACTACAGCTTTAACGACGTCACCTTTTTTAACAACACCGCCTGGTGTTGCATCTTTAACAGTAGCAACAATAACGTCACCAATGTTTGCATATCTTCTAGTAGATCCACCCATAACACGGATAACGAGTAACTCTTTTGCACCTGTGTTATCAGCTACTTTCAGTCTACTTTCCTGTTGTACCATGCTTGTAGCCTCCTTTAATTATTTTGCTCTTTCCATGATTTCTACAAGTCTCCATCTCTTATCTTTAGATAATGGTCTTGTTTCCATAACTTTTACTTTATCACCGATTTTACATTCGTTGTTCTCGTCATGGGCTTTTAATTTATATGTTTTCTTAACGATCTTGTTGTATAATGGATGTCTTACGTTATCCTGGATTGCAACAGTGATTGTTTTATCCATCTTATCACTTACAACAATACCAATACGTGTTTTTCTAAGATTTCTTTCTTCCACGATAAGTTCTCCTTTCTAGAGTTCTATTCAGCAACTTTTGCTTTCTCAGTAATGAGTGTCTGAATTCTTGCGATATTCTTTCTCACTTCTTTGATTCTGCTTGTGTTATCTAACTGATTAGTTGCGTTCTGGAATCTCAAATTGAAAAGTTCTTTTTTAGCGTCTACTAACTGTGCATTTAAATCTGCAACAGACTGTGTTTTTAATTCTTCTAAATATTTACTAGTTTTCATTTGATACACCGCCTTCTAAATCCGCACGAGAAACTACTTTACATTTGCAAGGTAATTTGTGTGTAGCAAGACGTAATGCTTCTCTAGCTACGTCTTCCGGTACACCGGAGATTTCAAATAATACACGACCTGGTTTAACAACGGCTACCCAGTACTCAAGGGCACCCTTTCCTTTACCCATACGAACACCCATAGGTTTATGAGTTACAGGTTTCTCTGGGAAAATCTTGATCCAAACTTTACCACCACGTTTGATATATCTTGTCATAGCAACACGGGCTGCTTCGATCTGGTTTGCTTTAATCCAGCAAGGTTCCATTGCTACGATACCATACTCACCATAAGTAAGTTTGTTACCTCTTGTAGCTTTACCAGCCATAGAACCACGGAACTGTTTTCTATGTTTTACTCTCTTTGGCATTAACATAATTACTGAGCTCCTCCTTCCTTATTAGCCTTTGTAGGAAGTACTTCGCCTTTGTAGATCCAAACCTTAACACCTACTTTACCGTAAGTTGTGTCTGCTTCAGCGAATCCATAATCAATATCTGCTCTTAATGTCTGAAGTGGAATAGTTCCCTCAGAGTAGAACTCTGTACGAGCCATATCTGCTCCACCTAAACGTCCGGAACAAGATGTCTTAATTCCCTTTGCACCAGATTTCATTGTTCTGCTCATGCAGGATTTCATTGCTCTACGGAAGGAAACACGGTTCTCTAACTGTAAAGCGATATTCTCTGCTACTAACTGAGCGTCACGGTCTGGTCTCTTAACTTCTTTGATATCAACAACTAATTTCTTAGATGTGAATTTCTGTACTTCAGCTTTGATCTTCTCGATTTCAGCTCCACCTTTACCGATTACTACACCAGGTTTAGCTGTGTAAATAATAACTTTAACGCGGTCAGATGCTCTTTCGATCTCAATCTTAGAAACGCCTGCTGCATATAATTTCTTTTTAAGATATGTTCTGATGTTGTAGTCTTCTACTAAAAGATCTGCAAAATCTGCTTCCGCATACCATTTAGAGTCCCAGTCTTTGATAACACCGACTCTTAAGCCATGAGGATTAACTTTCTGTCCCATGTTTGCCCTCCTTATCTTTCATCAAGCACGAGTGTAATGTGGCTCATTCTCTTTTCGATTCTGTAAGCTCTACCCTGTGCTCTAGGTCTGATTCTCTTCATTGTTGGTCCTTTGTTTGCATAAGCCTCTGCAATGTACAGATTCTCAGCATTCATGCCGTTGTTGTTCTCAGCATTTGCAATTGCAGACTCTAATAATTTCTTTATTAAACTAGAAGCATATCTTGGATTGTATGTCAAAATACCAAGTGCTGTTGTTACATCCTTACCTCTGATGGCATCTAATACGAAGCATGCTTTCTGAACAGAAACTCTTGCGTAAGATAACTTAGCAGAAGGTCTTGTATCTTTGTTAGCATTTCTTTCTCTTTTAATTTGGGATCTATGTCCTTTAGCCATGGATGAACCCTCCTTTCACAATCTAATTATCTAACTTTGGATTTCTTTTCGTCTTTTCCGTGTCCTCTGTAAGTTCTGGTTGCTACGAACTCTCCGAGTTTGTGTCCAACCATATCTTCAGTAACATATACAGGTACGTGCTTTCTTCCGTCATGAACAGCAATTGTGTGTCCGATCATGCTTGGGAAGATTGTAGAACGACGGGACCATGTCTTGATTACAGACTTGTCTCCAGCCTCGTTCATAGCATCAACCTTTTTAAGCAGGCTTGCGTCTGCGAATGGTCCTTTTTTAATAGAACGTGCCATAGGTTCTAACCTCCTTATGAAAACTATTTAATTGCTTTACCATCTCTTCTTCTTACGATCATCTTGTTAGAAGCTTTATTTTTCTTTCTTGTCTTAAGACCAAGTGCTGGTTTACCCCAAGGTGTACACGGACCCGGACGACCGATTCCTGTCTTACCTTCACCACCACCATGCGGATGGTCATTCGGGTTCATAACAGAACCACGAACTGTAGGTCTGATTCCCATATGACGTTTACGTCCTGCTTTACCAATGTTGACCAGGTTGTGATCACCATTTCCTACAACTCCGATAGAAGCTCTGCACTCAAGCGGTACCATTCTCATTTCTCCTGATGGAAGTCTGAGAGTTGCATATTTTCCTTCTTTAGCCATTAACTGAGCACTGTTACCTGCGGAACGAACCATCTGTCCGCCTTTTCCAGGATGAAGCTCGATGTTGTGGATCTGAGTACCAACCGGAATCTGTGCTAATGGGAGGCAGTTACCGATCTTAACTTCAGCTTCTGGTCCATTCATAACTGTCATTCCGTCTGTCAGTCCTTCAGGTGCGATGATATATGCTTTTTCACCATCTTCATAGCAGATCAGAGCAATGTTAGCTGTTCTGTTTGGATCATATTCGATACCAAGTACAGTAGCGTGGATATTGTCTTTTCTTCTCTTGAAGTCGATAATTCTATATTTTTTCTTAGCTCCGCCTCCGCGGTGTCTAACTGTGATTTTTCCTTGATTATTACGTCCAGCCTGTCTACTCTTTGGAGCTAACAGAGATTTTTCTGGTGTTGTCTTTGTGATTTCAGAGAAATCAGAACCAGTCATCTGTCTTCTGGAAGGCGTATATGGGCGGTATGTTTTAATTCCCATGATTAATCTCCTTTCAATTGTTTATTGTCACGGTTTCTGTCCGTATGCTTTGCAATCTTATAATCCCTGGAAGATCTCGATATCTGCGCTATCTTCTGTAAGTTTTACGATTGCTTTTTTAGTTTTAGCTGTTTTTCCGAAGTTGTAAGTTCCACGAACTCTTTTCTTCTTTCCATCGTTGTTCATTGTGTTTACTTTCTCTACTTTAGTTCCTGTAAACATCTTTTCAACAGCTTCTTTAATCTGAGATTTTGTTGCTTCTGGGTGTACTAAGAAAGTGTATTTCTTTTCTCCCATAAGTTCCATACTCTTTTCTGTTACTACAGGTTTAAGGATTACATCATAATACTGAACGTTTGCCATTATGCGTACACCTCCTCGATTTTAGCAACAACAGCTTTTGTTGTGATTACTGTGTTGTATTTTAAGATATCGTACACATTGATTGTATTAGTCTTTGCAGTCTTAACATCAGCGATGTTTCTTGCTGAAAGCTCTGCGTTCTTGTTGTCATCCTCTAATACTACTAATGCTTTAGATACATCTAAATTCTTAAGAATGTTTGCAAAGTTCTTTGTCTTTGCTTCTTCAAAGTTGATCTCATCGATTACGATGAATTTGTTTTCTTCAACTCTTGATGTGAGTGCAGATTTCAGAGCTGCTCTCTTCTCTCTCTTATTCATTTTGAAAGAATAATCTCTCGGAACTGGTGCGAATACAACTCCGCCGCCTGTCCACTGTGGAGCTCTTGTAGATCCCTGTCTTGCATGACCGGTTCCTTTCTGTCTCCATGGTTTTCTTCCACCACCAGAAACTTCAGAACGTGTTTTTGCTTTCTGTGTTCCCTGACGGTTATTTGCAAGCTGGCTTACAACTGCCATGTGTACAAGATGTTCATTAACTTCAACACCGAATACAGCATCGCTTAAGTCGATCTTACCAACTTCTTTACCTTCGATATTATAAACAGATACGTTAGCCATCTTAAGTGTCCTCCTTCCTTCGCCAAATCTTAGTTAGCTTTTACTGCTTCTTTGATAGTTACTAAAGATTTCTTAGGTCCCGGTACTGAACCTTTAACCAGAAGTAAGTTGTTCTCAGCGTCAACACGTACAACCACGAGATTCTGGACTGTAATCTTTTTACTTCCCATGTGTCCCGGCATGTGTTTTCCTTTGAATACTTTACTTGGATCTGAACAAGCACCGTTTGAACCAGCATGGCGATGATACTTAGAACCATGAGCCATAGGTCCTCTTGACTGATTGTGACGTTTGATTGCACCCTGGAATCCTTTTCCTTTAGAGATTGCAGTTGCGTCAATCTTATCTCCAGCAGCGAAGATATCAGCCTTGATTTCCTGGCCTAACTCATATTCGCTAGCATTTTCAAACTTAAATTCTCTTACATATCTCTTACCTGTAACACCGGCTTTAGCAAAGTGTCCCTGCTCTGCCTTTGTTACACCGTGACGGTGAACAATTTCTTTCTTTCCGCCTTTGTCTTTGTTGATGATCTTGTCTTTCTTGTCAACGAATCCAACCTGAACAGCTTCGTATCCGTCATTCTCAACAGTCTTAATCTGTGTTACAGCACAAGGTCCAGCCTGAAGAACTGTTACCGGAGTAAGTGTTCCGTCTTCGTTGAAGATCTGAGTCATTCCGACTTTTGTTGCTAAAATAGCTTTCTTCATTTTATTTTACCTCCTGTGATTTACAGCGGAACGCCCGATTGGACGCTCATCCTAAATTATAGGAATTACTGCTTCTTATTTCATTTTGATATCAATAGCTACACCAGCTGGCATCTCTAATCTAGATAATGCATCTACAGTCTTCTGTGTTGGTGCAATGATATCGATCAGTCTCTTATGAGTTCTCTGTTCGAACTGTTCTCTGGAATCTTTGTATTTGTGAACAGCTCTTAAGATTGTAACTACTTCCTTCTTTGTCGGAAGTGGTACAGGTCCACTCACCTTAGATCCGTTTTTCTTTACAGTTTCGATGATTTTCTTAGCGGATGCATCTACTAACTGATGATCATACGCTTTCAAAGTGATTCTCATTACTTGACTTGCCATAAAAAAAGTCGCCTCCTTTTCGTACTTATAATCGAGTACGACAAGCGGTGACTGTACAC
>OHAN01001927.1_pt1 | contig 15374 bp, 11 predicted proteins | sample 1577121 | NCBI WGS metagenome assembly OHAN01 (sample SAMEA3541554, study PRJEB24748) | human gut metagenome | biome: human gut; feature: human-associated habitat; material: faeces | place: China | collected 2012 | reverse complement strand
ACATGTCGCAAGCGACCGCGCGAGACGCCCGAATGTGCCAAGGCACATTCTTTTTTATTACCTAAAATTAGGGGCGTGAAAATAACTTGTGTAATTTTGGGAAATCCTGTAAAATATGGGCAGAAAATAACATGATTGTGAAAGCGGTGAAACCGCTGGAAAGGGAAACAGATGGAGCAGATCAATCGCGACGCGCTATTTTGCGACGAGACAGAGGATTACCGTTGTCCTTCGGAGGCAGATGCGGGTGAAGTCGTTACATTTTATTTCAGAACAGAGAAAAATGGAGCAGATGCGGTTGTACTGCTGGAATATGACCCGGAGACCGGGGCGCTTTTGCAGGAGTGGCAGATGAAACGGCTTTCGTGGGAGTGCTGTGCTGGCAGCGTTGGGAACGGTGCAGATACAAATCGAGGCATAGATGGTAGCGGTATGGCTGACAAGTCAGACAGCCGTTTTGATTACTACAGCTGTGCGCTGACTCTGGGAACGAAAACATTTTCGTATGTATTTCAGGTGACCTGGGGCGAGAACGTCTGTCTTTACAACCGGATCGGGTTGACAGAGGATGCGGCGGCGCACCCGTTTCGCCTGATTCCGGGATTTCATGTGCCGGAGTGGAGCAAGGGCGCGCTGATGTATCAGATCTATGTGGATCGGTTCTGCAACGGCGATCCTACAAACGATACGGAAACCAATGAATATATTTATCTGAAAAAGCCGGTCACCCGGGTGACGGACTGGAAGGAACCGATCAGTACACTCGATGTGGGACGGTTTTACGGCGGTGATCTGCAGGGTGTTTTAGATAAACTTGATTATTTAAAGAGTCTCAAGATAGAAGCAATCTACTTAAATCCGGTATTTGTATCACCGTCGAACCATAAGTATGACTGTCAGGACTACGACCATATCGATCCGCATTATGGAGTGATTCTGGAGGACGCAGACGGACTGGTGTGCCCGGAAGATACGGACAATGACCGCGCACATAAATATATGACGCGGACGGCGGATGAGCAGAACCTGGAGGCGAGCGATGCCTTTTTTGCCCGCCTGATTGAGGAAGCACACAAGCGGGGAATCCGGGTGCTGGTGGACGGTGTGTTCAACCATTGTGGTTCTTTTAATAAATGGCTGGATGCGGAACTTCTGTACCAGCACGCGGGCGGCTATCCGCAGGGGGCATATGTCTCGGAGGACAGCCCGTATCGCTATTTTTTCCAGTTCCACAATGAAAATGCCTGGCCGTTTAATGACAGCTACGACGGCTGGTGGGGACACGCGACGCTTCCGAAGCTCAATTACGAAGAATCGCCGGAATTGTACCAGTACATTCTGGGGATTGCGAAAAAATGGGTGTCGGCGCCGTTTGGAGCAGATGGTTGGCGGCTGGATGTGGCGGCAGATCTGGGTCGGAGCGCCGGGATGAACCATCAGTTCTGGCGTGATTTCCGCGCGGCAGTCAAGGAGGCAAATCCAGAGGCGGTCATGATCGCGGAACATTATGGCAGCCCGTATGACTGGCTGAAGGGCGATCAGTGGGATACGGTCATGAATTATGATGCGTTTATGGAGCCGCTGTCATGGTTTCTGACCGGTATGGAGAAGCACAGTGACGAAGAAAATCCAGCGCTGTTTGGGGATGGATGCGCCTTTTTTGAGGCGATGCGCTACCATATGAGTGAAATGCCGACGGCTTCCGTGCAGTGTGCAATGAACGAGCTGTCCAACCACGATCACTCCCGCTTTATGACGCGGACAAACCGCCGGGTGGGCCGTCTTGCGTCGGCAGGTGCAAAAGCAGCGGAGGAGGGCATCAGCTATGGCATTTTCCGCCAGGGTGTTGTCATGCAGATGACCTGGCCGGGCGCACCGACGATCTATTACGGTGACGAAGCGGGCGTCTGTGGATGGACCGATCCGGACAGCCGCCGGACGTACCCGTGGGGCGGGGAAAACCTGGAGCTGATCGAGTTCCACTGCTACATGAGCGGCATCCGGAAACGCTGTCCGGCATTTAGAAATGGTTCCCTGAAAGCGCTGGCGGCGGGAGATGGCTATATTGCCTATGGACGTTTTCAGAGTGCTCAGAGAGCTGGCGGCGCGTGCTGCGGCGTGACGGCGGTCAATACAGGTGATGACTGGCTGACGCTCAAGATTCCGGTCTGGCAGATCGGGGCGCGCGACGGGGCGGTCCTGCGCCGGGAAATGATGACCTATGAGGACGGTTACAACGCCGGACAGGTTGAACATGAGGTAAAGGACGGCTATATCGAGGTGAAAATCCCACCGGTCGGAAGTATCGTTTTGACGGGAAATGATACGACATTGTAGGAAATGCGGCTTCGACAAGATATATGATTTCTGGCAGTTGAGCGAGAAGAATCAAAAGCAGGAAAAAATGGAAATAAAAATATTAAATAAAATATATAAAAACACTTGCTTTTTTGAGATAGCCATGCTATAATCTTCAACTGTCAGAGCAATTTTGGATGGGTTCCCGAGTGGCCAAAGGGGGCAGACTGTAAATCTGTTGCGTCTCGCTTCGGTGGTTCGAATCCACCTCCATCCATTTGGCTTTGTGCCAGTCATGAGTAATCATGATGCCGGCGTGGCGGAACTGGCAGACGCACAGGACTTAAAATCCTGCGAGGGTTAAACTTCGTACCGGTTCGATTCCGGTCGCCGGCAGTATCGGGAACAGTTAAAAACTGTTCCCGATTTTGCGTTATACGGACGTATTTGCAGCGTTGGTTTATATCAGGATATAGAAATCCTGTCATAAACCGGCGCTTCTTTTGCATATAATACAAAGCAAAGGAGTGAAAACATGTCTGCATATCATCGGTTAATATCATATATCTATGCATACGAGGGCGGAATCAAAGGGAAAAATACGGGATTTGCGAAATTGGAGACGCGGGGAACTTCCTGCAGGATTCAGGTCAGCGTCCGCCGTGTCTTTGCGGGCGGCAGCCCGATCGGCGTATACCTTCTGGCAGGGCAGGAGGAGATCCGTATCGGCACCCTGTTTGTCCGTGGCGGAAATGGGGAGTTCCGTGCCGTCGTCAATTGTGAAAATATTGAAGGAAGCGGCTGCAATATGGAAGAGTGCTGTGGTCTGACTCTTCATGAGACGGACAGCGCATGGCGTGCCTATACGACGATCTGGGAAGATGCCGTCGCGCATGCGGCAGAGGTTGAGCTGGCGGATGTGACTGCTGAGAAAGTGCGGGAGCAGGAAGCGGAGAAGGAAGAGGCAACGCGGAAATTGGCAGAGAATGTATCTAGGGAAGTGAACAGCGCGTCTGTAGGGAAAGAAAAATTGGATGAGGCGTCAGAACTTACCCGGTCAGGAGAAATGGAGAGTCAGGACACATCCACGGAGACAGAGAAGAAAGAAGCTGTGAATATAAACGAAACGGACTTCGGAATCAGCCAGCCCCAGCCAGAAAAGCTGGAGGATTCAAACCTGGAGATTTTCGAGGACACGGAAACCATGGAAGTGGTTCCAGATATCTCAGAAACATCCGATCATCAAGAGGCAGAAGTTGTTCAGGAAGCGCAAACGGAAACACCGCAAGAAAGTTTTCAGGAATCCACTCAAGAAGTGCAAACGGAGACACCGAAGGAAAGTTTTCAGGAATCCTATCAGGAAGCACAGACAGAAGCACGGCGGAAAGATTCTCAAGAATCCACCCGGGAGGTCCGGAAAGAGGCGCTTCCAGATTCTCCACCAGACCATCAAGAAGCATTTCAGCCAGGCTCTCAAAATCAAAAACAACCGCAACCAGATTCTTCCAAGGAATTTCCCAAAGAAGATCCCGCCGAGACTCTCTGGGACCGCCTGCGCGTTACCTATCCGAAAGTAACCGCCTTCGAATGCGCCGACGGCTGCGAGATTCTGGTAATCAAACCGCAGGATATCGGGCTTCTGCCGCGGGAAAACTGGGTGTATGGAAATAACAGCTTTCTTCTGCACGGTTACTACAACTACCGATATCTGATTCTGGCGAGACTGGGGAAACCCGGCGAACGGGGGCGCTACATTCTGGGCGTGCCGGGACATTATGGAAACAATGAAAAATATATGGCGGCGATGTTCGGCTTTGACCGTTTTGTCCGTTCCACCCGCCAGCCGCCGCGCGACAGCCGGTTCGGGTATTGGTATACGGATTTGAATTTTACATAAAAGCCGGTTGATCCTTTTGGAGAACTCTTGACAAAGGATAGCTTTTCTGGGTAGGATGGACACGGGTCAAATGCTTTCAGGTGTTTGGTTGGCAGCGGATCAAACTTGTCGGGAAACTGGGATAAGGATGCCTGTTGTTGGAAGCGGATAAATTTAAACGGAGGAAAAAACAGTGGCAGCAAAATTGACACGGGAAGAGAAATATATGAAAGCGGCGATCCGCGAGGCGAAGAAAGCCTGGGCGCTCGGAGAAGTGCCGATCGGCTGCGTGATCGTGTATGAGGACAAAATCATCGGCAGGGGTTACAACCGCCGGATGGTCGATCATAGCGCGCTGGCACATGCGGAGATCGCGGCAATCAAAAAAGCGTGCAAGCGCATGGGCGACTGGCGCCTGGAAGAATGCGAGCTGTACGTGACGCTGGAACCGTGCCCGATGTGCGCAGGGGCGATCGTGCAGGCGCGGATTCCAAAAGTTTACATCGGTTCCATGAACCCGAAAGCCGGCTGCGCCGGTTCGGTACTGAATCTTCTGGATGAAAAAGGATTCAATCATCAGGTGGAGACAGAAGAAGGACTTTTGGGCGAGGAATGTTCGATGATGTTGAAAGAATTTTTCAAAGAATTGCGTGAAAAGAGAAAAAAGAAGAAAGAAGAAAAAGCTGGTGAATGATTTCCACCAGCTTTTTGCATTCCATATTTTCCGTTCAAACCGAAAGGTACAGTCCTTATTTGATTACGTGGATCCAGCCCTCCGGAGCTTTGATGTGACCCATCTGGATGCCGGTCAGTGTCTCATAGAGTTTCTGGGTAACCGGACCCATCTTCTCCATACCTGCCGGGAAGCAGATTTCCTTGCCGTGGTCAACGATCTTGCCAACCGGGGAGATAACAGCTGCGGTACCGCACAGACCGCACTCTGCGAAATCTTTTACTTCGTCTAAGTATACTTCACGCTCTTCGGTCTCCATGCCAAGGTAATCTCTTGCAACCTGCAGGATGGAACGGCGTGTGATAGACGGAAGGATGCTGTTGGACTTCGGAGTTACCAGCTTGCCGTCTTTGGTGATAAAGATAACGTTTGCGCCGCCGGTCTCCTCGATCTTGGTACGTGTCTGCGGATCCAGGTAGATGTTCTCATCGAAACCGTTCTTATGAGCATCTACGATCGCATGCAGGCTCATCGCGTAGTTTAATCCGGCTTTGATGTGACCGGTTCCGTGAGGTGCTGCACGGTCGAAATCGCTGACGCGGATGGTGATCGGTTTAGCGCCGCCCTTGAAGTACGGACCTACCGGTGTACAGAATACGCGGAACTGATAGATGTTTGCCGGTTTAACGCCGATGATGGAATCATAACCGAACATATACGGGCGGATGTACAGGGTTGCACCGGAACCATACGGCGGTACGAATGCTGCGTTGGCTTCTACTACTTTTGTGATGGCGTCTACGAAGCGCTCCTTCGGGAATGGCGGCATTTCAAGACCTTTTGCGGAATTTTCCATACGCTCGCCGTTTAAGTCAGGACGGAACGTAACGATATGGCCGTCCTCGGTCGTATACGCTTTCAGACCCTCGAAGCAAGTCTGTGCATACTGCAGAACACAGGCACATTCATTCAGGGTAATATTCGGGTCGGAGGTAAGGGCGCCTTCGTCCCAGGAACCATTCTGATACATGGAAACATAGCGGTAATCCGTTGGCATATAGCCGAAACCGATGTTGCTCCAGTCGATATTTTTCTTTTCCATAATCGTTGCTCCAATCTTACAGAATTTTATGATTTAGTAACTGTTTGACTTTTTGCAGTCGCTAGATTTATACCTATTATAATGATTTCTTTCTTCTGTTGCAAGATTCTGGGATAAAAAATGATAAAAAAACAATAAAATTTATTCTTGTGTATTTTTATACAATGCTTGTTAGTCAAGCTCCGGCTTGACAAAACGGCGGCTGCCATGTATACTAAACAGGCTGACGGTCTGCAGGTCATTCCGTCATATAAGACCAAGTCATAAAGTTTCCGCACAGCCGGGGAGTTAGCGGTGCCCTGTACCTGCAATCCGCTATAGCAGGGGTGTTGTCCGACCGAGGGCGTTTTTACTGTGGGGCTGCCCCTGAAAAGTGGCGTTGAAGTCTGGGTCTTGCGCAACAGAAATCTGTGAACCGTGTCAGGGCAGGAATGCAGCAGCACTAAGCAGAAGCTTCTGTGTGCCGCAAGGCAGCCTGGACCGAGTTAACTGTCAGGGTAACGTCCATGGCATACGTTCGAAGCCGGGCGTGCGGATTTTTTTATTTCATAGGAAATTGCTTCCTATGAAATAAAAAATAGAAAATAATAGATACAGAAACCAGCATTTTTGCAGGTGTGTGAATATAGCCGGGATATGTGGAATTTGATTTGCCAAGGGGTAGGAATACCGTGCCGGAGCAGATTAAAAGCGCGTATCCCGGTATTTTTATGTCTATGATATTTGTAAGGAATTTTTTCTTGCCCGCGGGATATGATTGTATTATAATTACAAAATGGGTGTAGTTTATCCTGATATGGGGGTTGTTGGAAACTTAGAATAAGGGTAACTGTGAAGGTACTGGACGGTTATGAAGAAAGGGAAAGCGCTCATGAGAAGAATCGGTATGTTAACCAGCGGCGGCGACTGCCAGAGCTTAAATGCGACGATGCGAGGCGTGGCAAAATCGCTGTACAAGATGTTCGATGACATAGAGATAGTTGGATTTGAAGACGGCTATAAAGGTCTTATGTATGCAGACTACCGGATTATGAAACAGTCGGATTTTTCCGGGATTCTGACACGCGGAGGTACGATTCTGGGAACTTCCAGACAGCCTTTCAAGCTGATGCGGATGCCGGACGAGAACGGTCTGGATAAAGTGGAAGCGATGAAACACACCTATTACAAGCTGAAACTGGAATGCCTCGTCATTTTAGGTGGCAACGGCAGCCAGAAGACGGCAAATCTGCTGCGGGAGGAAGGACTCAATATCGTTTCTCTTCCGAAGACCATAGACAACGATCTCTGGGGCAGCGATCTTACGTTTGGATTCCATAGTGCGGTTGATGTAGCGACCAATGCCATCGACTGTATTCATACGACGGCGGCGTCTCATGGCAGAGTCTTCATCGTGGAGATCATGGGCCACAAGGTGGGATGGCTGGCGCTCTATGCAGGCATCGCGGGCGGAGCTGACATCATTCTCCTGCCGGAGATCCCGTATGATATTGATGTGGTGGTAAATGCGATCCGCAGCCGTACTAAAAATGGCAAGAATTTCACGATTCTGGCGGTCGCAGAGGGCGCGATTTCCAAGGAAAATGCAGCCCTGACCAAGAAAGAATTAAAAGAAAAGAAGAAAAATGGACCGGTTTATCCGTCGGTCGCTTACGAGCTGGGCGCCCAGATTTCCGAGCGGACGGGGCAGGAGATCCGTGTGACGGTTCCGGGGCATATGCAGCGCGGAGGCGAGCCATGTCCGTATGACCGCGTGATTGCGACGCGCCTCGGCGCGGAGGCAGCAGAGATGATCCGCCGCAAAGAATACGGCTATATGGTCGCTTTAAACAACAATAAGATTGAAAAAATTCCGCTCGCGGACATTGCCGGTAAATTAAAGATGGTCGATCCGAAGAGCGATATTATCCGGGAAGCTAAGGATGTAGGCATCAGCTTCGGCGACGAATAGTAAGGAAGTAGTAGTTTATGTCATATACAGCACTGTACAGAAAATGGCGTCCGACGTCCTTTGAAGAGGTCCGGGGTCAGGACCATATCGTAAAGACCCTGAAAAATCAGATCAACTCCGGGCGGATCGGGCACGCGTACCTCTTCTGCGGGACGCGCGGAACCGGTAAGACGAGTATTGCCAAGATCTTTGCACGGGCAGTCAACTGTGAACATCCGGTGGACGGCAGCCCCTGCGGCGAGTGCAGTATGTGCCGCCAGATTGCGGAAGGAGCTTCCCTCAATGTGGTGGAGATCGATGCGGCATCCAACAATGGTGTGGAAAATATCCGCGATATCCGGGAGCAGGTGCAGTACCCGCCGACGGATGGGCGCTACCGCGTCTACATCATTGACGAGGTTCATATGCTTTCGATCGGCGCGTTCAATGCGCTCTTAAAGACGCTGGAAGAACCGCCGTCCTACGTTATATTTATCCTGGCGACGACGGAGGTCCACAAGATCCCGATCACGATCCTGTCCCGGTGCCAGAGATATGATTTCAAGCGGATCTCGATCGATACCATCGCGGGACGGCTGGCGGAGCTGACGCAGGCGGAGCAGATCGATGTAGACGATCGGGCACTTAGGTATGTGGCACGTGCGGCGGATGGCTCGATGCGAGATGCGTTAAGTCTTCTCGATCAGTGCGTGGCGTTCCATTTCGGAGAAAAGCTGACGTATGACAATGTGCTCGAGGTGTTGGGCGCGGTCGATAACCGCGTGTTCAGCAAGCTGTTTCAGGCGGTGCTTGCAAGTGATACGAAGGCGTGCATCCGTGAGATTGAGGAAATGATCATCCAAGGGCGCGATCTTTCGCAGCTCGTCAACGATTTCGTCTGGTATATGCGAAATCTCCTGATTGCCAAGACGACCGACGAACCGGGCGATATGCTCGATATGTCGGAGGAAAATCTGGCAGTTTTAAAGGAAGAGGCGGCAGGCGTTGATACGGAAACGCTGATGCGTTACATCCGTATTTTCTCGGAGCTTTCCGGGCAGCTGCGCTACGCGTCGCAGAAGCGGATTCTGGTGGAGATTGCCTTTATCAAGCTGACGACGCCGTCGATGGAACAGAATCTTGATTCCATTTTACAGCGGATTACGCTATTAGAGCAGAAAATGCAGGAAATGCCGGACAATCTACAGAAACTGGCGTCCCTTGCACCGGCAGCAGGGCAGGCGGTATCCTCCAAAACGGCTGTGGTGGAAACGCCGCCTGAGCCGAAGAAGGTATCCCTTCCACCGGCACAGTACGAAGATCTGATGCTGATGCGGAAAGAATGGGGACGGATTGCGTCCCTGAGCCAGCTTGTGGGTTCGATTAGACTCAGTCTTCCCAAGACAAGTGTAGAACCGGCGGGCGAAGGCTGCCTTTGCATTGTGTGTACAGATGAAAATACGTTTGGAATTATCAATCGGGAGCCTGAGCTTAAAAATTTGCAGGAAGTAGTGCAAGAAAAATACAAAAAGACTCTGCAATTTAAAGTCCGTTTAGAATCATCTGCTGTGCCGCAAAGAACGGTTTATGTCAGTGATGAGGATTTAAAGAACGCAATCCATACCGATGTGATTGTCGAAGAGGATGATTCCGTGTAGTGGAGCTTGCCAAAGATGAGCCTTGTTTTGTAATGCAAGAAGCTGTGATTAAATGCAGATAAATGATATTAGTGGGTTTATATGATATATAGAACCGGCTGCAATCGGCAGTCAGTCTGAATATAAATAAAAAGAAGTGAAAGAGAGGAATGACACCATGGCAAAACGTGGCGGTTTCCCAGGCGGTATGCCGGGCAATATGAACAATTTAATGAAGCAGGCGCAGAGAATGCAGCGCCAGATGGAAGAGAAGCAGAAAGAGCTGGAGGAGAAGCAGTACAGCGCATCCGCAGGCGGCGGCGCTGTAACCGTGACCGTATCTGGTAAAAAAGAGGTTCTTTCCGTGAAACTGTCTGAGGAAGTAGTGGATCCGGATGATATCGAGATGTTAGAGGATCTGATCGTGGCGGCGACCAACGAGGCATTCCGTCAGGCGGAAGAGGACAGCAGCCAGATGATGTCCCAGTTGACCGGTGGCCTTGGCGGTCTGGGAGGCGGATTCCCGTTTTAAGCGATGGATTATTACAGCAGCCAGATTAGCAAGCTAATCGAAGAATTGTCAAAACTTCCCGGAATCGGAAGTAAATCGGCGCAGCGTCTTGCATTTCATATCATCAATATGCCGGAAGAACAGGTCAGGCACTTGTCCGGCGCGATTCTGGAAGCCAAGCAGAATGTGCGTTACTGCAAGGAGTGCTGCACATTGACTGATAAGGAACTATGCCCGATCTGCAGCAGCGACCGGCGAGATCATGAGACGATCATGGTGGTGGAAAATACGCGCGATCTGGCGGCATATGAAAAGACAGGAAAATACAACGGGGTCTATCATGTGCTGCATGGGGCGATCTCCCCGATGCTGGGGATCGGGCCGGGCGACATCCGGCTCAAGGAGCTGATGACTCGCCTGCAGAAAGAGGAGGTTCGTGAGGTCATTATCGCAACCAACTCAAGCCTGGAGGGCGAGACGACCGCGATGTATTTGAGCAAGCTGATTAAGCCGACAGGGATCCGGGTGACGCGAATCGCCAGCGGCGTTCCGGTCGGGGGCGACTTGGAATATATTGATGAGGTAACGCTTCTGCGCGCGCTGGATGGGCGTACAGAGCTGTAGCCGGTGAGCAAATAAAACGTTACTGGGCACGTATGCGTGAACAGTAACAATAAAACTTCTGCCGCGGCAGGAAGTTAGGAGATGCATAAGATGGATAAATACGAGTTTAACATCAAGGTAGAGCAGATTAAGAAACTGGTCAACAAGGGAGATTTCGAGACGGCGATGAAGATCGCCGATACCATCGACTGGCGTCGTGTACGCAGCACCAGCCTGCTTACGATGATTTCCCAGATTTATGAGAAAAATGCAGAGTATCAGGATGCCAAGGATATTTTATTGCTGGCATATGAGAGAGCGCCGCTTGGAAAGGGGCTTTTATATAAGCTGACTGACCTTGCATTGCGTGAAAATAATATTCAGGAGGCAGAGGCATATTACCGGGAGTTCTGTGAGCTGTCCGGCGATGACCCGCGCCAGTACCTGCTTCGTTTCCTGATTCTGGAGGCGAAGGATGCGCCGTTAGAGCAGCAGATCAATTCTCTGGAGAGATATTGTCAGGAAGAGCTGGATGAGAAATGGCTGTACCACCTGGCAGAGCTTTATCATCAGGCGAACCAGGCGGACGACTGTGTGCGGATCTGCGACAAGATCATGCTGATGTTCGGTCTTGGCAAATATGTGGACAAGGCAATGGAACTGAAACTTCAGTATGCGCCGCTGACGAAATATCAGATGGATCTGGTGGAAAACCGCGAGAAGTACGAAGAGAAGCTGCGTGCGGTGGAAGAAGAGTACAAGAACGGTACATACCGCAAGCCAGAGCCGGAAGGAGAGTATCTGGATACGGATGAGCCGGAGGCAGAGCTGGACGACGAACCGGAGAACGAGCCGGAGGGGCAGCCGGAGCAGGCAGAGCCAGAAGAGAAGGCTGGAAAACCGAAAGCTGAGACAAAACCGGCGGACGAGAAAGTAGAAAAGGCTGCGCTGGACGAGGATGTAGTAGCAAGCCTTCATGAAGCACAGGCGGAAGAAGCGCTGGCAAAAGAAGTGTCCAAGATCAAGCCTTACGATGAGGAAGAGGGCGCATCCGAAGGGGAGACACGTGTTTTCAGGAATCTCCGCGACCTAGAGCCGGCAGAGGCAGAGGAAAAGAGCGAGGAAGCTCCGATTCATGAATTTGAAGAGGAAGAGGAAACCATAGTGGAAGACTGGGATTTCGAACCGGAAGAGGAAGAAGAGGAGATCAAGGAATCAAATCATCTGATGATCGAGGCGGAAGATCCAGCAGCCGGTCTTGCGATGGCACTTGATTCCCTGAAAAAGATTCACCGCGAGCTGGGAACCAAGCATCCGGTTGCCAAGATCAGCGGTGCAAACCTTTCCCATCGCGGCATCGCATCGGTGGCGGAGCGCCTGGCAGGCAAGGATCTGGTGGTCGAGCATGCAGCTGATCTGGACGATTTGACGGTGGAAGAGCTGGAAGAACTGATGACACAGGATGAAACCGGCATGGTCGTTGTTCTGATTGATACGCAGGCACGTTTAGAGCAGATGCACCGCGCATATCCGGCATTAGCAGAGCGTTTCCAGTATATCGGCTGTGAAAACCAGAAAGACGATGCAGCGAAGCTGGCACAGGCGCGCGAGGAAGAGCTGAAACGCCAGCAGGCGCAGCAGGAAGCAGAAGCAGCCAGAAAACGCCAGGCAGAGCGTGAAGCGGAGATCCGCCGTCAGGCAGAAAAAGAGGCAGAGGAAAAACGCAGACAGCAGGAAGCAGCAGCCCGCCGTGAGGAAGAAGAGCGCGCCAAGGAAGAAGCACAGGCACTGGCAGCCAAAGAGGCAGAAGAAGCGCGTAAAGCGGAGGAAGATCGCCGTCTGGCAGAGCAGCAGAGAGAAGAACTGCGCCGTCAGGAAGAGGCGAGACGCGATGACGAGCCGGAGTATGAAGACGAAGAAGATCACTACGAGAAGGACGAGTATGAGCCGGAGGATGATTATGCGCGTGGCGGCTATCGTGATGATTATAAGGACGATTACAAAGACAGCTATAAAGACGAACGCGAGGACGACGAGTATTCCAATTATCCAGAGGATGAGCCGGAAGAGAAACCGTCCAAAAAGTCCGGCGATATGGATGTTGAGGAGTTTGTTCAGTATGCCTGCAAATATGCATCGGAGATCGACTGCAGTATTTCAGGAAAGAGCATGCTGGCTCTGTACGAGCGCGCTGAGATGATGGAGGAGGACGGAGAACCGCTTACCAAGGCAAGTGCCGAAGATTTGATCGAGGAAGCTGCAGATAAGGCGGAGAAGAAATCCTTCAGCGGACTGTTCTCATCGAAATATGATAAGGATGGACTTCTGATTCTGAAAGAGAAACATTTCTTTGATTAATTAAAACAATTCGAGAAATTTTAAAATTAAAACTAATTAGTAAAAGAGAGCGCTGCGGGGGAATGCTTCCCGGCAGCGTTTTCTGGTAGTGGACAGTAAAAAGAGATACGGGAGAGAAAGATGGGAACACGGTTAATAGCCCTCGATTTAGATGGGACACTGTTAAATGAAAAAATGCACGTGTCGGAAAAAACAAGACAGGTGATGGAACTGTGCGCGCAGCGGGGGATTGAGATTGTCCCGGCGACCGGGCGCGCGCTCCTGGCAGTGCCAGAGGAGGTTTTGAGCCTGCCGGGCGTCCACTATGGCATATTTACAAATGGGGCGGTCGTCCGGGATTTCGGGAAAAATACCTGGGTGTCGGAAAGCTGCCTGAGCTGGGAAGAGACGATCCGGGTGATTGAGGTGCTGCGCCGGCATCCGGTTATTTACGATATGTATGTATCGGAGGGCGGCGTCAGCGAGACGCGATTGCTGGCACAGCTGGAAGAATACGGGATACCGGAGCGTGAATGCGCCTATATCCGGGCGACGCGCCGGGCAGTTACTGACATGGTGGAGTATCTGCGGGAGAAAAAATGCCCGGTGCAGAAGATGAATTTAAATTTTAAGGACCGGGAGAGCAAGCAGGCAGTCCGGGCAAAGCTGGAAGCGATGCCGGAGGTCCTGGTGACCTCCTCACTTCCGTGGAATCTGGAACTCAACGCGGCGGGCATCACAAAGGGGAGCGGGCTGCGGAATCTCTGTCAGTATCTGGGAATTGAAGCGGAGGAGACGATGGCATTTGGAGACGGCGAAAACGACTGGCCCATGCTGGAGGCAGCAGGAATCGGCGTGGCGATGGAAAATGGCGCCCCATTTTTAAAGGAACGCGCAGACCGGATTGCCGCTTCGAACCGGGAAGACGGCGTAGCGGAGGCGATCAGACAATGGGTGCTTATATAAAAGAAAACTGGCTGTTCGTGGTGGTGGCAGTCTATCTGGTTTCCATGGTACTGTACGGGCATTACCGCGGATTTGTCCGCCTGGCAGTCTCGGCCGTTTCCCTGGTGCTGTCGCTGGGGGTGGTTCATTTTGGTGCGCCGTCTGTCGCGAATCTGCTTCGCAGCAATGAGGTGGTCTATCAGGCGGTGGAGGATGCATTATCGACGAAATTTATCCAAAAGGACGATGAGGCGGAAAATGAGGCAGCTGACGCGGCGCCGCCATCCGTACAGCGCAGTATTATTGAAGAAATGGAGCTTCCGGAACAGTTAAAGGATGCGCTTCTGGAGAATAATAACAGCGAAGTTTACGAGGCGCTGGGTGTAAGCAGCTTTACCCACTACGTCAGCCGTTATCTGGCAAACAGCCTGATCAATATTATAAGTTTTTTTCTGCTGTTTGCAGCCGTGTTCGGCGGACTGCGTGTTCTGTCCGTATCGCTCAATGTGGTCTCCCGGCTGCCGATCATATCGGGGCTGAACCGTCTGGCAGGTGCCGTGCTGGGGGGCGCGGAAGGGATCTTTTTCGTCTGGATTGCAGCACTGCTTATTACACTGTTCTCGGCAACGGCGATTGGTGAACTTTTCCTGAACCAGATAGAAAGCAATATCTGGCTGACCTGGCTGTATGACCACAATATGCTTGGAAGCATCCTGATGGGTGTTGTGAAACGGATTATTTAAAAGCGTATAGAGAAAAACTGTGATATTGAAAAACGGCACACCGCATTCTCGCTACTTAGTGATGAGTTAGGTGTGCCAAATTTTTTATTTCAGTCGAGAAGACTCCCACCTCTTTAGGTGGCGAGTAATAGCAAATTTGTCTCAGTGGGAGTTGGGTCTTCGGCTGAGATAAACGCTCCGCGAGGATGCGCAATGATTCTGTATGGAATATGTCAGCGAAAAAACAAGTGAAAATCGCTTGACAAGTTAATGCTGAAATGGTAAACTTTAACTCTAACGTGTTTTGACGTTGGTCTGCATATGCAGGGAAAATCGAATATCACAGGTTTTCTTATTTGCGAAAATGTTTTGAAAATTAAGAAAAAATAGTTGACAACGACAACTGCCTATGATATGATATTCAAGCTGTTGAGCGAAAGCTCAGTTGCAAAAAATAAAATAAAAAAGTTGTTGACAAAGATAACTGCTTGTGGTAATATAAATGAGCTGTCAATGAGACAACAACAAAGAACCTTGAAAACTGAACAGTATGTAAAACCCTGAAAATTCTAAGAACAAAGGCTTTTGGTTAAGCCTTGAAGTTCAAGAGAACATTCAGAACAAAACCAAAACAACAGTAATAACGGTTAAAATTAGCCAAGCGAATTTTGACTGGAATCAAAACTTTAACATGAGAGTTTGATCCTGGCTCAGGATGAACGCTGGCGGCGTGCTTAACA
>OHAN01001920.1_pt1 | contig 15427 bp, 12 predicted proteins | sample 1577121 | NCBI WGS metagenome assembly OHAN01 (sample SAMEA3541554, study PRJEB24748) | human gut metagenome | biome: human gut; feature: human-associated habitat; material: faeces | place: China | collected 2012 | reverse complement strand
CCCACGTGCGGCTCGATGCCGCCGACGACACGGCGCTCACGGAAATCCGGCAAACCGACAGCGCGCTGCGCGCCATCCTCGGCGACGGCGTCTATTGGCTGCGTCCGCCCTGGGGCTTTTCGAGCGACGCGCTCAAGGCCGCCGTCACCGTCCCCATGGTCTATTGGTCCATGGACACGATGGATTGGAGTGTGCGCAACCGCGATCTCGTCGCCTATGAGATCACGCACGACGCACAGCCCGGCGACATCGTCCTCCTCCACGATCCGTATGAGACCAGCGTCGAGGCCGCGCTCCAGGCCATCGACGTGTTGAGTGCGCAGGGTTATGAATTTGTCACGCTCGAAGAGCTTTTTGATTGCTTCGGCGTCACGCCGGAGGCAGGACATCTCTATCTGCGCCCCGACGAAGAGGTCCCGTGGTGATCACTGACAAATTTTTTCAAAAAATCAAAATTAGGGCTTGCATTTCCCGGCAAGGTGTGCTATTCTATCAAAGTCGACATGAGCGATATCCCTTATCCGGGTGTGGCGCAGTTGGTAGCGCGCTTGACTGGGGGTCAAGAGGCCGTGAGTTCAAGTCTCGCCACTCGGACCAAGTAATGATAATCCGAACTACATTATCCAAGTGGGTAATGTGTTCGGATTTATCATTTCTATCGAGAATATATTATAGCATGTAGACGGCAAGGGCAGGAGCATCTCTGCTCTTGCCCTTTTCTATAAATCAATATATAATTATATAAACTAAACAAAGGAGGCGCGTCATATGAAAAAATCATGGTGGAAAGTTCCTTTATATTGTATGGTTGCAAGCTGGATATGCTTTCAACTGGAAATTCGTTTCTTAGGGAGATGGGCAATTGTGACGCTGCCTGATGGGAGCATATCATCGGATAATACCCGGTGGATGCTCATGTCTGCTGGCCTCTTCCTTGCGGTTGTCTGCATTGGCGGATTTTTCTTGTTCCGAAAAATGACACGCAAAGAAATTTTCTTCTCTTCTTCTGCCTTAGTCGCTTTGAATATCGTGTTAGGCATATTTACATACTTGACGCAAAGAATATTTACATCATTCGCCATGCTTTGGAGTGAACTTTCGGAATGGGCCAGTGTGTTTTCTCAGATTGCATTTCAGTTCGGCTTAAACGAATGGCTGAGCGCCGCCATTGTGTGGATATTACCCCCATATATTTTCCTCTTGTTTGGCAAGAAAGAAGTTCATACAGATTGATGATCGGCGGGAGTATCTAAACTGATGTTCCCGCCTCTGTTATGCCTTGTCCTCTTGTTCGGTCTGCTGCTTCGCTTTCCACTCGGCATATTCCCGCTGCCCGTCCTCGCTCTCAAAGAACGCTTGTATCTCCGGGAGCAGGACGCGGGCAAGGGCCTCTACCTCGTGATAGGGAATCCCCGTGCCGTAATCATTGGGCTTCTTTCTGCGCGGCATGGTATCACACCATTATTGTTCACCATGTATGACAAGGGCGCAACGATGAAAGAAATCGCTGCATATATGAGCGAACGAGGCGTTACCACGGTGCGGGGAAAGAAAATCGACCTTAATTTCACGGCCCGTTTGCTGAAAAACCGGAAGTACATCGGAGAGTACAGCTACCGCCATATCGTCACGCCCAACGGGATTCCCGCCATCGTCCCGCAAGGCCTGTTTGACCGAGTACAGCAGCGGCTTGCAGTAAACCGGAAAGCCCCAGCGCGGCACAAGGCCGAGGACGATTATCTTTTGACAACAAAGCTGTTTTGCGGCACTTGCGGGGCTATGATGGTAGGTGAACGCGGAACAAGCTCCAGCAAGGGCCGGAAGTATCATTATTACCGCTGTGTAAATACCAAGAAGCACCGCACCTGTGACGCCAAGCACAAGACCGTCCGAAAGCTGCCGTTGGAAAACGCCGTTGTCAATGCGGTCATGGCAAAAATCATGGACGATAATTTTGTAGAGTATGTGGCGGATGCTGTGATGGATATTCGGAGCCGGGAAAGCAGCGTGCTCCCCGCCCTCCGCAAGCAGCTGGAAGAAGCCGAGAGCGGCATCACCAATATGCTCAACGCTATTCAGATGGGGATTATCAATGCCTCCACCAAGCAGCGGCTTGATGAACTGGAAGAACGGAAAAGGACGTTGAGCTTCAAATCATCCAAGAGGAAATGAAGCACCCCGCCGTGAGCCGTGAGGATGTCGTTTATTTCGTCTGCCGTTTCCGTTCGCTGGACACAAGCAAGCTGGACGCCCGCAGGCTGAAAAGCGCATGCTGCGCGCGGAGCTTGAAAAGAAGAACGCCCCCTCCGAGGAACAGAACTGAACCAAAATTGCCCGAACAAATTCCTGTTCGGGCGATTTTTTGCTCTCCGCTGGCGCTTTCCCCCTCTGCATGGTAAAATGGGTGAAAACAGGACTGTTTTCCGCAAAAAGTCTTCATTGCTACCCACGGTTGCGCGATTGCCTACTGAAATACATGGCGTTTTGCGCGCAATAACGTTATGCTCTTTGCGAAAGGAGGAACCATGGCACTACCTGAAAAACTCTATGCACTGCGCAAAAAGAGCGGCCTTTCGCAGGAGCAGCTCGCGGAGGCGCTGAACGTCTCGCGTCAGGCCATCTCCAAATGGGAGGGCGGCAGCGCGACGCCCGAGAGCGACAAGCTCCTCGCGCTGAGCAATTACTTCGGCGTCTCGCTCGACTACCTTCTAAAAGACGGTGCGCCGGATGCCGCGCCCGCCGAAGCGCAGGAGGAGCACCGGACGATGCGGCTTTTGAGCCTCATTCTCTGCTTCGGCGGCGCGGCCGCGCTGATCGTCTATGGCGTTTTGTCGATCCTTGTCCCGTCCGTTCCCGCGCAGATCAGCGGATCGTCGATGATCCGCATCGACGGCAGTGGCATTTTTCTGCTGCTCTGCGTCGCGGCCATCGCCGCGGGCGCGGCGCTGCTGCTCAAAAGCACGAAACACAAATAAGGAGGTCTCTCCATGAAAGCTCTGTCCTGTACCTTCGCCGCGCTGGCGATCCTGCTCTCCGATGTGATGTGCGCCACCGTCGCATTCAGCTATTGCGACATGCTCTGGGGCATCCGCTATGCTTCTTACAGCGCACCGGCGAGCACCGCGTTTCTGCTCGTCATCCCCTACGCCGCCGCCATCGCGGTCTGCACCGCGCTCGCGGTCATCTTTTGGCGAAAAAGCGCAAAATGCTGAAAAAGAACCACCGTATGGCGAGCCATACGGTGGTTTCTCCTTTACTTTCTCACAAACAGGATACCGAGCGTGTCGGGCCCGCAGTGGCACGAAACGGTGCAGCCCGCCTGTGTCTCTTCGACCTCTTCAAACGAGCCGTACTGTGCCGTTTCCTCCTTTGCTGCGGCCACAACATTCGTGTCCGCCGCCGCATGGGTGATAAATACAAGCTCCGTCGCGATGTCTTCGCGCCCATCCAGCCGCTCTTTTACATACTGACGGATGCACTTTTCAAACGAGCCGCGGTACTTCTTGCACACGCTCATCTTGCCCTCGCGCACCTCGATGCAGGGCTTGAGCTTGAGCAGATTGGCGCCCAGCGCAGCCACGGTCGAGCAGCGCCCGCCCTTTCGCATATAGTCGAGCCGCTCGATGAGGAAGCTCGCCTCGACCTTCGGCACGAGCGCGCGCACGCGCTCGGCGATCTCGATGCCGGAAACGCCCTGCTGCGCAAGCTTTGCCGCCGCGACGACAAGGAGCCCCTGCCCGGTGCTCAGATTCCCCGAATCCACCACAAAGACGTTGTCGAACTCCTGCGCGGCAAGGCACGCGTTCTGGTAGCAACAGGAGAAATTCGAGCCGATGTTGATCTGCACGACCTCGTCGTATTCCTTTGCGTAGCGCGTGAACATCTGCGTATACTCGAACTGGCTGACCGCCGCCGTGCTGCAAAGCTCCCCGCCGCCGTCCACATGGGTGAAAATGTCCGCGGGCGTGATATCCACGCCGTCGTGAAACTCTTTTCCGCCCTTGATGACGCACAGCGGCGTGATGGCAATGTCGTAACGCTCAAGAAGCTCGGGCGACAGATCGCACGTGCTGTCCGAAATGATCTTCACTCGCATCGTAGGGGTCCCTCCTGTATCGCGTGGCCGCACGGACCGCGCCGGACTTTATCATTTCCGGCTGCTCGCCGGTTTGCATATACCATAAGACAGTATTATCTTAATGGCGTTAGATGAACTGATTTTCAACTAAAAATCAACAATTGTTGATTTTTCTTCGCAGCGTTTTGCAGAAAACGTCCCCGAGGCCAAGCCCCGGGGACGTTCATTATCGTCTGTACGTCTATCTTCCGCTTCGCTTACTTGTTCAGGCAGCGATAGAGGAAGGTGACGATCTGGCCGCGCGTGCAGTCGCCCGCGGGGTCAAAGGTCGTGGCCGTCACGCCGGTGGTGATGTTTTCCTTCACCGCCCAGAGAACGGCATTCTCATAGAACGCGCCCGCCTTCACATCGGTGAACGGGTTCTCGGCCGTCGCCTCGGGGGACTTTTCCATGCGGTACAGGAACGTCACGATCTGGCTGCGCGTGCAGGTCGCGTCGGGCGCGAAGGTGGTCTCGGTCGCACCGGAGGTGATGCTGTTCTCCACGGCCCACAGGACAGCCTTGTAGTAATAGCTGCCCTCCTTCACGTCGGTGAAGGCCGTCGTGGTCGCGGTCGGCTCGGGGCTGCCGGCGGCACGCCACAGGAACGTGACGGCCTGTGCGCGGGTGCAGGCTGCGTTGGGGCTGAAGGTCGTATTGCTCGTGCCGGAGGTCACGGCCTTGTCGAGCGCCCAATCCACTGCGGACAGATAGTAGTCGCCGGCCTTGACGTCGGTAAAGGCGCCGCCCTGGAGCGCGTCGGTCTTCGTGATGTACTCAACGAGCTCAACGCCCAGCTTGTGGGCCTTCTCAGCCATGGCCTTGCCATTCTCGGTGGCAAGGGCGCGGGCATCGGACGCCTTGGCGAGCTGATCGGTCGTGACGAAGTCCTTGTAGAGCTCCTGCTGGAGCGCGGCGAGCTTGTCGGCGACGTAGGCCTTGGCCTCGTCCTTCAGGGGCTTGCCGGTGATCTTGTCGACATTGGCGATGTAGCCGCCGAGTCCCTCAAACGTGAAGTAATAGGAATCCTTCCAGTTGGCAGGATAGGTCTTGAAACCGGAAACGCGCTGCCAGTTGCCCTCGGCGTCCTGCGCCCAGCTCGTGCCGTAGGTACAGAAGGTGTCAGGCTTCTCGGTCGTGAACTTCGCGGACGCGGTGCTGACCTGATAGCCCTTGTACATATCATCGATCAGCATGGGGTAGTAGGGAACGAATACGTTATAGGACATATTGCCGACACCGACCCAGCCCACGGTCGCGGTCTCGACCGGGCGATTCTTGAAGAGCTGGAAGATCTCGATCTCCTGGTTGCTGGCCTTGCCGATGGAGGAGAGCTTGTAGTAGCCGAAGATATCGTCCTTGTCGAGCTTGCGGTCGGCCTTGATGTTGGTGTAGAGCGCAACGAGCTTGTCGTTTGCATCAAGGTTGGAGATGGTGAACTTCGTGTTGTCAGCCACGAGCGCGTCACTGTCATATTTGTAAGCCGCGTTCAGGTAGTTCAGGCCGTCGATCATGCGCTGGTCCATCTTCTCGCTGATGCGGGCGTAGGACGCGCGGAAGTCGATGATGTTCTTTTCCTCGTCGCCGACGAAGGTACCTGCCTTCTTCGCCACAGCGATCAGGTCCTTGGAGGCGATGACGTTCTCATCGTCCAGATCGACGCGGCCGATGACGGCCATGTTGGGCTCAAGGAAGATCATGTTGTCGTTGAGCTTGATGGCGACATACTGCGTGCCGCTGCAGTTCTCAATGTACCAGACCTCGTCCTTGTCGCAGATGAACACGCCGGAGGCGTATACGCAGCCGTAGTTCTCATAGATGTCGAGCAGCAGCTCCACGCCCTCACGCGCGGAAGAGGCCTCGGCAAGGATGATGGTCGGGATATCGGTCTCTTCGATGCCGATGCGGGCATTGCCGTTTTCCTTCGCCCAGTCGGAGTCGCGGTATGGGTCGACCTCCGTCACCTTGGCGTTGCCGTGGAGCGTCTCGGTCGCGGAGACGGACACGCCCTTTTCGTTCGTGCCGAACTCAGTGTAGGAGTAGTGGTCGGCCTTTTTGCCGCACTCGGGACAGGTGCCGTCATAGTAGATATCGTTGGTGAAGTAGGTGAAGCGATAGCTGTCGTGGGTGAAGTCCCACTCGAACGGGCCGTATGCCGGGCAGCCGACATAGTGGTCGCCCTGTTTCCAATTGCCGCTCTCGCTGATGAACCAGAGCTTGTTGTAATCGGAGCCGTAGTCCTCCGTGCGGGCGACGAAGGGAGTCCCCTCCTCGTTCAGATCGCCGCCGACGTAGATCGTCGTGCAAGCGGACGCGCTGATGGTCGTTGCAGCAAAGGCCGCAGCCGTCACCACGCAGGTGCAGAGAAGCTTTCTGAGCATACCTCTTTTCATGTGATTCCTCCTGAAATGATGAATGATAAATGTTGTTCCGCAAGGCAGCTTCTGCCTTGCGCGCTTGTGCGCAGGCCGTTCTCTCGTTTTCTTCCCATCATCCCCTATCCACACACATTCGATTTATTGCACTGATATGATATCACGATAAAGCGTTTTATTCTATTGTCAAGAATAGAAAAAAGCTGACGGCACTTTTTGCTGTTTTAGTGATATCGCACAACGGCTTGTCCGTTCTTCCCAAGCAGCGCTTTTCCGGGCAGATATCGCGCTTTGGTCGCATTTCACATTTTTTTCGCGCTTTTGCTCCTTAATTTGTATCTTATCACTTCGGCATACGCTTTTCCATTGTCCGAATCGGCAAAAGTCGTTCTCCTTTTCTGGTAAAAACACCGATTGCCTGCTTGGTTTTTCGCAGCCGTCTTCTCCTCTCCGTCCTCCGCTTCACTGTGCGCCGCCGTGCTAAATCCGCGCTAAGCTCCCATTCAGAAATTGACGGATCCTTCCTCTTATGTTATAGTTTTTGCAAATTTATTCGTAAATCATCTTTTCTCCGACACCGGCGTGCTTTTTATGAAAGAGCAGCTTCTATGAAACGTCTTCTCTCTCTTCTTTTCCTCTGCGCAGTGCTCATGCTCACCTCCTGCGCCTCTTCGCCGCAGGAGGATGATCCCATGCCGCAGCTTATCATCGGCGGCTCCCCCTACGCGCCGTATTTTTACGCGGTGTGAGCCGCAGCTACGCAGGCATCGACGTGGAGATCGCGGCCGCGGCCTGCCGTCGCATCGGCTACGAGCCCGTTTTTCGTGAGATCGCGCTCGATGAGCGCTTTGCCCGTCTTGCCGCGGGCGATGTCGACTGTCTGTGGTGCTGCCTGACGATGGATGGCCGTGAGGACGAATTTCTCTGGGCCGGTCCCTACCTCTACACCCAGCGCGCGATCGTCGTGCGCGCGGACAGCGGGATCCGCTCGATCGAGGGCCTTGCGGGTCAGCGTGTCGCCGTGCAGTCGGGCTCCACCTCCGAGCACATCCTGACCGACGGATTGGATAACGAGTTCTCCGCTCTCGCCCGGCTCACGGTCTACCCCGAGCTCGGGCAGGTCTTCGCCGCGCTGCGCGGCGGCTATGTCGATGCCGCCGCCGGCATGGAGGGCGCGCTGAAGCAATATCTTGACGACTATCCCGGCGAATACCGCTTGCTGAACATGAGCTTCCGCAGCCAGGCACAGGGCGTCGCCTTTCGCAAAAATGGCGACACTGCGCTCGCGCAAAAGCTCCGCGACGCGCTTGCGGACATGACTGCCGACGGCACAACCGCCGCCATCATCAGTGCCCACGGTCTGAACGTGGAGAAGAACGTATACGGAGGAACAACGAATGCCGACAGCCGCAGTGCAGAATGACCGCAGGAAACGGCGCCTACCCATATGGCTGCTGCTGACGGTCTGCGGCGTCGCCTTCCTGCTGCTGACGCTGCTCATCGCCTTCTATCGCGGGCGCGCAAATATCCGTCAGGACGCGGCAGACACGCTCGCGCTCGTCAAGAGCACCTGCCAGAAGTACGACGATTACCATCTCAGCAGCACGACGAAGGACCTGCAGTCCCTCATCAACAAAGCCCGCGTCTTCGGCCTTTATGTCCCAAGCGCCGATACCACGCGCGAAGACGTTCTTGCGCGCTACCTCAGCGATCAGTACCTCACCGGTATCGCCGTTCTCCGCGAAGACCTCTCCGTCGCCGCGGCAGCGGATGCGGACGGTGCAGACCGCAGCGCGCTCCTCTCCCTTATCCTTGCAGACGGACAGGCGCAGGACATCCTCGCCCACCCGCAAAAGGTCTATGCCGATCAGGTAAGCGCGGACGGACGCTCCTACGACTATGCCATCGCCGCGCGGCAGGACAGCCCCGGCGTGATCGTCTGCTATGCGGATATCACGCCCTTTCTCGGCGACAAGTATTCTCTCTCGCTCTCCAGTATGCTTGATATCGACCTTCAGCGCGGTGATGCGGTCACCGTCGTGACGGACGGTGTGACCGTCATCAGCAGCAGCGATCCCGCGCTGGAGGGTCTTGCGGTCGAGGACTGCCCCATCACAAACGTCGTCATAAGTGACCGCCTGCCCGATGACCAAACGCTGCTTTCGCTCAAGCTCGATGGCACGGTCTGGTACGGCGTACACGACATCTATCACGACTATTATCTCTACGTCTTCTACCCCGCGCGCACGATGGTTCCGGCTATCGCGCATCGGCTCGCCATCTCCGCGGGGCTGTATCTCGCTTTCTGCATGGCCGTCATGCTTCTTTGGCAGGGCCGCCGCCGTGAGCGGATCGCCCAGCTCGAGAAGGAATATCACCTCACCGCTGCCATCGCAAATATTTACACGACCGATCTCATCATCTATCCGCAGTCCAACACCTACGAGTCCATCACGCAGACCGCTTACGCCCATTCCGTGACGGACGGCATCGAAAAAGCGGACGAGATGCTCGAGGCCATCACGACCCACATCATCGTCCCCAGGGAGCGCGACGCCTTCCGTGATTTCTGCAGCGCCGCGACCGCGCCGGAGCGTCTGCGCGACCAGCGCTTTCTCGGCGATACCTTCGAGTCGATGAACGGCCAGTGGTTTCAGGTACTGCTCATCCCGCAGCGCCGCAGTCAGACCGGTGAGGTCGCGGCTGTCATGCTGCTTTCGCGCAACGTCACCGCGCAGAAGCAAAAGGAGATCGACTACCAGCAGCGCCTGCGCGAGACCGCCGAGCAGTCCTCGATGGCCAACGCCGCAAAGTCCGACTTTCTGCGCCGCATGAGTCACGATATCCGCACGCCTCTCAACGGCATCCGCGGCATGACGAAGATCGCCGAAGAGAATATCACCGATCCCGCGCGGGTGCAGAACTGCCTCTCCAAAATCCTTTCGACCTCGGATTTCCTGCTTGAGCTCGTCAACAATGTGCTCGACATGAGCAAGCTCGAAGCCGGCGAGGTCGAGACCGAGCACAAGGCCTTTGACCTGCGCGACGTGCTGCAGGGCGCGGAGACGGTCGTTTCCGCGCAGGCGGCGGACTGCGGCATCGTCTTCACCTCCGATCCGCCCGCGGGCGAGCACTGGCACCTGCTCGGCAGCCCTCTGAACATTCAGCGCGTGCTGCAAAATATCATGAGCAACGCCGTCAAATACAACCGTCCCGGCGGCTCGGTGCACATTTCCTGCCGCGAGACCGCCTGCGAAAACGATACGGCGACCTTCGTCTTCACCTGTGCCGATACCGGCATCGGCATGAGCCTGGAATTTCAGGCCCGCGCGTTCGATACCTTCGCGCAGGAGCATAAGACCGCGCGCACGACCTATTCCGGCAGCGGCCTCGGCCTCGCCATCGTAAAAAAGACCGTCGAGCTGCTCGGCGGCAAAATTTCCTTCGTCAGCCGTGAAGGAGAGGGAACGACCTTCACCGTTACGCTGCCGCTGGCGGTCAACACATCGTACCATGCGCCCGCCCCCGAGCCGGAGCCGGGCGCGCGGCTCGACGGCGTACGCATCCTCATGGCCGAGGACAACGCGCTCAACCGCGAGATCGCGACCTATATGTTCGAAGAACGCGGCGCGCTCGTCACCGCCGCCGAAGACGGGCAGCAGGCTGTCGACCGCTTTGCCGCTTCCGCTCCGAGCAGCTTCGATATCATCCTCATGGACATCATGATGCCCGTGCTTGACGGGCTTGACGCCGCCCGCGCCATCCGCGTGCTCGACCGCACAGATGCCAGGACCGTCCCCATTCTCGCCGTCTCCGCCAATGCGTTCTCCGATGATATTGCCGCAAGCCGGGAGGCGGGTATGAACGGCCACCTCTCCAAGCCGCTCGACTTCGACCGTGTCGCCGCCGTCATCGCGCAGTATATCCGCCGCAGTTGATTTTTTTCAAAAAAAGAGCCCTTTCGGTCTCCCGAAAGGGCTCTTTCCTTTTTTACGTTTCCATTCGCATCATATCCACCGCGCAGTCGGCGAGGAGCCGGTCCTCCGCATCGCGGATGGCAACGTGCAGGACGACCATATGCCGCCCGCGCCGCACGACGCGCGCGAGCGCGTAGACGACTCCCTGCTTCGTGTTGCGCAGAAAATTCACGTGCGCGCTCTGTGTCACATAGTCATTCCCGTCGCAGCGCGCAGCGATGCCCGCCACGCAGTCGGCAAGTCCGTAGAGAAGTCCGCCGTGCACCGCGCCATGCAGATTCATCGACTCCGGCCGCAGCACCACGCGCACCTCTGCGCAGTAGTCGCCGTCCTCTTCCCGGTCGATACGCGTGATCTCGATGTGGTTATGAGCCATAAAGGGGTTGTTCGCCGCATAGACGTCCGCATCCCCAATGATGGGCAAAATACGCTCCATATCCCGCTCTCCTTTTCCGTAAAGGCATTTCGCCCGTATTCTCTGCCGAATTTTCTCTATTATACCGATGCTCACGGCAAAAGACAAGGCCGGAAAATTGCCTCTCTCCCTCTTTGACCCCCCCATATTGCCGAACACATCGGAATGTGGTAAGATATCTTTAACTTCGATAAAAAAGGTATGTCATATGGAAGCATTTTACGGTATTCTGATCCCGTTTCTCGGCACGGCGCTCGGCGCGGCGTGCGTGTTCTTCATGAAAAAGTCGCTCAGCGACGCTGTGCAGCGCTCGCTGACGGGCTTTGCCGCGGGCGTGATGATGGCGGCGAGCGTGTGGAGCCTCATCCTGCCTGCCATCGAACAGACGGAGGCAGAGGGGCGTCTGCCGCCGTTTCTGCCCGCCGCGGCGGGCATTGTGCTCGGCGCGCTGACGCTCTTCCTGCTCGACGAGCTCGTGCGGCGGCGCGGCGGGGGAGAGGTGCACAGCGATTTTTTGCTCCTCTCGGCCATCACGCTGCACAACATCCCCGAGGGCATGGCCGTCGGCCTTGCGTTTGCGCTGGCGGCGGACGGCGAGGGTCTTGCGGCCGCGTTTGCGCTGGCGTTCGGCATCGGCGTGCAGAACTTTCCCGAGGGCGCGGCGGTGGCGCTGCCGCTGGTGCAGGCGGGGCGGACGCGAAAGCGCGCGTTCCTCGCGGGGGCGCTCTCCGGCGCGGTGGAGCCGCTGTTCGGCCTGGCGGTGGTACCGGCGGCGGGCGTGCGGGCGCTGATGCCGTGGCTTCTGAGCTTTGCGGCCGGGGCGATGCTGTGCGTGACGGCGGGGGAGCTGCTGCCGCGCGCGGGCGGACGCGGCGGGACCTGCGGCTTTTTGGTCGGATTTTTGCTGATGATGGCGCTCGACGTGGCGCTGGGATAAAAAAATCCTCTCCGGTTGCCATCAGACATACAACAAACCCCTTACAGCTCACAAAGCTGTAAAGGTCGACGACCGTTGACCTTTGCAATACAACAAAGGGGCGAAAAGGAGAGGAATCATGACAGCAGAAGAGCAGAGACAGATGAGCCAGATCGAGCAGTGCGAGTACCTCGCGCGGATGCGGCTGGAAAACCCGATGGAGAAATACGAGCGCGAGCGCGATGCGCGCGTGTACCGCTTTTCGAGCATCGACGAGGCCGTGGGCGTGCTGAGCGTCGTGCGGCGCGCGTGGTAAGGGGGCGGCGGCGATGAACAAAACGGCCAATTTCGACCTCCCGCAGTGGGAGAAGAGCGACTTCATCCAGATGGATGACTTCAACGCCGCGTTCGGCACGCTGGACGGCGCGCTGAAAACGCAGGCCGACGCCCTCGCGGGCAAGGCGGGCGGGGAGGACCTCGCCGCCGTGCGGCAGGAGATCGTTGAAACGCGCGCGGCCAACTGCCTTGTGAAGCTCGCGGGGCCGATCGTGACGGCGGCGGACAACGCCGAGATGAACTTCGATTTGTCGCAGGTGGACATGAGCAAGGTCGCGGCGCTGTTTTTCACGTTCTGCGCGGGGTCATCAAGCGGCAATATGGAAATTTCTGTCAACGGTACATCACTGGGGACGGTGTGCAGCAACAGTTGGAGCACGACGGCGGGGATTTTATGGCTGGTGCCAATGTCAGGAGATGTTTCTTTCGTGTCAACGCTGGTGCTGAACAACAGCAACGGGACCGCCGGTTACGGCGGCTGCGGCGCGGTCAAGTGGGACGCGGTCAACAAGGTGACGCTTGCCGGTACATCCAGCGCGGGAGCAACGGCGACATTGTTTGCGGTGAAAAAGTAAAGAAAAAATCCCTCGGGCAAGCCCGAGGGATTTTTTACTTACTGTCTATCTTAGACGACGGAGAAGTAAATGGTGTTGTAGGTAGAGGTGGTACCATCAGCCATGGTAACGGTAACGTTAGCATAGTACTGACCGGAAGCAAGAGTGACGGGGATGGTCTTGTTCAGAGTCCAAGTGCCGCCAGTGATCACGCTACCAGGCATCGTGCTATTGAGCACGGTGTACGGGATGGTATCATAACCATTGTTGTTGTGCTTATAGAGCGCAACAGAGATGGTGCCGCCCTTGCCGGGGTTGACGGTGACAGTCTTGTCCTCGTAATTAAAGGTCAGACCGGTGACGGTGATATTACCAGTAGTGCCAGCAACCACGGGGGTACCAGAAATGGTGTAGGTCAGGGCGGGATTGTTCACACCATTGCCAGTGACCTTGAGGATGTACACGGTCTTGGCGGTGTACTTGGTACCGACGGCGGTGTAGTTGACCAGAACCACGCTGCCGGCGGTCAGGTCGCCCTTATCACCAGCAGTGAGAACGGCGCTGCTGCCAGTCAGAGCATTCTTGGTGACAACGACATACTTGGTGTCGTCAGTCACGTTGAAGTCCTTAACAGCAGAGGTGGTGGTAACCTTGTAGCCGTTGTCATTGTCCTTATCCAGAACAACAGCGCTGTAGCCGATGGTCTGGAAGCTGCCATCGAGAACGCCAGCCTTGACGGAGGAACGGTCCCAGCCAGTCATGATATTCGCAAGGGAGGAGGTGCAGTGCAGGTCGCAGATGACGCAGGTCATGCTGGTGATCTGGTTGTCAGCATTCACAGTAAAGCTGTACAGACCAGTCTCGTGAGTGGTGTTGTAGGTCCAGTCAGACTGGTTAGCAGCATAAACGGTGGTCGGGGTGGTCTCGCCAGCCTTGTAGATGGTGTAAGCATAGCCCTTAACAGGGTCCTTATACCAGCCATCCTGGGCATTGTTGGTGACGTAGGCATAGAAGGTGTTAGCGGCGAGGGTGTAATCGCTGACGACAACAAGCGTGGCGTAGCCGTTGGTGTTGGTCAGGACGCAGAGGTTAGCACCGGTGACGGAAGGAACATTGTCCTTGCCGGTGTAGACGGTGTAGCTGTAACCATCAGTGAGGTTCTTCACGAGGAAGATGGTGCTGTTGGTAGCAACATAGGTGTTGGTGTTGGTGTTGATGGTAGCCTGACCGTTTACGATGGTGCCGGTCTTACCAGTGACATCACCAATCAGAGGAGAGGAGCCGTGAGGAACGACATTGTAGCTGCCGTTGGCATTCACGGAGTAGGTGAAGAGGTGGTTGTAGTAAGAGGTGTTGTTGGAGTAGTAGTAAGAGACCCAACCGTTGTTAACATCACCAGAAGCATAGTTGGCAGCGGAGTTAGCGGTCTTGGAGTTCACGGTGGCGATGGTAGCGCCCTTGACCTCGGTGCCGTCAGCCAGCTTGAGGTCAGCCATGGCATAGCCGCCGATGTTCGCAGCGTCAGACTTCCACTCGATCTTCTCGATGACGAGGTAGTTGGTAGCAGTGGCAGTCAGACCGATGACATTGCCATAGGTGTCGGTGATGACCATCCAGTTACCGTTGGTACGACGATTCAGGACAAACTTATCAGCATCATTGTAGGTGGTGGTACCAACAACAGAGGTGGCGGGGGTGGTACCAACAGCGTTGGTCCAACCGGTCAGCGTGCCACCTTCGGCAACAGTAGCAGCAACAACGCTCTCAACAGCGGCGTCCTTGGTGCCAACCTTGCTGATGGTAACGAGAACGTACTGATCGACGGTGAAGCCAGAAGCAACGACACCCTTGAAGCTGTCGCTATCGCCGGAAGCGATAAGAGCGGTCAGGTTGACGGTGTCAAGAGTGCTGTGGGTGTTGCGGTCGGTGTAAGCGGGGACGACCTTATTGATTGTAGCGAGGTAGGTGTTGACCTCAACGATGCGGTAACCGGCGGTACCCATGTCATAGACCTCGGTCAGACGGCCCTGAGCGCCGACATAGGAGGTAGTGGCAAGCGGGTTGATGGAGGCATAACGGTTGCTGGTGACCTTGTCGCTGGTGTTAGCGACTTCGATACCATCAATGAAGGCCTTCTCAATGCTGGTGTTCTTGGTGATGCCGAGATCCTTGGCGATATCGCACTCATCGACCTTGGTGGTGTAGGTAGCGACAGCCTTGGCAACGACGGTGGTCTTCTTGTCACCGGTGTTGTAGGTCCAGACGTTCGCGGGACGACCGAACGCATCAGCGTTAGAGGTGGTGCTGAGCTTCAGGTTGAAGTTCTGCTCGCCGAGGGTCTTCTGCGCGCCGACAACGGAGTTGGCGACATAACCGAAGGCGGGGGTGTACTTGACCATGGGGACCTTGGCGGCGGTACGGAACAGGAGCTCCGCGACCAGCTCGCGGGTAGCGGCAGCGTTCAGGTCAACGCCCTTGACGTTCTGCAGAACGCCAGCCTGCTGCGCGGTCTGAGCGACGTGGAGCTGCCAGTCAGCGCCGGTGAACTCACCCTGCGCGTCGTAACCGACGGCACGGAGGATCATGGCGAGAGCCTGATAGCCGGTGACCTTATCGGCAGGGCCGAAGGTCTTGGCGTCATAGCCCTTGACCAGACCGGCGTTGGCGCAGTAGCCAATGTAACCGGCGGCCCACTTAGCGCCGTCCATGTCGGAGAACTTGTTGTAGGTGGCGTACA
>OHAN01001902.1_pt1 | contig 15538 bp, 16 predicted proteins | sample 1577121 | NCBI WGS metagenome assembly OHAN01 (sample SAMEA3541554, study PRJEB24748) | human gut metagenome | biome: human gut; feature: human-associated habitat; material: faeces | place: China | collected 2012 | reverse complement strand
TTAAATTTCATAAAATAAATTAGGGTGATTTTATGAAATTAGGATTAGCATTATCAGGAGGAGGAGCAAAAGGTGCAGCACATATAGGAGTACTAAAAGCATTTGAAGAAGAAAAAATAAAAATAAATTGTATAGGAGGAACATCATCAGGGAGTATAGTAGCAACATTATATGCAGCAGGATTCAAAGCAGATGATATTTATTATATATTTAAAAAATATTGTAAAAAAATTAAATATGTAGAATTTAAAAATATTTTTAAATTAATTTTTGGAATTGCATTAACTGGAACAATAATAATTGATGGATTAAATTCGGGAAAATCAATAAAAAAATTAATTAATAAAATTTGTAAAGAAAAAAATATTTATAACATTTCTGATATAGAAATGCCATTAGCAGTTCCAAGTGTAGATATGAATACAGGTGATGTTATTTGTTTTACGTCTTCTAAAATAAGAGCATTTTCTGATAATACGATTTTTATTAATGATGCAAATATAGGGGAATGTGTTCAAGCAAGTTGCAGTTTTCCATCTGTTTTTTCTCCTTGTGATTTTAAAAATCGAAAGCTAGTTGATGGAGGTATTAGAGAAAATGTACCTTGGAGAGAACTTAAATTTTTAGGAGCAGATAAGGTTGTAAGTGTTGTTTTTGAAAATGAAATTGATAATAGCTGTTGTAAAAATTTAGTTGATGTTGCTTTTCGTTCTTTTGAATTAATGGGAAAGGAACTTTATAAGTATGAGCTTAGTGGAGTAGATTATTTAATTAAAATAAAAAGTAAAAAAATTTCACTTTTAGATATGAGTAAAATGGATTATTTTTATGAATTAGGGTATACAGAAGCCAAGAAGTTTTTATTAAAAAATTCAAAACAATTGTTGCAATAAGTAAATATTTATTATATAATTGCTTTGCCTTCAAAAGGAGGTGAAGCAAATGAAGGACATTAAGGAATTACTAAAAATCATTTTAATATTAAAACTTTTAGAGTTTTTGGAAAGTGATTGAAGTTGAAAAAGAACAGGACTGCCATCCTGTTCTTTTTTACTAATGAAAGACATTAAGAATATTTTTGTTGTTTGCTTAAGCTATTTGTAGTATACTACATATTTTATTATATGTCAATATTTACGAAAAAATTCATATTAATACCAAAATATATATTTTTATATTAGTATTTAATTATAAAATAAAATCTAATATGACCTTTTTAAAAATTTTCAGAAGTTTCAATATTCTCTTTCACATTTTTATTTTCATTATCCAAAGCTTTTTTTTCATTTTCTTGACGTTGTAAATTATCTTTAGCAACAGTCATAAGCAACTTAATTCTATTAGCCTGATTAGTCTCACTGCTACCTGGATCATAATCAACAGGAGAAATATTGGCCTCTGGATATTTTTCCCTAATAGTTTTGATAACCCCTTTACCAACAACATGGTTAGGTAAACAAGCAAAAGGTTGAACACATATAATGTTAGGAATATCATGTTCCATATACTCAATCATTTCAGCAGTCAAGAACCAACCCTCACCAGTTTGATTTCCGATAGATAAAACATCTTTTACTTTATCTTCTAGATGCCAAATATCGCAAGGTTGTAGATAGCCTTTTTTAGAATTTGCTAAAGCTATTTTTTCATCTTTTTCTAATATATCAATTAATTTTATAGCTATTTTACTAATTTTAGCAGATGTTTTATTTATATTTAATAGACTATTAAAAGTAATTTTATGTGTTGCCATAAATTTAACAAATCCCATAAAATCAGGTAAAATTACTTCAGCACCTTCTTTTTCAAGTATCTCTGCTGCGTAGTTATTTCCAAATGGATGGTACTTAATTAAAACTTCACCAACAATTCCAACTCTAGGTTTTTTAACAGAAGTATCTAATTCAATTTTTTCAAAATCATTTACTATATCATAAATACTTTGTTTAAATTGTTTATTTGTTGATTTTTTAACCATTTGTTTACATTTAGCCATCCACTCATCATATAATTTTTGAGTCTCACCTTTATTTACTTCATAAGCTCTATTTTTTGTTAACATTTTTTGCAATAAATCACCATAAACAACAGATTTAATTAATCCTTCAATTAATTTTGGTGTTATCTTAAATCCAGGCATTTTTTCCATACCAACAACATTGAATGAAATTACTGGTACATTGCTAAATCCTGCGTCTTTAAGAGCTTTTCTTATAAATCCTATATAGTTTGTAGCTCTACAACCACCACCTGTTTGAGACATAATTAAAGCTGTTTTATTTAAATCATATTTTCCAGATTCAAGAGCTTCAATCATTTGACCGGTTACTAAAATTGATGGATAACATGCATCATTATTTACATATTTTAAACCTGTTTCAACAGTGTGTTGAGTACATTCTCTTAATAATACTGCATTGTATCCGGCTGCTTGTACAGCAGATTCTAGTAAATCAAAGTGAACTGGTGCCATTTGAGGGATTAAAATTGTGTAATCTTTTTTCATTTCTTTAGTAAAGATTTTTTTCTTTAATCCGTAGTCACCGTCGGCTTTTTCTTCTTGTTTTTTAGCTATACGTTTGTTCATACTTGCTAAAAGTGAACGTATACGAATTCTTACAGCCCCTAGGTTATTGACTTCATCTATTTTTATTAATGTATACATTTTATCATAGCTTGATAAAATTTCTTCAACTTGGTCAGTTGTTACAGCGTCAACACCACAACCAAATGAATTTAATTGTACTAATTCTAGGTTATCATGTTTTCCAACGAAATCTGCTGCTGCGTAAAGTCTTGCGTGGAATACCCATTGGTCAACAACTCTTATAGGACGTTTTGCTTCAGCTTTATTAGAAACGCTATCTTCTGTTAAAACGCATAATCCTAAAGATGTAATTAAAGTGTCTATACCATGGTTTATTTCAGGGTCAATGTGATATGGTCTTCCTGCTAAAACAATTCCTCTTAAATTATTTTCTTCAATATATCTTACGGTTTCAGCACCTTTATCACGTATATCCTTTTTACATTTTTGATATTCCGCTTCAGCTTTTTGAGCAGCTTCTAACAATTCTTTTTTAGTAAAATTATATTCTTTAAACTCATCTAATTCCATTATCTTTTTAACTAGATTTTTAGTTTCAAATGGTAAGAATGGATTCATAAATTTTATATTATGTGTTTTTAAATCTTCAACATTATTTTTTAGTACTTCTGAATATGATATTACAATTGGGCAATTGTAGTGGTTATCAGCTTTTTCATATTCTTTTCTTGAATAAGGCATACAAGGGTAAAATATTGTTTTTATTCCCTTTTCAATTAAGTTTTCAATATGACCATGAGAGATTTTTGCAGGATAACATACGGATTCAGAAGGCATAGATTCCATACCTTTTTCATATGTTTTTCTTGTACTCTTATCTGATATAATTACTCTAAAGCCTAGGCTTGTAAGGAATGTAAACCAGAAAGGATAATCCTCATACATATTTAAAACTCTTGGGATTCCTATAGTTCCCCTTATTGCATATTCTTCATCAAGTGGTTTATAATCAAATATTCTTTGATACTTGTATTGAACTAAATTTGGTAAGTTCTTTTTATTTGTTGTAACACCTGCACCCTTTTCGCAACGGTTACCAGATACATGAATTGCACCATTGCTAAATTTATTAATTGTTAATTTACAATGATTTTCACAATTATTGCATCTTGCATGTGTTATTTTTATTTCTAATTTATCTAGTTCATCAGCTTTTAAAATTGTTGATGTATATTCCATATCTAGGTTTGACTCATATTGTTCTTTGGAAAGAAGAGCCATGCCATATGCACCCATAAGACCTGCAATGTCTGGTCTTACAACATCTTTTCCAACTATTTTTTCAAAAGCTCTTAAAACTGCATCATTGTAGAATGTTCCACCTTGTACAACAATGTGGTCTCCCAAAGTAGCTGTATCCCTAACTTTCATAACTTTTTGAATAGCATTTTTAATAACTGAATAAGAAAGTCCACTTGAAATATCTCCTACTGTGTAGCCTTCTTTTTGAGCTTGTTTAATTTTAGAATTCATAAAAACAGTACATCTTGAACCTAAATCAACTGGTCTTTTAGCTTCAATAGCCTCTTTAACAAATTCAGAAATTTCTAGATTTAAGCTTTTGGCAAAAGTTTCTATAAATGAACCACAACCAGATGAGCAAGCTTCATTTAGCATGATATTGTCTATTGCACCATTTTTCATTTTGATATATTTCATATCTTGTCCACCAATATCAATTATTGCTGTTACATCAGGTTCAAATTGTTTTGCAGCTGTATAGTGGGCAATAGTTTCTATTTCATTTAAATCAACATTTAGGGCTGTCTGAATTAGCTTTTCTCCATATCCTGTAACACCACTATATCTTAATGTTGCTTTTTCTGGTAATACCTCATATAGTTTTTTAAGCATATTCATAACACTTTTTAGTGGGTTACCTTCATTACTTCCATATAATGAATAAAGTAAGTTTCCGTCTTTATCTATTAATACTAACTTTGTAGTTGTAGAACCTGCATCAATTCCAAGATAGCAGTCACCTTCATATGTAGAAAGTTCAGTTCTTGCAACTTTAGCTTTATTATGTCTTTCTTTAAATTTTTTGTAATCTGATTCGTTTTCAAATAAAGTATCAATTGGATGTGTTGTATTATCTTGATAGTTTCTCAAATTATCTATTTTTTGCTTTAATTCTTCTACTGTTATAGGCTTAGTATTTAGGGAATCAAGGGCTGCACCTTTAGCTACTAATAGATGAGCTTCTTCAGGCACAATAACTTCTTCAGGTGTTAAATTAAGAGTTTCTATAAATCTTTTTCTTAATTCTGGTAGATAACTTAAAGGACCACCTAAAAATGCTATATTTCCTCTAATAGGCCTTCCGCAAGCTAAACCGCTAATTGTCTGATTAACAACAGCTTGAAAAATTGATGCTGCAATATCTTCTTTTTCTGCACCTTCATTTATTAAAGGTTGGATATCAGTTTTAGCAAAAACACCACATCTTGAAGCAATAGGATATATAGTTTTGTAATTTTTTGCAAGTTCATTTAAGCCAGCTGTATCTGTATGTAAAAGTGATGCCATTTGGTCTAAAAATGCACCAGTTCCACCAGCACAAGTACCATTCATTCTTTGCTCAATAGATTTACCAAAATATATAATTTTAGCATCTTCTCCACCAAGTTCAATTACAACATCAGTTTGAGGAATGTATTTTTCAACAGACCTTTTACAAGAAACAACTTCTTGGATAAATTCAACTCCTAAAAATTTACTTGCAGACATAGCTCCAGATCCTGTAAGAGCTAAAGTGAATGTATCTTCTGGATACATTTTTGCTAGATTTTCTAATACATTACAAACTGTATTTTTGGTATCAGAAAAATGTCTTTGATAATCTTTATATATTGTATTTTGGTTTTCGTCCATAACTATTATTTTTACGGTTGTAGAACCAACATCTAATCCAACGTGTAAAATTTTGCTCATTTTTTTATCTCCTCTCGCTCGCATAAACATCCCTTATATAAATTATGTTTTGTGCTAGGGCTATCTAGTTTTAACAATAATTTATATACCCTCATTTTATACGCAAAATGACTATTTGTCAAATGTTAAAAAATGGAAATACTAATAGAAATTTTTTGCATAATTTGGACAAACAAATAATAATATTAAATAAAAAAAGGGAGGGCGTTATGAAAAATAAAAAAGTTTTAGTTTTATTTATAATTTCAGTAATTTTAATTGTAGGGATAGGATATTTTGCAATTAAATTTGTAAAGCAAAAGAAAAGCAATGAAATTCAAAATGATGAATACATACCACAGGAAGAAATATCAGAAGAACAAGCTAGGGAGACAATAGTAAGTTTGTATTTTACAGATAAAGAAACAGGATTGCTAAAACCAGAAGCTAGACTTGTAAATGTAAAAGAGCTTATGAAAGATCCATATAAAACTTTAATTGAATTATTAATTTCTGGACCAAAAAATGATAAATTAAAAGTAGTTATTCCTGAGAATACAAAATTATTAAATGCAACATTAGACAAAGAATGTTTAACTTTAGATTTTTCATCTGAAATTTTAAATTATAATAAAGATGATAGTATGCTTAAAAATAATTTAATTTATTCAATTGTAAATACTGTTACTGAATTAAATGAAGTTAATAAGGTCAAATTTTTGGTTAATGGGCAGTCTTGTGATGATTTTGAAGAGTTTTATGTGAGGAAATAATATGGAAAATTTGACATATAATAAATTATGTGCTAATATGTATTTAGCAATTGCAAAATAAGTTTTTCAAAAAGAAATAAACAAAAAAGACTAGGATGTCTCTCAAAACATTTTCCTAGTTTTTTCTTTTTCTATTAAAGATATTTGAAACATTCTTATATAATCTAATATAATCCCAGAACCCCTGAAAATCATTTAAAAAATGTTCCACTTCATTTAGAGAATTAATAGTATTTTTTTTACAAGTTTTAAAATTAAGCTTTTTCTTTTTAGGAGGAGAAGGCTTTTTTGGTGGTGGCTTTGGTTTTGGAGGAGGTGGAGGAGGGCATTTACATGGGGGATTTTTGGGAGGGGTTTTATGATTTTCACATCTATATAATCTTGGCATAGAAACACTTCTTTCTTTTATTAAAATATTTATAATATAGTATTAAATTGGTGAAGAAATAGTGCTTAAAAATCATATACTTGTTTTTTGTTAAGAATTGTTATAATATATAGTATATAAAGAACGAAAATAAAGAAAGAGAAAATTATGAAAATAGAATTAAAAGAAAATGAAAGAATAGACGATTTAGAATTTAAAAAACTAAAAATAATACAAAATACAAATGGATTCTGTTTTGGAATAGATGCAGTACTATTATCAGACTATGCCAAAAACATAAAAAAAGACGCAAAGGTACTAGACCTAGGAACAGGAACAGGAATAATATCAATACTTCTATGCGGAAAAACAAAATTAAGTAAAATAATAGGAGTAGAAGTACAGCAAGAAGTTGCAGACATGGCAAAAAGAAGCACAAAATTAAATGATCTAGAAAACAAATTTGAAGTCATAAATGAAAACATAATAAATCTAGACAAAATATATGAAAACAACTCTTTTGACGCAATAGTTACAAATCCACCATACAAAAAAGAAAATACTGGAATATTAAATGATGAGAAAAAGAAGTTAATTTCAAGACATGAGATATTAGCAAAATTAGAAGATTTCATAAAAATATCAAATAAACTTTTAAAAGACAAAGGTGAATTTTATATGGTACACAGACCAGAAAGATTAGTTGATATAATGGCATATATGAGGCAGTATAAAATAGAGCCAAAAGAAATAAGATTTGTATGTTCACATAATAATGAAATGCCAAAACTAGTATTAATAAAAGGTGTAAAAAATGCAAAACCATTTTTGAAAATTAAAGAAAATCTTAACATTTATGATAAAGATGGAAACTATACAGAAGAAATTTTGAAAATTTATAACAAAATATAGTATTTAATATTGAATATATAATATTTGAAAATTATATATTAGAAAAAAATAAGTTAATAGGAGAAACGCAATGGAAACTGGAATTTTATATATAGTAGCAACACCAATAGGAAATTTAGACGATATAACATTAAGAGCAATAAAAACTTTACAAGAAGCTGACTTGATAGCAGCAGAAGACACAAGACATACATTAAAACTATTAAATCATTTAGAAATATCAAAACCAATGATAAGTTATCATAGGCACAATGAAGAAACAAAATCAAATGTATTAATAGAAAAATTGCAAGAAGGGCAAAATATAGCATTAGTATCAGATGCAGGAACACCAGGTATTTGTGACCCAGGAGAAGAAGTTATAAAAAAATGTATAGAACTAGGAATAAAAATAGTTCCAATTCCAGGAGCATGTGCAATGATAAATTCTTTAATATGTTCAGGAATAGATACAAAAGAATTCACATTTTTGGGATTTTTGCCATTAAATAAAAAATTAAGAAAGAAGAAATTAGAAGAGATAGAAAAATCAAATAAAACAGTTATAATTTATGAAGCTCCACACAAATTAGAAACAACACTTAAAGATTTACAGAAAATTTTAAATGAAGAAAGAAAAATAACATTAGCAAGAGAAATTACAAAAATACATGAAGAATTCATTAGAGGAAATATTAATGAAATAATTCAAAAATCTGAAAATTTAAAGGGTGAAATTGTTTTAATTATAGAAGGAAATAAAGAAAATGAAGAAGAAAATTCTTTAAATAATCTAAATATAGAAGAACATTATAAGTTTTATGAAAATCAAGGATTCAGTAAAAAGGATATAATAAAAAAAGTTGCAAAAGATAGAAATATGAATAAAAATGAAGTATATCAAAAATTTATATAAAAGAAAAAAGTTGTCAAAGGGGACGGGCCTTTTTGACAACTATTTGTTTTTTTCATGTAATATATTTAATTCTTTAGAGCATTTTTTGCAAACAAGTTTGCCTTTGTATTCTATTAAATCATCTGTACTACCACAAAAAACGCAATTAGGTTCATATTTTTTTAGGATGATAGAAGAATCATCAACATAGATTTCAATAGGGTCTTTTTCAATAATATTAAATTGATTTCTTATTTCGATTGGTATAACAACTCTTCCTAGTTCATCTACTCTTCTTATAATTCCAGTAGCTTTCATGACTTGCCTCCTTAATGTTACTTTTTACAATTCCAATTGTTATTATACATTAATATAACATAAATGAAACTGAAGGTCAATGTAAAGTAATAAAAAATTTAAACAATTAATAAAATTATGTAGGTGATAAAAATGTTAAATATACTTTGGCCAGTATTTATAATAATATCAATTATATTTGCAATTGTTTCTGGAAATTTAAAAGAATTAAACACTTCTATATTTGAAAGTACTAACTCAGCAGTAAGTTTGTGTATAACTTTGCTTGGAACAATGTGTTTATGGAATGGGATAATGCAAATTGCAGGTAAAACATCAGCAATGAAAAAAATTACAAATTTTTTAAAACCATTGATGAGATTATTATTTCCTAAATTAGATAAAAATAGTAAGATATATCAAGAAATTTCAATGAATGTTGTTGCAAATATTTTAGGACTCGGAAATGCAGCAACACCTTTACGGAATTAAAGCAATGGAATCAATGCAAGAAGAAAATAAAGACAAAAAAACTTTAACAAATGAAATGGCAACTTTTATTGTTTTAAATACAGCATCAATTCAAATTATACCAACAACGGTTATTGCAATAAGAAATTCATTGGGCTCATCAAATCCAACAGCAATTATAGTACCTGTATGGATAGCCACAATCTGTGCAGCTATTGCAGGAATTACGGCTACAAAAGTTTTCATAAAGTTAGGAAAATAGCAAAGAATTGCTAAAATGTAAAAATTGAAATGTTATATAGTAAAGGGGAGATGGCATGAAATTTATTGATTATTTTTCGAACTTGGCTATGCCATTAATGATAATAATTATAGTTTTATATGGTGTTGTAGAAAGAAAAAAAGTTTTTGATATTTTTTTAGATGGTGCAAAAGATGGAATAAAGGTTGTATTTAATATTTTTCCGACATTAGTTGGTTTATTTGTTGCTATTGGAGCATTAAGAAGTTCAGGTATTATAAACTTAATTACAAATTTTTTAACACCTTTTTTAAATATAGTGAATTTTCCAACTGAAATTTTGCCTTTAGCTCTTATAAGACCAATTTCTGGTAGTAGTTCAATTGCTGTTGCAACAGATATTATGAAAACTTTTGGTGTTGATTCTAATATTGGACTTATGGCTTCTGTTATTATGGGATCTACTGAGACTACGGTTTATACTATTGCTGTTTATACTAGTTCTGTGGGTATTAAGAAGACAAGATTTGTTTTGTGGGCTGCGTTATTTGCTGATTTTGTTGGGATTGTTGTTAGTGTTGTTGTTTGTAAACTCTTTTTTGGAGATATTTAATAAGAGTTAAAAAGATGCTTTTTGTTGTAAAAAAAGTAGTATAGTTTTTTACTATACTACTATTATAAATTTGACAATTATTTTTTAAACATTTATAAATAAAAGTGAACGAAAACCAATGTTAATGCTGCTCTCAGAGGTATTGTTGCCGTTACGACTACTTGTATAAAAGTTTATGCCATAGTAGTTACCACCTCTAAAACCACAAGGATAATCAGAATTATGTGAAGTTTCTGTTGTCCATTCATATACATTACTTGCCATATCAAAAATATTACATTGTTTATCAGCTGTTGTACCTATTTGTGCTAATGAACCTGTATTTAAACTAGTTTGATTTGCATAGTTTGTTTGTGTAGTACATTTTTGAATAAATATTATGGCTGTATCCCATGCATAACTGTTTATTAAATCACTTGTAAATTTTGAACTATTATACATATTTTGTGCTAATTGTGCAGCTTGTATTTGAGTTACATAATTATATATTTGATTTGTTTCTTTTTCTGTTATTTGTGTTAATGCATCTTCTTTTGCAGTTCTTGCTGTTGATGTTCTTGCTTCATATCTTCCAATATAATATCCTCCATTTGTTGTTACACTATTTTTAAAGTTTGTGATATTTTTGGCTATTGTATTTCCATAATTTTTTAATGTTGTGTTTGTATCTCCTTTGTCTTCTTCTACATAACTTCCAGAATATGCACTTTTATTACCATTTGAATCAAATTCATATCTTCCTAACTCAATCGTCTTTGCATTTGCATCTGTTTTTGCTATATCTGTATAAATTTTTCCAACTGGTATCCATACAAATTGACTTTCAGCGGTTGCTCCTAATGTTACATCTTCTATAACGATACCTTTGTCTACTGTTGTTGCATTGTTTGTATCACTATTTGATACAATTTTAAATCCTGCTGGTACTACTATTTTATTTCCGTTGCATCTTGTAATTCTGTATTATCGGTTGTACTTAATACACTTCCTATGTTATCTTCAACTTTTTTAACTGGTTGTTTTGAAATTGTTCCTGAAATATATTTATTTAACTCATCTTCATATTCATTTAATGTTTTTGCTTGATTTTCTGTTGCATTTTGTGTTTTTTCCTTTGCTTCTTGAGCTTTTTTAAATAATCCTGTGTTTGTTAATGATTGTATTGATATTGTTGCTAGTATTAATAGTATTATTATCGTCACAACTAGAGCTACAAGAGTAATACCATTTTGTCTTTTTGTTTTTTTCTTATTTAAATTTCCTCCTTTGTTATTTTTTCCAATTTTTATATAGTTTATACACATACATAAAATAGTATGTATATCGCCTTATATTTTACAATTGTCAACAATAAATGTCGATACAAATAAAAAATATTATATGTATCTTACATAAAACAAGAGATGCAATCGTCACAAAATGTCGAAATCTGCGATGAAAAATGGTTGAAAATACTAAAATTTTATGCTATTATAAGAATACTTTAAAAATCCATCAAACAATTTTAAAACCTAATTTTTTCAAAAAAAATTAAATCAAAAGTCCAAATTTTCTAGGATAAAAGTTCAAAAACAAAATTCAAAAAAGAGGATGTGATAAAAAAATAAAATTAATATAATATTTACTATAAAATAAATATTGACAAAAACTAAAACAAATATTATAATAAGGGAGATGAATCAGTATAGAAATATTTACATATAAAGATTATTTAAAATACAAGCATATTTTTGAAGAAAAATGGACAAAAGAAGGAAATAAAACACAAGAAAAAACAATAAATGAAGTCAAAGATCAAAACGAAGAATATTATCAACAAAGTTGGCATGAACATGATGCAGTATTTAAAACGGTACTGGACCAAAAAGAAGAAGCTGTAAAATTCATAAATAAAACTCTAAAATTAAATATAAAAAAAGAAGAAATAGAAAAATATAATAGTAGTTTTATAAATAAACTATTTCAAAACAAAGAAGCAGATATTGTATACAAAATAAAAGACAAAAATATCTTTTTCTTAATAGAGCATCAAAGCAAAATTGATTATTCAATGCCATTTAGACTACTAGAATATGAAGTAGCAATAATAAGAAGTGCAATAGACAAAAGTAAAATAAAAAATAAATCATACAAAATACCATTAGTGATGCCAATTGTTTTATACACAGGAAAACAAAAATGGAATGCAAATAAATATTTAGAAAAAAGCCAAGAAAAAATTCAAGGTTTAAACATAAAAATAGGAAATTATAGTTTAGTAGATATCAATAATTACACTGAAAAAGAACTATTAGAAGATAATACATTTATATCAAAAATGATGTTAATAGAAAAAAGTAAAAATACAGAAGAAATAGCAGAAACATTAGAAAAGATTATAAGCAAAACACAAAAAGAAGATAAAGAACTGCTAAAAAGAATAATAGAAATAATTTTGGAAGAAAAAATAGGAATTACAAAATCAAAAGAATTAATAAAAAAATTAGAAAAAGGGAGTGATAGTATGTTAGCAGTAGTAGATATGATAAGAAAAGAAAATCAAATGTATATTGATATGGGGAGAAAAGAAGGCAAGAAAGAAGGAAAAATAGAAGGGAAAACAGAAACTATAAAAGAAATTGTAAACAAAATGTTAAGAAAAAATTTACCAGAAAAAACAATTATTGAAATAACAGGAATCAATCCAAAAGAAATAGAAAAAATAAAAAATTCAAAAAACTAAGTTAAAACATAAAATACTCCAAAAGCAACACAAGGCAACAAAGAATATTACAAAAAGATTGAAATAATACAGAAAAAATGATATACTATAGCAGATAAAAAAAGAGAACAAAAAATAGGGAGGAAAACAATGTTAAGTGCAAACGGAGTAACAGTACGATTTGGAAAAAGAGTACTATTTGAAGACGTAAACATAAAATTTGGAAAAGGAAACTGCTACGGAATCATAGGAGCAAATGGAGCAGGAAAATCAACATTCCTAAAAGTACTATCAGGAGAAATAGAACCAAGCAAAGGAGATGTAACACTAGAAAAAGGAGAAAGACTATCAATATTAAAACAAGATCACTTTGCATATGAAGAAAACACAGTAATAGACACAGTAATGATGGGAAACAAAGAACTATACGACATAATGAAAGCAAAAGAAGAGATATATGCAAAACCAGACTTCTCAGAAGAAGATGGAATGAAAGCAGCAAAATTAGAAGAAAGATTTGCAGAACTAGATGGATGGAATGCAGAATCAGACGCAGCTATGCTATTAAACGACCTAGGAATAGTTCCAGAAAATCATTATAAATACATGAAAGAAATAGAAGCAAGAGAAAAAGTAAAAGTCTTACTAGCACAAGCACTATTTGGAAATCCAGATGTATTACTACTAGACGAACCAACAAACGACTTAGATTTAAAAAGTATAAACTGGCTACAAGAATTTTTAATAAACTTCGAAAACACAGTAATAGTAGTATCACATGACAGATATTTTTTAAATAAAGTATGTACACACATAGCAGATGTAGACTTCGGAAAAATAAAAGTATACCCAGGAAACTATGACTTCTGGTACGAGTCAAGTCAATTAGCATTAAAACAAATGAGAGAACAAAACAAAAAGAAAGAAGAAAAAATAAAAGAATTACAAGACTTCATAGCAAGATTCAGTGCAAATGCATCAAAATCAAAACAAGCAACATCAAGAAAGAAAACACTTGAAAAAATAGAACTAGATGAAATAAAACCATCAAACAGAAAATATCCATATGTAGACTTCAAGCCAGATAGAGAACCAGGAAAAGAAATTTTACAAGTAAAAAACATAAGCAAAACATTTGAAGGAGTAAAAGTACTAGACAACGTATCATTTACAGTAAAACAAGATGACAAAATAGCATTCTTGGCAGACAACGAAATAGCAAAAACAATACTATTCCAAATAATAGCAGGGGAAATGGAACCAGACAGTGGAGAACTAGTATGGGGAACAACAATTACAAAATCATACTTCCCAAAAGATAACAATTACTTATTTGACACAGATGAAAACATTACAGAATGGTTAAGAAAATACTCAAAAGACCCAGACGAAACATATGTAAGAGGATTTTTAGGAAGAATGTTATTCTCAGGAGATGAAGCACTAAAACAGGTAAAAGTACTATCAGGAGGCGAAAAAGTAAGATGTGTTCTTTCAAAAATGATGTTATCAGGAGCAAACTTCTTAATATTTGATGAGCCAACAAACCACTTAGACATGGAAAGTATAACATCAGTAAACGAAGGAATGAAAAAATTCGCAGGAAACATACTATTTACATCACATGACCACGAATTAACACAAACAGTAGCAAATAGAATAATAGATATAAAAGAAGACGGAAACGTAATAGACAGAGAAATAACATATAACGAATATCTAGGAATTGAATAAAAACACAATAAAATAAAAATAGAGAATTCAGAATTCTCTATTTTTTAATATATATTTAGTTAAATTATTCTGCTGTTTTACTATCATCATTTACTGATTGAACTTCAACAGTTGAAGAATCGTCAATAGCATATTTATAGAAAGCAATAGTAGCAAAATGAACATAAGGAATAATCCATAAGAAACCAATTCCAAATGATATAGCACCTAAAATTGCCCAACCAATGAAAGAAAGTTGTAACCAGAATAAACTAGCACGTTTTCCAGTCATAGCTTTTTGGCTTTCAGTAACTGCTTCTTCAGCTGACATATCTTCATTTTCTATAGAAATTAAAAATGCTAATTGGTAGAAATAATATTTAGTTGTAGCCCAAATACTAGAAGCTATCAAAAGGATAAATCCAATTATAGCAATAAATACATAACCATTTACAGCAGAAGTAGAATATGTTACAAATAATGATTTATAATATAAAGAAATTCCTACAGCAATTAAAATGTAAGATATTATAATAACAATAGCAGGAACAATCATTTTTAAAAATATATTAAAAGTAATTGACCAAGATTTTCCAAAATTATTAAAACCTAATTTAAAGAAATCAAAAGCACCAACATTTTCATCTTTATATAATTTCAAAAATGCATAAAGGATACCAAATGATAATGGAACATTAATAACAATGTCTATAATTTGGCCAAGCCATTCATATGAATCAGGTAAAAGCCCAATAATAAAATTAATAACAAAAGTTACTAAAAGAAAAGCCAACATGATGCAAGCACCTTTACCCCATTTTCCAGCTAATTTTCTACGAGCTTCAGCTCTAAAATCTGATGAAATCATTTTAAAACCCCCTTTATAAATATTTAAGTTTATGATATATTAAACAAAATAAAAAGTCAACAAAATGTAACAAAAAACGACAGAATAATAAATAAAAAAGTTACATTTCACAGCCAATAAAATTATTATTTTTGTGGCACCCCCTTCCCCTTGGGTAATTATATATATTTGAGATTTCGTCCGTTTG
>OHAN01001864.1_pt1 | contig 15778 bp, 38 predicted proteins | sample 1577121 | NCBI WGS metagenome assembly OHAN01 (sample SAMEA3541554, study PRJEB24748) | human gut metagenome | biome: human gut; feature: human-associated habitat; material: faeces | place: China | collected 2012 | reverse complement strand
TAGGTCTGCTATGATCATATTTTTCATCTGGAAATGCAGTTCTGCAAGATTTACACCCACAAACATAGCCAATAATTCTTTTGCCAGTCTGAACATCTTCAGCAGACACAATTAAATCTTTAATATTCACAGTTTTTACCTCACAATCCAAAGAAAGAGAATTTTCTTATCTATTATTATTCTCCTAAATATTTCTTATCCAATCCTGCACATAACATAATACTTTTTATCTGTTCCTTAGAATAATCATATTGTCCAGGATATTCATACTTTGCTACCTCATATGCTAGTGCTTCAATTACTTCCATGAGTTCTGATCTGCAATCATCAAACACTTCTTCGTATCCACAATCTTTATCATTTTTATACATAATAGCCTCATTGATATCTATCATTATTCATTCCCAATAATACACACATAACAACTACATTCCATACAATCTCCATGTCCAGTTTCGCAACATTCATTTGCCGTATGACATAATTTCTCTGGAATTTTAGTAACAAAATATCCATTATCTCTTAATAATTTGACTGCATCTTCGATATTATCTTTCATCAATATAGCTCCTTCCATTCTTTAATCGTTTGAAACAAAACTTTTATTGTTTTTAAAGCAAACACACATAATCTTTATCTGGTTTATCATATGGATAATTATTATGTGTCCATGTTTTTATTTCGACTTTATCAATTCTCTCAAAATCATAATCTCTGACTTCCATATCTTTTGGAAATTTTCCTAATTCGTCAATTAGATCTTGAACTGTATCAATCATTAATCTTTATCCTCCAAAAGAAAACCACATTTTATTCTGGCAATTTATCTAATTTATTTTTCTTTAAATAGTCATAAATATTTTCGAAACAATATTTAGAATTTAATTGTGTATTAGTTCTTTTATCTAATTTATTTTTATAGATGTAACACTTGTCACATTCATGACTGCTACAATATGCAACCGCATATTCTTGTTTATTCATTTTTTATAAATTTCTCCCTTTCTTATTTATTTTTTAATTCATATGACAGGAATCGAACCTGTATCTTCTTAATGTAAGGGGGTACTAAATATGAAACATACAAACAATGAAAGGTTATTAAGATGTGTTGCCATTACACTACATATGAATTAACAGCCCTAATCGGATTCGAACCGATAAATCTAGCAGTCAAAGTGCTATGCCTTACCATTTGGCAATAGGGCTTTATATAATAAAACAGAAACCGTACTCACAAAGATAAGATGTAGAACTGTCAGGACTGACATATGTATAATGAAAAGAACTTTCAGATGCTTTCCAATTTCTGTTGTTTACTTTATTATTCTCTTTTTCTCTTTTAATTTATTAATTCATAAGAATACTCGATACAATAATCTTTATTTTTATCTATAGGAACAGATGATTTACTAATTATTGCTCCAAATTTATTGTAATTTATAATTACTTTTATTTTCTGATTCTTACATTTCTGATTGCATCCATTACATTTTCGATAATATATCTTTTGCTTTGTGCATCTATCTTTTAGCATCTGTTATCATATTCTCCACTTAACCTGCACTTGAAATTAACTTTTCACCACTTTTTATGTATTCCTACTAGTTTTGCAATTTCGTATAAACATTCCGAATCACTATATTTTTGATTCCAAAGGATGTTTTTAATTGTCTCTTTGTTTATACCTATATTGCAAGTTGGCTGTGCATTGATAAAATCATCTATGCCTAGCAATTCATAACTTTCCAATAATTCGTTATCACCGCCTAATGATTCATGCAATGCCTTTTTTAAAACATTTGCGCCTATTGGTCTCATTTATAAATCACTCCAATCTAATTTCTGTCCACAGTAATGGCAATAGTCAGGCTTGTTACCATAAGGGTCTAATACACTGCCTTTCTGACAACTTGAACACATATAATCTCCACAATCATCAAATTGTAATGGATGTACAAACACTGGTTTCATTGAAATCTGCTTTTCAAGGGCTGAGATTGCCATGCTATGAGATGTTAAACATTTACATGTATATACTTCGTCATCTGTATATTTTTTAAGAAATTTTACTGCTTCTTTGATTTCCATATGATTCTCCTTAATTCAACACTAATGTTGCATCATCTAACAATATGACCTTTTCATCAGGTTTAAAGCGAGTTTTAGTTCCTTCAATGCCTTCACTAAGACACACAGCATCAAATTCATCTGCTATGCTAATCTCTCCATTTTTATTACTATAAACTTTTTCGGTCTTCATATAGTAAAATCCTGCATCATTAGTAAAAATATCCCCAACTTCTAAATCACTAAATTTTCTAGTATCATTTCTGTTATCTTCAATCTTCATCTTCTTCTCTCCTTTTGTTAAAGCAAAATATATATAATCCAAATTACTAGTGCAATAAAAAGTAAACATATTTCTCCTAGAAAAATTACTGCAAAAATTTCTGAAACATCATCTTCCTCACTAAAAAGACCTATGATAATTCCTATCTGTGCGAATACAGGAATTGATATTCCAATCGCCTTAATTAATCTTATCCAATCCATCTAGTCCTCGCTTTCTGCTAGTTTTGCATAATTACACGAGAAATCCTCGTTTTCGGTAAACGACGTACTTCCACCATACCATACATACACTTTTCCGTTTTCGTATCGCGCGAAGTGGCGTGGAAGCCAAGGACTATTTTCGTTGTCTCTAACATAAATCGGTGTATCAACCTTAACCTTGCTCCAATCTACCTGCTGTTCAGGTTCAACGTATTCTTTTTCAAGCCATTGCCTTTTTGCCACTAACGTGCAGTGTCCGTTAAAAATACAATCATCACAAGACTGTTTTATACAGCGTTTAGGTTGACCTTGCTTATTGACAGCTATCTGGTCAATAAGCAAATCTTTCGTTACTCTTTTCATTATTACTTTCAATTCGTCTTTATAAAATTCTTCGTTTGTCATATTTAACCTCCATTCACTAAGCTTCCCTTCTGATCCCAGGATGTGCTACACGTTTAACTCTAAAATCAACAGGGCATTCATCGGTAGTAATAATTTTAGTTACAATAACAGGTGCAACACCAATTCTTGTGTTACAAAAAATCATATCACCTACTTTAATATCTTTCTTGAACTTACACCATGAATCAGGAATACGCCACACATATTCTTTACCACTCATATTATTAATATGTTTTCCATATATATAAGTAGTTGTCTTGTCCCTATAAGCTCCGGGTTTATTAGATTTTCTTAAATATTGTGCTTCATTCACATTGTTCTCTTTCAAAATAAGATACTGAATATATCCGTCTACGAGTACATTATTCTTATCTAATACAATACTCTTTGATTGCTTGTGCGTGTTTGTATATTCATCTCTGTATTTTTCTACCTTTTTATCGGAAGGATGCGAATCTGCAAAACTATTTTTAATAGTAATATCTGATAATTTTATTGTCTTCATATGTATATTCTCCATTTCTTATGCCATTGCAGCGCAATAATTATTAAAATCATTTTTCATATAAGCATAATTTACTTTTTGACTAGGACTGAAATTAGACTTATTCTGCTGATATTTACTAATCCATTCCTCAAATTCTTCATCTTTGTTTTCTCTTACCGCAAATCCCATCAGTCCTATTAACGCATTTTTACAATTCTGGTAAATCGGTGTATCAATTCTTACACAGTCATCAATCATGTCTGAATATAATTCCACATCTTCCTTATCAATTTCACCTGAAACAGTTTCCTTACAGAACGTTAAGATGTCCAAATCTGTGTCATTTTTTGCGTCTAATGGCATATTATTGTCACTTGATTCTGAAAAATCCGCACTTGAAATTGTGATTTCATTTTCATCTTCTACTTTATTATTCTCTACTTCCGCTTCTGGAAACTCATTGTTTTCTTCAATATGTAAGTATTTATTCATTAAATATGTAATATGGCTTACCTTATGCTCAAGAACTGATTTATCTTTTGTGTGCTTATCTGCATCAAGATCAGTCCATGTAACTCCATTCACTTTAAATTCTTTCATTGTAATAAAAGCATTTAAAAATTCACCAAATTTTTCATCAGGCAAACTTGATTTATTAAAGTTGTCAAATACCATCATCCAAACAGCCATGTCTTTTGACACAAATAATTCAGAAACTTCTCTGTTGTCAACTTTATCAGAATATGGTGTAATTCTATTAAAATAGTTTTCTATTTTTCTAAATTCTTCCAATGATGAATTCTTGTTTAAATAATCACACATTTTTTTAGGATCTTTTTTCCATTCTTCCAAGTGAAATACAGCCATAACAGATTCATTAATAACTCTTTCCCAGTTTCCTTTATGCTTTTCATTTTCTGTAAGAGCTGTAGAATCCTTTAGAAATGCACTCGAGTCTTTAATCCTTTTAATTTCGTTTGCAAATTTTCCAATATATGTTAGAGATTTCTGTGATACATTCATTCCGACATGATTATTGTATAAGTTTACTAAATTAGAAGTTTCTTCAGGTGTACAATTTTGATACACTGTTGCCATTAAAGGACACTTGTTAAACTGTCTCTGAAGTTCTTTTGGTAAATTAGAATATCTTTTATTTCTTAAATCAAATTCTTCTGTTTCCCATATAACATCATCATATTCATCACGCATAATATTTCCATTTTCATCAAGTTTTTTCTTACTGTAAGTTACAATCGGATTGCGGATCGTTGATGTTATTTTATAGTCAGCATATTTAAATCTTCTTAATGCTTCTGTTCTATGTCCTCCATCAACAACATAAGTAATTGTTACTTCTTCCTTATTCTCTTCAGCAAGAATTAAATTTGGAATGTATACTTTTTGAGATACTGCACTTGATATAATGTTATTGATCATTTCAGTACTCCAACAAAAATCTCTTTGCACTGCTTGATCTGTTTTGATTATTTCATTCTGCACATCGTCTAAATACTGTCCTACGTTTGTTGATTCCATTCTAAATCCGTTCATATTATCTACCTCCAATTAGTACTCTTATAATTTTTAAATTTTTTTCATCCATAATATTTTTTAAGTTATCTCTGTATAAACTACTGCTTATATGTAATATTTCTTGTATTTCTTCTTGTGAATATCCCTTTGTAAGATAATCAAGAATTTTTCTTTGTAATTTTGACAATCTTGATAAATATTCTTTCATTTCACTCGAATATTCAAAATCATCTTCCTTTACTTTTACATCCGTTTCGCCCGGTATTACGTCTTTAAATTCACCACCATCTTCTGTCGGATAGTCAAGCGAAAGTACTTTAAGATATACAGGTTTTTTCTTTCCGTTTTTATCTTCAACTTGCACAATTTTTCCTTTGTCATCTAATAATAGATGACTTCTCGTTGCTCTGTAAAAATTATCTCTATACCAAGTTGAAAAAGATCTCCTTAAATTTCCTGATAAAAAGGTATTAAATTTGGCTTTTTCACCGTTGAAATCTTTTATACTTTCTATTAATACTATCAGTGCTTCACTATACACATCATCATAATATTTTTCATCCACTCCAGATTTTAATAAAAATAAATTTCTACAATATTTTTTTAATTCTCGCATTTCATTTTCACAATAGAAATTAATTATTTCCATTTCTTCATCTGTAAATTCTAATTTTTCTATTTGTTTCCAATTCATTTCATCACTCCTTCGTTCATACTAAAAATCAAACAATTCTTTTAATACTCTAGGTTCATATGTACGTTTATCCATTCCAGCTACACATTTATTTATTTCATCAGTAGCAGTCTCGGATATTTTCTTGTTAAGAATAATATTGAGAACATTTAATTCATTCTTTATGCTTCTTCTTATTATTCTCCGTTCCTTAATCATTTTGTATGCTTTGTAGCCTTGTGCAGCATTAAGATTACAAAATTCTATGTAATGAAGGACATCGCAAATTTCTTTATCAATGTTACTCAATTGCTGATTCAACTTTTCTTTTCTGTGCAATGCGTCACTTGCCAATCCATTTAAATCTGATATTTTATCTAACCAGCGTTGAATATTTTCTGAAACCATTACTTTTCCAGTTTCTTCAATGTCCTTATCGGTTACAGGTTTGACTTGTGCTGGCACTTCTTCACTCGTTTTTTCAACGTGAAAAACTCCTCTCAATGCCTTTGTTAACGAACTTTTATATATATTTTCAGCCTGTTTTTTGCTAAAAATGTCCGCAAAAGACTCAAATGAAGTAGGAACATAGTTTCCATTCCTGTTTTTCATAATCCATCGAGTTCCATCCGTAATGACATAGTTTGCCATCGAAACACCTCTTTCCTTATTCAGTTTAAAAATTTTTGGTATTTTTCGCAGAATTTGCTAATGATTGCCAAGCAGAAATCACCTGTTTTGCTTGACATTTTTGAATTAATATGTAATATTGGGGTTAGCAACGTACTGCGTTCAACGTATTTATGTTGTGTTTTATGTAATTTAGATAGAGTCTGTATTAGGTACTGCCAATACCTTTTACATCAAGACTCTATCTTTTTTTGTATAATAAAATAATAGAACGTCCGTTCGATATTGTCAATGGTAAATTTTACCATTTATTTTACAAGTCTTATAATTCGTACTCACTTATTTAATTTGATCGAAAAAGTATAGTATTTAATGTTCCAACTGGTTTGTAATTAATTGGATCAACCTGTCTTGTTGTAAAACATCTTAATTGTGCTGCAAAATCATCACAAACCTTTGCAATTGTTTCTGCTTCCTGCAACAACTCTGAACATTCACAGAATTTCTTTTTTGTGAATCCTACATTGCATTCTCTTTCTAAATCCTGTTTTGCTATAAGTACAATAGCATCTTTTTTAGCAACTCTTTTTGCTTCTTCAAGTGTCATTGTTACATATTCCATTATTATCCTCCCTTAAATTACTTCAAAATTTGCATCGTATGCACGTTTAATTTCCTTTTTGTCTTCAAGTTTTGTTATTGAACCCAACTTCTTTATTATTCTTTTTTCAGATATTTGTCGCACACATTCTCCTAGTAACATAGAATCTTCCTTTAAGCCCTTTTCTTTGTCCTTACTGAAAAAAGAATGTGTAGGTTGTGTTAAATGTTTAATCTTTGTAGTCATTGGAAGAACAATTGTACATGGACTATATGTATTTCCAACACAATTTTGAATAATTACTGCTGGTCTAATACCCGCTTGTTCACCAAAGAATTCAGCCGATCCAAAATTAACTAAAATCACATCAAACGCTCTATAATTTTTAACCATTTTTTGCATCCTCCTTTCATAATTTCTCTTTTGTTTTTTTCTTTTATATTCCATATTATATGCTTTTCTATATATATTGTCAACTATATATAAAATATTTTTTATATTTATTTTTCTTTATATATATAGTATACTTTATATAAAATTAAGGAGGTATATATATGAAACTTTCTATAGTTAATAAACTAAAAGAAAATAATATGTCACGATATGAATTAGCCAAACGTATTGGTGTAACATACCCAACAATCGACAAAATATATAGAGGTGAATCAACTTCAATTAAATTTGAAATTTTAGAAGCCATCTGTAAAGAATTAAATTGCAGTCCATCCGACATTCTTGATTCAGAAGATCCACAAATGAAACGTTTACTTAAAAAACACTAGGCGACACCTATTTGGTATCGCCTTTTTACATTTTCATTAATGTTTCCTTCATACCAACAGATCCATTGGCATAATTATTAATCGTTGTCATCATACTTGTATGTCCAAGCTGTTGCTGTACAAAAGCAAGATTTCCTTTACTTGCCATAATCGAAGCATACCAATGTCTTATCATATGGGGTGTGACTCCATTGCCGTAATTTTTGAAAATTGCCTTTATATTGTCTTCGGTGGTTCTCTTTCCATTTCTATTTATAAATACAGCATCTTTATCTATAATATTTTTCAATGTTTCCCTATATTCTAACCATTCTTTCAATGCATCTACAGCAGATTTTGTAAGATAAACCATTCTCTTTTCTTCTTCTCTTTGGTAGCCTTTTGGTAAAACCATAACGTAAGGCATGTTTTTCAAATCTACATATGACACATCCCCGTCTAAATGAATATCTGATAAATCTAATCCAGCAAGTTCAGATTCTCTTATTCCACTACCTTTAAGCAGTTTAAATATTGCAATATTTCTATTTCTAACAGAAATATCTTTCTTCCATAATATTTTTTCTTCCATATCTTGAAGCTGCTTATCTGTCGGAAGCTTTTTAATTAAGTTGCTTCCAGATGAGATACCCTTATATGTTACATCTTCAAAAAATTTATCTGAAATATCAGTTCCCTTTACACGACTAATATAATTCCAAAAGCTACGAATAATGTTTTTCCTGGTTTCCAACGTAGTAGGCGACATTCCATTCTGCTCTTTCGTCTTGAGATATAATGTAATGTCCTCTGCCATAATATCATTAAAATCACCTGGTTCAATATCTGAAATACTATTCCTATTGATTAATTTTTCTTCTATAAACCAATTTAACAAATCTGTAATAACACCAAGATAATTCAAAGCACCTGCTTTACTTTCAATTCTAACTGTAAAATATGACTTCATATAAGCAGGCAAATTTATCTCATCAATTTTTCTATTCAATTTCTCTTCATTTCTTTTTTGTACTTCTGCCTTATAACACATATTCATCAACCTACCTTTCTACTATTATTATTCTCTTCAGGATAATATATTTGACTTAATTTTTTTGCCTTTTCCATTACTTCATCAAAAGAGTCGCAATACCTAACTTCAATACATTTACAAATCTCTCCATCACAATTTAGACATGTCAAATCTTTAATATGGAACTTTTTTCTTTGAGATTTTCGTTGTATTCCTTGTGCTAACTTATTTTCCTGCAAACAAGACAAACAAATGAATCTCGATTGTCTTTTAGGGTTTCCATTTTTATATCTACTCAATTTATCATCTCTCTTTCTGCACTAAAAAAGAAGCAGTTAATTTCTGCTTCTAATAATCATCATTATTTAATTGTATTCTCATAGGAAAGCAATTTTCTTTGGATTTAATATCCGAGTTTTTGCATTCTTTCAATATTAAATTTCCAATAAGTTATTACTGATGAGCCATATTTATTTATGGCATCTTGCCTTAATCCTTCACTTGTGAAAATTAATTCAAGATTTTTTAAATCATTGAATAACTTTTTGCTCATTTTAGGATTCACTTTATCAAATCCACTCCCTATTTTTTGTGTTACAATCTGATAACAAGCTCCATTATCAAGTATCAAATCATTTTCGCTTATATCTAATATTTTTCTTCCAACTTTTAACTTAACCATAATATTATATCCTTTCTTTTGAAATAACTCATTCATCTAACTTTACATCATATATATTCTCTACAGAAGTAAGTAAATCATCGTACCAACTACCTAATAATCCATTCCATAAGCAATATCCTCGAAACACTTCACGCCTATTCATTTTCATAATTCTCTCATCTAAAGATTCATCGTTTTCTTCTAATCCCAATCTTTGACGAACTGCTTTCATAATATTATTATTATATTTTTTCATATTCTTTCCTCCAATCTACCTTTCAAATCGTTAATAACTTCTTGTAAAGTTCCAATTCTACACATGTAATTCTGAGTAACATATGGTTCTTTTGTTATTAATTCATCTTCAAGTCTCTTAATTTCTATTTCAAGCTCACCAATATATTCTCTAACCTTTTCTTTCATATCTGGCTTTTCATATTTATTGTTATTATATCTTAATTCAAGCTCATTTTTATATTCCTCTTCAGTTACAAACATAATTCTTTTCATTACGTGATCTACCATTATACATCTGTAAGTATTTTCTGTGTAAAAAGCATCACCTACATTAAAATTATTCCAATTTATAATGGCGCGTGTATCATTCATCGTTTTATTAACATTGTCAAGCATTTCATCTGGGCAATTTAATAAATATCCATAGCTATCTAAATTTTTATTTTCCATTTTTTCTACCTCCAAAACCAAATGAAAGTCGAATTTACAGTTATCTATTATATACCCTGTCAATTCCTTGCTTGATAATTTTCATATCAAACTCTGAATCGCTTAATTTATTCAAATTATCTTCGAGGTCTGCCGCTATTTCTGTAACTGCTGAAACCTTGACATAATCCAATAATATTTCATCCCACTTTTTATAATCCTGCTCAGCAATTCCTTGACTATCTATAATTTCCATTACATTTTCAATGCTATCACTATAATTATATGATTTTCCCATAAAATCAATAGTTTTTTCTTCTAAGACAATTTCTAGCCATTCTTCAATTGTATATGAATTAATATTATTTTCCTCAAACTTAAACTCTTTTCTTATTACATCATAAACCTCCATATCTGTAAATAAGAAAAAATTGGCTACATTATCTGTTGTACTAGTCGATTTATAACACGTTGGTTCATTTTCCATTCTGTTATATAATTCATCTGTAATTTCAAAATTTATAACTACCATCATATCATTAATATCCTCCATAATTAAACTTTCCAAATATGCTGTTATACTAAGATTATTTTCTTTTGCTTTTTGTTCAACGAGATTTTTAGTCCTATTGGAACACCTAAATCTTAAATATGTATCTTTCATGCGACCACATCCTTTCTAAACGTTATGTTATCACACACAATACAATATGTAAAGTAAAAGAGAACCATATTATTATATATGATTCTCTCTTTTTATTTTGAAAGTTAAATTTCTTTGCCTATACTGTTCTCAGATTATATTCCAGACACCATCTTTTATATTCTTCTTCTGTAATCTTATCTGCAATATAATCATTTCTAATTCGCATTGCTTCCATTGTTTCTTCTGAAAGCGTATACCCACCGTAATCGGATAATGTTTTCTTTCCAAAACGAATATTATTTTTCTGTGTATTAGTTAGTTTTTTCACACTAGCTTTATAATCTTTTAAACACAATTCAGTTATAATTTTCTCTATTGCATTGATATTTTTATCCATAACAATCACTCCTTCCACAAGAAAACTTGGTTTCATTGGCTTTTTATATTTTAGTCATACCATTCGAAAGTTTATACAGCTCTCTTGCTGCATTCTTTAATATATTTTCTTCTCTCTTGCAGCTAACCTTTGATCTACACTGATTACAAAGTATCCCTTTAAGTCCATTATTAAAACAGTATAAGACGCCTGGTTCAAATCCATTTTTAAAACTAGAATATGCTTTATCTATAACCGTATTATTATTATCTATATTTTTTATTCCAGAATTATATCTTCTAATTCTCTCCGCAGTAACTTTTTCAATATCTTTTGTGATTTTTATATCTACACATTCTCTCTTTTTTAAATCAGCTACAAAATCATTAACTGAACTTTCATGTAAAAAATTCTCATATTGAATTTTTCCATTTTCTTCCCATTGTACATTTATCATAATATCATCTCCATTCACAAGAAACTTAGTTGCAATTTGTTGGTACATCGACCATATTCCATAAAAGACTTTCTCTTACAGGATATACTCTTTTATGATCAATAGATACAAAATATTTCTCATCGTCTGTCAAATACACCAAATCCCATGCCAAATCATTTGAGTTTTCTTTTATCCATATAGGCATCGTTTTTGCGGATTTGGGTATATGTTTATCTAACTTTTGAATAGCCATCTTATATTCTCCAATCTTCCAATGAATCTATTATTTACTTACTATACAACATCACTTAACAACTCAATCACTTCATCAAGTTTCTCATTCGCTTCTTCCATACTATCAACTGCATCTTCAGAACATATTCCTCTGTAACTGCTCAGTAAATTACCTATTCCTTCCCCATAAGTCATCTAATACTTTCTGATCGCTTGGTAGATTTGTATGACTAATTCCAATAGTTTGCAACTTGTAGTATTCTTCTTTTGTAATGTCGATTCCATAATCGCCTTTAACAGTTTCTCTATAACCGAATTTATCCTGGCATTCAGGTCTGAAGTACCATTTCTTATAAATTGGTTTATCTCCATGTTCCCATGCAAAAAGACAAGTAATTGTTCTACCGGTTGAAATCTCCGTTGTAACCGATCTTCCAAAATAAGGGTTATACTGCATATAAGCTAATTTGCCACGCTCAATTGCATCTTGCTTTTCACGTTCACTCATTTCGAATAACTGCTGTGTACCCCTTCCATAAGAAGTGTCATACACTTTACTGCTATTCACACCAACAGTTGAATATAACTTAACTCCGTTTCTATCAGTAGTTTCAACTCTCTTTACTCTTTCTCCATTGATATAATCATTGCAAAGTCTGTCCGCATAATGAACATTCCCTTTTTCATCAACTGTACGAGTAATTTTCTTCATATCATAGTTATCTTTAGCTGCCTTTGCAGCACTTCCTGCATAAATTCCTAAGAATGCTAATAGTCCTCCGAACATATTCATCAACCACCTTTCTTATTTTCTCCACTTTTCCATTTCGTCTACAGACTTCTTATTTAAGTTATTATACATATCTTGTCTCTTACGAGATTCTTCCTTTTTACTAATGTGATAAGGAATACCAAATACAATGATAAATGCTATAATACTTCCAATCAACTCTCCCATAATCGTTACCTCCATTTCTATTTCCGTTATTTTTTAAGCCGTCATCTTTAAGTTGCTTTAATTATATCATCTTGTGAGTACTATAAAAAGAACTTTTACTCTATAATTTCATTATTTTCTGGATCATAAATTTCATAAAAATCTTCTTCAAAGACTTCATTTTCTTTGTCTTCCTTTTCATACTCTCTAATCGCACCTCTTGCTTCCTGTTTTGTTTCAAATTCATCAATAAATGTTCCTGAAATTCTATCTCTTACCCATACCATAATTGTCACCTCTTTCTTAAAAATTTGCATTTAATTTTCCATAATACTTTCTATTATTTTCTTCGTCAGGATTGCCGTAATAAAATCCTTTAATTTCTGTGCTTACTAAGTATTCATCATTACCCTTGTATACATCCTCCATTATGAATGTAATGTCATTACGACTATTATAAACAGGATATATTTCTGTTCTATATGACTGTTTGCATTTATCACACCAAAATTCTCCTAATCCCCTTTTCTGGTTCTCTTCTGTTTCTAAATTAATAAGCTGTTTTCCACAACAATATAAATATTTCATCTTAATCACTCTCCTCTATAGTTGATAATATATTATTCTCTTGATTTCGCTTATTGCTTTTAAATGTTTTCTCAACATTTTCTGTGCAGTGTACTCTTCTACTGTCTTACATTTCCTTATTTCTCTCTTTTTAGCTTTCAATTCGCTTTCATATTCGTCTAACAACTCCGCAAATTGTAATCTTTGCTCTTTTGTCATAACAACACCTCTCTTTCTAATAAAAAAGGTTGGATTTTTATTTCCAACCTCTTAAAACTTAGATTTTATCTGTACCAAAACCTTCGATTATAAACACATAATCTCCGTCTTTTAACGAATCAATTATGTCACATATTTCATATTTCCCTATACCAAATATTTTATATCCATCGTTTAGCAAATCAATAAATGCCTGATATTCATCTTCACTTTCTTCTTCACTAATTACATTTCCGTCATCATCAGTTTTCCAACCGTATTCCATTGTGTTATAGCCCGGCAACTCCGTAATCTCTTTATAAAGATTATAATTTAAAAGTAATGAACTTAAATCTAATTCATTTCCCTTATTCATCCAGCTTATCTTATAATTTTCGGCATCTTCCATCCAACCTACAAAATATACTTTTTCGTCCTGTACTCTAAGTGCAATTATATTATTATAATATGGCTTGTCATATAAAAATTTATCTACTGTCATAAATTCCATTTTCATCACTCCTCTGCTAATTTCTTTTTCCAATATTCGTTTGCCTCTTTTGAGCCTCTAATGTATAAAGTTACATATTTACCTTTCATAAAACATTTAGGACAAAGACAACCGTGATATGCCATTTCGTCTCTGTTTGAATACATTCTATTTCCACAATCTGTAAAAAAGAATGTTCCATGTCCATGTTCTTCCGGCAAAACTCTATAAGTTTCCATTTCCATATTATCACTTCTTTCTATTGTGTTTTTATATTTTAGCAATATGGTTCATATCCAGATTCCATACTTCCCTGCTTATGTTCAATCGCATAACTTTCACCTTCACCAATATATTTACCATCTCTGAAAATATAATTTGCATTTTCTCTAATCCAAGGATATTTTGGATTGTCTTTGTTCTCTTCCAGACATTCCTGCCAGATTTTTTCAAAATCTTTTCTGCACTGACGTTTGCTTTTTCTTTTAGATGCTACCAACTGATTTCCTGGATAATAATATCCACCTTCAGCCGGTTCATATATTGGATATTCCTCATAATGACTTATGTATCTCATAGTAAACACCTACCTTTTTCTTGAAATTTCCGTTTCATTAGTTAAACATAATTGTAATAATATATTCATGTTCACTTTCAATCATTGCCATTTTAATTCTAGTGTCTTTTTTAATTTCGTCACACAACATTCTTAATTGTTCTCCATTTAGATTTTCTTCTGTTTCCATTATTGTCGTCATACCTTTATATGTATCAAATTCACTTTCAAGCCACTCAATTCCATATTTAATATATTTTTGTGCTAACAATTTATAATCCATAAAATTAACCTCACTTTCTAAACCAAGTAAATCATCGTTTCATTAGTTTTCTTTTATCCAATTCTCAATATATTTGACTGCATTTTCTTCTGTAAATGTTCCATGACTATGACCATCTGTATAACACTCTTCCTCAAAAATGCACTCAGCAACAATAGAATCAAGTTCATGTGCATTTTCTCTTATAGTGTTATATTTCTTTAACATCTCATCGTAACTTTCATAATAAGAAGATACTGCTAATTCTATTTCGTCATCACTATATTCATTCAGATCTATTAAACCTGAGCAAACAGCATAATTATTTTTTGGATCATTTGGACATGTATCAATCCAAAGTGCCTGGATAAATTTGTATTTTCTCTCACCTAATGATTTACACCACTGCAAATCGTCTGTTTTGTACCATTCGTTTGACATATAATCGACCTCACTTTCCGATTTTAATTTCGCTTCTATCATAATTAGTCTGAATGCCAACGATTCCATTAGGACTATCACATAAAGCCCATTCAAATGCCAAACAATTATGTAAAGCAAAAGTAGCCCTTTCTTTATCACAGTCATAATTTGTGACAAGATATTCTACAACTTCATTATCAAACTCTTCTGCTGTTTTATTATCCATTTTAAAAGTTTTATCTACTTTCATGCTAAAACCTCACTTCCTTGTAAATCCTCATTTCATCAAATTTTATACTTTGCAACCGCATCTTCCCAATTAGCAATGATACAGATTTTGTCAATTTCTTCAGTAATTTGCTCTATTTGTTTTGCCGTATTACCAAACGTATCTTTAAGACCTCGACCGAAAGCTAGTTGTATATCATCCAAAGTCTTTTCCTTTTTTAATTTTAGATTGTATCGTCTGAGAAGATCTGGTAATTTTTCTTTATGGATAATTCCATAATGATTATCCCATTCCAACCATAAGGCTTCTGCAAATAATTCTTGTGGTAACCGCATATTATATCCTCCATTCTTTCAAAGAAACTCTTGTTTCATACTTTGCATTCTCTATATTCTTTTTCAGTTAATAG
>OHAN01001840.1_pt1 | contig 15958 bp, 12 predicted proteins | sample 1577121 | NCBI WGS metagenome assembly OHAN01 (sample SAMEA3541554, study PRJEB24748) | human gut metagenome | biome: human gut; feature: human-associated habitat; material: faeces | place: China | collected 2012 | reverse complement strand
GGCGCCTATTCTACCTTCATCGACGACGGCGTGTTCGGCGGTACGCGCACCTATACGAAGGTGCTCGACAACGAGGGCAACACCGTTCTTGAAAACACTCCTTATACCGACAAGGGCTTTACCAACGTCCATACCGTATATGATATGCTCGACTGCCTGCAGAACGTTACCGCACACGGTACCGCCTACGGCATTCAGATCGACGGCGTGGAGACCGCGGGCAAGACCGGTACCACGAGCTCGAACACGGATATCTGGTTCTGCGGCGTAACGCCGGAATACTCTGCGGCGGTCTGGGTAGGCTATGAACACAACTATCGTCTGGATGGTCTGTATGGCCGTAACGCAGCCGAAATCTGGCTCAAGGTCATGGAGAATAACATTGCCGCAAGCGTTAAAATCAGATAAATGATAATTTCCGCATCCAGTTTGATAAATAACACGCAGGAAAGTGTGAAAGTCAGTATAAAGATAATTCCGGCACCACGCGGCTTGCCAACGGATTTGGAACCGTTGATGGCATAGGCACGTCCGGCATCGCGCGGAAGGATATTCTTGCCTAAAGCAATGGCTGCGCAGGTCAAAATAAATGCAAACAGCACACTGATAAAAGTAACTTCTTTTATCAAATCAGAACTGATTAAATTGTAAATCATTGTAATACGTACTCCTTTTTTGTATACATCATTATATATGTTTTTCCCAAAGTATAGCACACTTAGTTTTAGTTTTGTACAAAAAAGCAAAAAAAATATAAATAGTATTTATCTGTAGAGTATGGTACAATTAATAATCATAAACGTGCAGACAGCAGAATAAAATTTGTAAAGGCGGAGGCGGAATATTTATGGCTAAAAAAGACTCAACAGATGTATTTATGACAGAACTGGATGCGTATCTTTTTGGGGAAGGTACGCATTATGAGATTTACAACAAGATGGGCGCACATAAGGCAGTAAAGGACGGACAGGAAGGGGTCTATTTTGCGGTGTGGGCGCCTCATGCAAAGGATATTTTTGTAGACGGTGATTTTAATGACTGGAAAGCCTACGGATACGATATGAAACCGGTATCAGACGGCGGCATTTATGAATTGTTCATACCGGGTGCAAAGGTTGGTCAGATGTACAAGTTCTTAATTGTGACACCGAAGGGAGAAGCAATTTATAAAGCAGACCCGTATGCCAACGAAGCCCAGCTTCGCCCGGACAATGCATCTATTATTACGGATTTGACAGGTTTTCACTGGACCGATAAAAGCTGGGTTGAAAAGAAGAAAAAGGAAAATCATTTAGAAAGTCCGATGGCAATTTACGAATGTCATCTCGGCTCATGGAAAAAGAAAGAGGACGGCACCAAAGACGGTTTTATGAATTACCGTGAGATTGCGCCGGAGCTGGCAGACTATGTAAAGGATATGGGCTATACGCACGTGGAACTGATGGGTATTGCAGAATATCCGTTTGATGGTTCATGGGGTTATCAGGTTACAGGATATTACGCACCTACAGCCAGATATGGAACGCCTAAGGATTTTATGTATTTTGTTGATTATATGCATAAGAAAGGAATCGGAGTTATTCTTGACTGGGTGCCGGCACATTTTCCTAAAGATGCACACGGACTTGCTAATTTTGACGGAAGCTGTGTATATGAATATGCAGACCCAAGAAAAGGAGAACATCCTGACTGGGGAACTAAGGTGTTTGATTACAGTAAGAATGAGGTGTCCAATTTCCTTATTGCCAATGGCATGTACTGGGTAGATAAGTTTCATATTGACGGATTGAGAGTTGATGCGGTTGCGTCAATGCTTTATCTTGACTACGGAAGAACAGAAGGCAACTGGGTGCCTAATAAATATGGTGGTAATGGCAACCTTGAAGCCATGAGCTTTTTAAAGCATTTTAACAGCATGATGAAAAAACGTTTTCCACAGGCTGTAACTATTGCTGAGGAGTCAACTGCGTGGCCTAATGTAAGTGGTGATCCGGATAATGGTGACTGCCTTGGATTTACATTTAAGTGGAATATGGGATGGATGCATGATTTTACAGAATACATGAAACTCGACCCATATTTTAGAAAGTTTAATCATGGCAAACTTACATTCAGCCTTATGTATGCATACAGCGAGAATTTTATTCTTGTTCTTTCACATGATGAAGTTGTTCATCTTAAGTGCTCTATGCTTGGCAAGATGCCGGGAGACAAAGATGACAAGTTTTCTAATCTCAAGCTTGCATATGCATATATGTGTGGACATCCCGGCAAGAAACTTCTGTTTATGGGACAGGAATTTGGACAGTGGAATGAATGGAGTGAAGAGAGAGAATTAGACTGGTATCTTTTAGATGATGAAAGCCATAAGCAGATGAAAGATTTTACTAAAAAATGTATGCTGCTTTATAAGAATTACAGATGTCTTTATGAGACTGATTACAGACCTGAAGGCTTCAGATGGATTAATGCTAATGACAAAGATAACAGTGTATATTCATTTATAAGGATAAGTCCTGATAATAATAAGCATTTGCTATTTGTATTAAGCTTTACGCCTGTTGAGAGAAATAAGTTCCGTATAGGGGCACCTTTGAAAGGCAAGTATAAGCTTGTACTTGGAAGTAATGAAGATATTCAGAAGAAGACGCTGACTGCTGTAAAAGGTGATTGCGACGGATATAAGCAGTCTCTTCTTATTAATTTGCCGGCCTATGGCATTGCAGTTTATGAATTTTCCGGTGATTTAGGTATTGATGACTAAAGAAATTGAATAAAAAAGACGATAAAACCTGTACAGAGTATCGAAACCTGTACAGGTTTTTTGTTATGGCAATAATGGAGGTCATATGAGCGTGGATTTAACGATTTATAAAACCGGAAATAATGTAGACGCCGCTAACAGAGCGTCTATTAATATAAAAAATAATAATGAGAAAACCCAGAAGACTGGATTTGACGGAGTTATAGTATCCGGCATGGAAGTTGATACAAAAAAGCTTGATAAGAATACATATACTTCACTTATAAAGCAGGCAGATGATGTAAAATCACAGATAATGCAGAGTGCATCTGACGCAAAAGCAAATCTTAAAGCATTATTTAACAGACTATCGGGTGCTGATGCAGTAAAGATAGATGAAGACGGATTTAATCTGAATGATGCAACACCGGATGATTGCGTAAATATTATCGAGAGAATTAAAATAGAACTTGCGGCACACTGTGATACTTATACAGGTGACATGTCTGGAATTGATGTGTCAAAGATAGAAAAGGTAGTCGGAAGTGCCGGTATGGCACAACAGGTCGCTGCTAATATGCAGGATACAGGACTTCCGCTTACGGATGACAATATAAGTGATATGGCAGAAAGTCTTTCAGGTATGGAAAATGGCAGTTTGTCAGAAGATACAAAGAATTATCTTGTTAAGAATAATATGCAGCCTACAATAAAAAATATTCAGATTGCACAGGCAGCATCAAAAGGCTTTGGCGATAAAATGCAGACTTTAAGCAGACAGGAACTTGAGCAGCTTATGCCGCAGATAAAAGAAATTATAGGTAAAGCTAAACTTGAAGTTAATGATAACAACATAAATAATGCAATAACATTTATTTCGCAGGATATACCGGTGACTGAACAAAATCTTGTATACAAAAATCAGCTTGATATGATTAATCTTGATTATGATGAGACATCTCTAAAAATTGCACAGGGTATGGCTGATGGCAGCAAGGCAGAAGAAGTAAGCCTTATAAAAGATTATGACAGTGCGGTTGTAATCGCAGATGCAATAGATATCGTAAAAAATGCTGATTATGATGCAGTTGCGAGAGCGACAGACATGTATGGTGATAATGTGTCAATTAAATCTATTGAGGAGGCGATGGCACAGTATAATATAGGAAATAAATCTGTTGCCCAGGAACAGGACGTTGTGCAGAATAAGCCGGAATATGAGGATAATTACAAAAAACTGCTTGAAATTCAGATTCTGCTCACACCACAGGCAGGCATGCATATTTACAATAACGGAATTGATATTTTGTCAGTTTCAATAGATACACTGCATGAAAATCTTCTTGCATATGACCGGGAAAAAGCTATGGAACAGATTGCAATACAGCTTGCTGATGACATAGATAGTCAGGTACCTACGGATACAGGGGCTGCGGCATTATCCGGTGTATTGACGGATGTTAATGGAACAGATAATAAAACGGCTGATTTTATCAGCATGTATCAGCTTTCGCTTGCAACAAGACGTGCAATCAGGGATATTTCATATGCACCTGATGAAGTTATTGGAGCTGTCTATAAAGAAAATATGCAGTCGCAGGCAGTTATAAATATTGCTGGATTTTCTGAGATGGGAAGCAGTCTAAAAGAACGTTTCAGACAGGCAGGAAACTCTTATGAAGCAGTTGGTACAAAGGTGAGAAAAGACCTTGGAGATTCGTTAAAAAATGCGGTTGAGGCAAGTTCCGAAAGTATTCTTTCACAGCTTGACATGGAAAATACCAAAGCAAATTCGGATGCTGTAAGAATTCTTTCATATAACAATATTGATATAACAAAAAATAATATTGAGCAGATTAAGCAGATTAAGGAGTTATTAAATACTCTCATAGAGCAGATGAATCCTGAGACTGTTCTTAATATGATAAAGGATAATATCAATCCGCTTACTTCTGATATTGAAAGTGTAAATGATTACCTTATCAATAAGAACAAAGATTCAGATAATACAGATAAGTTCAGCAGATTTTTATACAAGCTTGACAAAACAGGTGGCATAAGTGAAGAGGAAAGACGTCAGTTTATCGGAATTTATAAAATGATTAATATCTATACAAAAGATGCAGGAAATTCAATTGGTGCACTTGTAAAGCAAGGTGCAGATATTACTATGGAAAATCTGTGCCGGGCATACGACAGCAGAAAACAGTATGGAATGGATAATTCAGTAGGGGATGATACAGATATTGCAATGGCAGGACAGGTAAGATATTATCTTAATCTTTTTGATAATACGGCATCATCTGTCACTCCGCTTACATTAAAAGAGGTTAATTCTGAAAAGTCTATAAATACAAGAACAGTAGAAAATTTCTGCGAAAGTGTGCAGGATGCATATGACGCGGCAGCTGAAGCTGAGTATATGGATGCATATATGGAGGTTGTACGTGCTGTATCGGCAGCAGATGACGAGGTGCTTCATCAGCTTGAACAGGCAGAGCAGCCTGTTACAATAAATAATATAGAGGCTATGCAGGAACTTGTAAGCGGCAGTGCATATGGAAGGATATTTGGTGCTGACAGAACTAAGGCGGAAAAGATTATAGACAGTATGTCGGACGAAAAATCGCTCAGAGAGGCAATTGAGAGTCTGGATGACGAAAAATCAGAAAGCATACCACAATCAGATGAAGCTGATATAAACAGTTATGATTCTGTACGTCAGGCAGCTTTAAAAAATAATATTATCGACCTTGTAAAAAATCTCAACAGACAAAGAGACTATAGAATTCCGGTTTTATCAGATGACAAAATTGGCGTTATGAAGCTTACAATGATTTCAGACGGAAGTGAAAGTGGAAGAATTTCTATAAGATATGATAATGAAAGCTGTGGAGAAGTAAGCATTGAGCTTAAAGTTACAGATGATACATTCGATGTATTTGGCGTATGCACAGGTGAAAATAATGATTTTGCCGGTTTGTTACAAAATGCAGCTGAAAAGATAAAAGAAGAATTCAATTTTGAAAAGACTAATGTGTATGCTAATTCAAATGATAAGGTTACAGATATTACATATGAAAAATCTGAATCACAGCCATCATCAAAGCTGTACAGAATTGCAAAATCATTTATTTCTGATTTAATGTAAAAAAAAGTGTGAATACGCCGATATTTATTATAGACAATGTATTTACGGAATGGAGAATATATATGAGACTTAATACAAATATTTCTGCGATTATAGCAAATAACGCACTTCAGAAGGCACAGGACCGTCTGTCTAATTCTATACAGAAATTATCATCAGGTTACAAGATTAACAGCTCGGCTGATGATCCTGCCGGTTGTGCTATTTCTGAAAAGATGAGAGTTCAGCTTCGTGGACTCAGCCAGTCTGACAATAATGTTACAGATGGTATTTCTGTACTTAATACAGCAGAAGGCGGCCTTATTGAAATACAGTCAATGCTTACACGTATGAAGGAGCTTTCTGTACAGGCTGCCAATGATGTCAATTCAGATGATGAAAGAAGTGCCATTCAGGGTGAAATAGATAATATTAATAAGGAAATAGACAGAATATCGTCACAGACAGAATTTAATACACAGTCACTTATTGATGGTAATCTTTCAAGAAGAGTTTATTCTGACTGCCAGGGCGTTAATCAGATTACATGTTCTGAGAATTTTGTAACTGGTGATTATGGAATTACAGTTACAGAAGATGCAAGACAGGCAATTGTTGTGGGTGAGGGAACAATCGCTCTTGGTGCAAATGATAAAATTACAAAGGAACAGGAAGGTGTAATAGAATTAAACGGATATAAAGTTTCTGTCAGTGAGGGTGATGACCTTAATACCATAATGGGAAAACTCGTTGATGCAGCAAGCATAATTGGGGGAAGTGCATTTGCAGTCACAGATACAACTAATGATACAACTGCAAACGGAATGGATTACGCAGGCTATTCTCCAGTGACAACATATCCGGGAAGCCGTCTTGTTATTATGACAAAAGAGTATGGCAGTTCTCAGTCTATTGAAGTAAAATGCAGCAATAAGGAGCTTGCACAGGCATTGGGAATTGACAGTGCGGCAGATGATGACGGATTTATTGTTCAGGGAAGCGATGTTAAAGCAGAGTTTACAACAGATGCCAATGGCAAGAGAGTCGGATTTGATGACAGTGCCGTACTTTCAACAAGTGGTACAAGAATTACAGTAAAGGATGTTAATAACAAGAGCTTTGAGATGGATGTTCCGGGAAATGTTGCGGGAACTAAGTTTGATGATACAGGAAAAATACCGGTATCAACAGGTACATCATCAAAAGATATTGTTCAGGAAGTTACAGATGTTGGTACTATGAGTATTCATGTTGGTGCTAACCAGGATCAAGTTATAAGAATTGATATACCTGAGGTTACAACATATACACTTGGCATAGATACTGTAAATGTTATGACAGGACTTACTGCGTCACAGTCAATAGAAAAGGTTGATAAAGCGATTAATAGGGCAAGTTCGGTACGTTCTAAGATTGGTTCATATCAGAACAGATTTGAACATACACAGAATAATATTGCTGTTTCAAATGAGAATCTTACATCAGCACTCTCTGCAATGACTGATACAGATATGGCAGAAGAGATGACAGAATATACATCCGTAAATGTAATGACTCAGGCGGCAACATCAATTCTTGCACAGGCAAATGAACGTCCGTCAACTGTACTTCAGATTTTACAGTAGTGTGGAGGAATAATCAGCGTTGAAAAAAGATGAGATACAGACATTTTCATATCGCATTTCACAGGCAAATAAGACGCAGCTTATTGTAATTATGTATGATATGGCTATACAGTATGTCAGCGATGCTATCGAAAATAATTATGAAACGCAGTCAGAAAAAGATGAATATGAGTCTGATGTAGTTCAGGTCAAAAGAGTTGTAGACAGCCTTGTGACTTCGCTTGATATGCAGTATGAAGTGTCAGTGCAGCTTTATAACATTTATCTTGTAATGCAAAGGTATCTTGTAAAGGCGGTTGCAAAAAAGGATAAAAATACAATTATGCTGCTTGAATCAGTAAAGAAAATGCTTGAGACAATGAGAAAATCATTCTATGAATTAAGTAAACAGGATGATTCAGAACCACTTATGAAAAATACACAGCAGGTATATGCTGGTTTTACATATTCAAATGATGGTGGTTCAAATGAGTATTCAAAAGGATACGAAAACAGAGGATATAAAGTTTGAGATTATAAAGCTTAAATGCAGGCGTTGATTTGGATTGCCCTGCACATAAAGAAAACAGAGGATGCAAAATTTGTGATGCAGCCTCTGTTTTTTATTTTACGCGAGCAACGAGCCAAAGTCCGTGCTTGCACGAGACCTTGGCGACTGCCGCGATAACTTGAGAAACTCGCGAAGCGTGTTTCTCATAGTTTATGAATTTTACAAATATTTGCGGCCGCTGTAGCGTCTACGCTGTGTTTTTTTGCGTTTTACTTCTGAGTGGATGTAAAGTACAATAAGTATTGCAGCAATTACTGCAACTATGCCCCATATATTTATAACTATACATTTTTTTTGCTTTAAATTAGAATTATTATCATCTTTTGCGAAAGGAAGATTGCTGGCAGCAGCGATATTTTCGTCAGATGAAAGTGTCAGTTTTGCAGTTCCGACAATATTATTTCCATAATTAAAATTAAGATGGGCGGTATATATTCCGTTTTCACTTGTTGTTTTGTAATTGTTATCAATGCCCATTGCAACATTTCCAACAGAAGCGTTGTTAGGAAGTGTAAGTGTTGAGGCTTTCAGATTGAATTTTAAGTTATATTTATTAAATACAGGAGATTGGTAATAACTGTCGCTTGTAAATAATGAACTTATTGTTCCGCCTGAAGCTGTGATTTTCTTAAAGTTGGCAAATCCCCAATCAAATAATGAACGTGTATCTGTAAAACGTTCTTTGTCTCCTGATTTGAAACATACACATATAAGACGCATATCATCTTTTTCCGCAAATGTTACAAGTGTGTAACCGGCCTGGTCTGTAAATCCTGTTTTTCCGCCTTTGCAGTATTCGTAATAATATTGTCTGCCTTTTAACATGAGATGGCGGTGTTTAAAATTACGAGCCGTATCTGTTTTGTTTGTCGGCGGTATAGTGTAAGTCGTTGATGTTGAATCAATATTTACAAAAGTGGAGTTGTTGTAACATCCTTTGGCAATCATTGCCATGTCGTAAGCTGTGGTGTAATGATTGACATCGTGAAGACCACTTGCATTGGCAAAATGAGTGTTAATAGCACCAAGTTCTTTGGCTCGTTTATTCATCAGCTCTGTAAAAGCTGCAAGTGAGCCGCTTACGTGTTCAGCAAGACCATATGCTATTTCGTTGGCTGAATAGAGCAAAAGTCCATATAGAGCCTGTTCAACGCTATATTGTTCTCCTGCTTTTGTACCAAGGCTGGCATCCTCATATGTTACAGAATTGGCTGCCGCACTTGAGAATGTAACTGTCTCGTCAAGGCCACAGTTTTCAATTGTGAGAAGTCCGGTAAGAATTTTAGTTGTGCTGGCTGGATATCCTTTGGCATGGGCATTCTTTTCATAAAGAATTGCACCGGTATCCGCATCAATAAGAATTGCACTCTGGGCTACAATATCCGGTGCCTGCGGCCAGTCGTATTCCTGTGTGTTTTTGGTTGTCTGGGTGTTTTGTGAATTCTGCGTTGTCTGTGCAGCCTGCGTGTTTTGTGTTGTGGCAGCTGTTTCGGCAGCATATATGCATGTTGCAGGCATTAATATAGAAGCCGCAGTTGTGCTGACAGCAAGAAAAACAGCCGTCATTCTTTTAAAAAATTTATTCATATATTATCTCCATCAAATATAAAGCCGGCGTGTAACTGACTTTTACAATAATTCTAATATCATGCTACATTATACACATGATTGAAATGCAAATCAATTAATAACGCTTGTCGAATGGAAATATTTTTATTATACTTTAATAAGTTTTACAGAAATGGAGATTTTAAAAATATATGAGATTGAGAAATGTTCCCGGTGCAAGGGAAATCATGATTGAAAATGAATATGTGTTTACAGAACCGGAAAATATGGCAGGAACATGGAAAGAAGTGTTTGGCAATAATAATCCTGTGCGTATCGAGATAGGAATGGGAAAAGGCAGATTTATAACGACACTCGCCCAGATGAATCCTGATATTAACTATATTGGAATTGAAAAGTATTCCAGTGTGCTTTTAAGAGCAGTTGAAAAACAGGATGAACTGCGTCTTTCTAATCTCAGGTTTATAAGAATGGACGCAGAAAATATATGTGATGTATTCGCAAAGGGTGAAGTTGACAGGATATATCTTAATTTTTCTGACCCATGGCCAAAAGACAGACATGCCAAGAGAAGACTTACTTCAAGACAGTTTCTTGAAAGATATACTGATATTTTAAAAGATGATGGATATGTAGAATTCAAAACGGATAACAGAGGATTATTTGATTTTTCGGTTGAAGAAGTAAAAGAATCTCCTAAGTGGGAGCTTACAACTGTTACATATGACTTGCATAATGATGCAGATTTAGTTGAAGGAAATGTAATGACGGAATATGAAGAAAAATTTTCTTCACAGGGTAATCCAATCTGTAAGCTTATAGCACGTCTGAAATAAATAATAAATACGAACCCGAATGAAAATTGCGGCATATAATGATATAAACACATAAGGAGCATATGTGATATGGGATGCATATCAAAATCACTTCAAAATCTGTCATATTCATTATTCTGCCGCAAAAAAATTAATCGACGTCTTGTAAAAATCAGAAGAAACTGGGATGAAATATCAAAAGTGTCCGAAAAGAGAACGTCTGCTATCGTTTTGCTCTGTCATCCTAAGTCTGCCGAAGAATCAGCTCTTTATATTAGTCAAAGAAGAGATTCTTCTCCGTGTGCTGAATGATAGGTTGATAGTATTTATCTACTTTTCGGACAGCTTTATACGTTAATCGGGTATCTTGTCCGGAACTATTCTTATTTTGTTTTAACTGCTGATTGGCACCAATACTTAATACTTATCTTCAAGGTTCTTGCAGCACCTCTACGATCAGTCGTACTTGTGCGGGTGTGTAGTGTCTGCTTCGGGGATTCATGCCGGTGGATAGCAGGCGTTCTTTTAGTCCGGGTGCGGCTTCGATCCATTCGTTGAAGCGGTCTACTGCGCTTTGTTGCTGGATGTTGGGGATATATAGCATGGCGAGTTCTCCTTTTCCGTAGCTGCGGTATTGGAAGGCTTTTTCTTCTTCCTGTTTTTGCAGGGTATCTGTATTTGCTTTCATTCTTGATTTAATTATAGGGTGTTGTAATGGGTATAAAGTTACTGTTTTTTACTGGATTTAGCAAATTTGTTGCTTATGAAAGTGTCGCTTTTATGCTTGTATTGTTTAGTTGTTATTCACGTTGTCTGCTTATCTTTTGGGAGTGTTTATTCGGGGTTGGTTGGGATCTTTTTCAGCTTTTATCTGCTTTATGGTTACTTTGTATTTGCTTTTAGTATGCTTTCAATCTGTTTCTGATTCACTTTATTTTGTTTTATTCTGCTTTATGCTGTTTTAATCCGTCTTAATCCGTTTTATCCCGTCATAGTCCGGCGCAGTCCGTCGTAATCCGGGAAGTCGCCGGTGCACTGCCGTATCTTTGTTTCACCAACAGAAAGGGAGAATGTCCTTCTTTTCTTTAATACAAATTCAGTATGGCAACAGTGTCTGTGGTGCGCTATCAGCGCAAAAAAAAGATTGGTGATGACAAATCGCCGATGGTGTATGTGCTCAAACCCAAGCCGGGGGAATCGAAACTTTATTCTATCGAGTCGCTGGCGCGTGAGATCGAGTCGATCGGTTCGCTTTCGGTGGAAGATGTGGAGCACGTGATGCAATCCTTTGTCCGCTCGATGAAGAAGGTGCTCGTAGCAGGGAATAAGGTGAAGGTTGACGGCTTGGGGATTTTCTATACCACGCTTACTTGTCCCGGTGTGGAACAGGAAAAGGACTGTACGGTGAGGAATATTACTCGTGTCAACCTTCGTTTCAAGGTCGATAATTCTCTGCGGCTTGCCAACGACAGCACGGCTACCACACGTGGCGGGGACAATAACATGGTCTTCGAACTTGTCTCCAAGAATGCGCCGGCTTCGGGAGGCAACGGTGATGGCGGAGGCTCCGGTAGTGGCGGTGGCAGCGGTTCCGGTTCCGGTGGCGATGGAGGGGAGGAGGAAGCTCCCGATCCTACCGTTTAGTCCGGTAAGTACATCAGCATCATTAATGTGTGATACCTGTAAATGAATAACCTGTAAAAATGAAAAGTTATGATTGACAAGATTTTGGAGATTGCATTGGAAATCCTGTTTTTCTTCCGTAGGAAGAGAAAAGGAAAACGAACGAAAGGGCAGGTCGATGAGGAAGATTGACCTGATTGTGATCCACTGTTCCGCCTCTAGGGCGGACAGGGATTTCACGGAAACAGACCTTGAAGTGTGCCACCGCCGGCGGGGATTTAACGGGATTGGTTACCACTTTTATATCCGGAAAAATGGAGACATCAAGACTACCCGCCCCATTGAACGGATAGGAGCTCATGCGAAAGGCTTTAATCAGACAAGTATCGGTATTTGCTATGAGGGCGGACTTGACTGTCACGGGCGGCCTGCCGATACCCGTACCGAATGGCAGATACACTCGATGCATGTGCTTGTGCTTACGTTGTTGCGTGATTATCCCGGTTGCCGGGTGTGCGGACATCGTGACCTGAGCCCTGATCTGAACGGGAACGGGGAGATCGAGCCGGAGGAATGGGTGAAGGCTTGTCCGTGCTTTGATGCGGAGGAGGAGTGGGCTTGACGAAACTTGCTAATGAATATGATTCAGGCACGGTTTTCATAGGGAAATTTTAGGCACGGATGATACGGACGCCAACACGGATTTGAGAGGCTGCGCAGCCAAATCCGTGTTAATTCGTGTCATCTGTGCCTTTTCTTTTCTTTTCTTTTCTTTCACGGTGAGGCTTTATTCTTCTCCGTGCTCGGTATGAATAAACTTTTTGTTTGCTCCTTTCAGTCGGAACATATTGGCTATCATTGCCAGTGCCAGTGTCGGAATCTGCAGGATTGCTTTTCCTAATTTCCGGTTCAGCAACTTTCCCGGCACAGGTATGATCATGGCGGCAACTTGAGCGGCTGACAGTATCCACCATTTGATGGCTGTATACCATTCGTATCCTCCGCTTTGCAGACTCATTAGTAAGCCGATTGCGGTAAAGAGTAAAGTGAAACCGAAAACTCCCGCCAGTTGTATCAGACGGGGAGGCAGCATCCATTGAAGAATCTTGTCGCAGTAGTCGATATTTCCTTGAATCAGTGCTTTCGGGAAATCGGGCAAGGAAGCCCGCAATGCACCGTATTGTGCTGCAATCCATCGTTTACGCTGATTTTTGATACCTTCTTTTTTCTGTGTTTTTTCATCGTATACAGGCAGTTGTTCCAGATATTCGATATGAATGCGTTGTTTTAGCAACAGGGCTTCCAGTTCCTTGTCTTCGCCCGATGTTTGCAGATGTCCTACATTTCGGCGGAACCAATGAACGTCGAATGCCATTCCGGAACCGGCTAATCCGGCTGACAATCCTATCGCGTTGTGCCCGCTACGGAAGAATCCGTTGTTTATTTCTTCGCTGATCGCATCCAGAACAGCGATGTCTGTATTCATGTTTTTTCCTGTGCGGTGGGCTTGTACGGCATGCAGGCCGGACTCAAAAGCACGGTTGATTTCTGCGAGGAAATTGGGAGTCGTTACATTGTCGGCATCCATGATCACTACTACGTCATAAGATTCGTTGGCAGTGACGTTCATTGCCAGCGTAAGGGCTTTGGCTTTGGAACTATTGGTATAGTCGGCTACTTGCAAACAGATGGGGAGTGTTTGTAGGGCAGCATTCGTGTTCGGCTGCATCTGATCGGAGATGACAAGAACGTCGTACATTTCTTTGGGGTATTCCTGTTCGAGGAAATTACGGATAGTGGAGACGATCACCCTGTCTTCCTTGTATGCAGGGAAGAGTACAAGAAAACGACGCAGGATACGTGCTTCGGAAAGTTTTCGCGGACGATAGAATTTGGAGGCAATGGCGTAGAACAGCAGATAACCGACACAAAGTGCCAGAAGAATAAAGAGAATCCAGTCAATAAAGGTGTACATGGTCTTTCATTTTTAAGGGTTATCGGATAGGAGAGGTGACAGAAAAGCTTCTGACAACGCCTTTCCATACTGCGGCAAATAAATCGAAACGACCTTTCACGGCAAACTGAAGGCTGTTTTTTCCGGCAGCTATGGTAGATTGATAAAGAATGGAGAGCAGCCGTTGAGCACCTTTCCGGTTGCGGCGGGTGTAGAGCAAACGGTTGCGCGTCATGTAGAAGGTACGTAGCTTGCTGAACTGTCCGGTGCTCTGGCTTTCTTTGTGGAAGACGGTGCAACGAGGCTCATACCATAGTTCGTAACCGGCATTTGTCATCTGTGTACACCAGTCCATTTCTTCATAATACAGGAAGAATATTTCCGGCATTTCTCCTACTTTCTCAATGACTTCACGTTTTACCATGAGTGCCGCCCCATGCAGGTAGGGGGTCGTGTGCGGGGTGTCGAACGTGCCGTCGTCCGGACAGCCGAAACCTGTCATTTCGTTGCGTATAGTGATTGCCGACAGGGGGGTGAATCCGGCAAACTGTATGTTTTGCGGAGGAAAGGCAAAGCGTATCTTCGGAGAGACGGCTCCGATGTTTTTCTGACTTTCCAGTCGCTCTGTCAGGTAGTGGAATCCGTCTGATTCAACATAAGTGTCATTGTTTATCAGAAAGATATAGGCTCCTTTAGCTACTCTGATCCCCAGATTATTTCCACCGGAGAAGCCTAGGTTCGACTCGCTCCGCAGGGTGATTATATCGGAATATAGCTCCTTGATTTTAGCCGCTTCGTCTTCGCGCGAAGCATTGTCTACGACGATGATTTCATAGCTCACGGAATGTACATGTGTTTGCAGCGATTCTATTAATTCGCAAGTGTCTTTAAAGCCGTTGTAGCAAACTGTGATAAAGGAGACTTGAGGTTCGTTCATCATAATCTATTGTTCGTTTTTCAGTTCTGTTTCTTTACTTTGCTGCATCCGTTTGTCAATGTACGGTCCTGCGAAGCAGAGGGCAAAGGCCGTATATATGGGGATGGAGTTGGGATATTGCATCACGTCGTTGGCATAGGCTGCCAGATAGAATCCGGCAGCGGTACAGAGCCAGGCAGTAAGTAAGCCTCGCAGGCGTTTGTTCATGATCTTGAACATCAGTATCCATCCGCACCATGCAAAAAGGACTCCGTGAACAGCCAGGTAGAGAACTAGACCGATGATTCCGGTTTCTACCCATACTGAGACTAACCAGGAATCCGGTGGATAGGGCATACGTTCTTTGGGATAGAAACGGTCGCCTTTGGATAACCCTATCCCATATCCAAAAGGCTTGTGAATCATCAATTCTCTCATTTTCTTTCGATTGTCTACACGTAATTGATAGGAAGCGTCTTGGCTAGGACGAAATGCAGAACGCATCTTGCGGATATATTGATTGTCATCTCCTATATTGGTACATACAAAAAACAAGAATAACAAGGCAAGAACTGAAATACCTGTAATACATGCTTTGCGATTGCGTGAAAGAATAATGAAACTCCCTAAAGCACCGATAGGCAGAGCTATCGCAGCCCGTGTTCCAGAAATTCCCATTCCGTAAATGGCGGCAATAATGACAATTATAAAATAGATTTTCAGCCATACACCTTTTATATAAAAAAGTGAAATTCCAAAAAGTGAAACACCCATAGCCATGTGTACGCCGAAGTTCGCTGCATCACTGAAGAATGAGAAATAACGAATACCGGACCAAATAATATGAGTTCTTGCTCCTCCCAAAACGTATAAAAAATACTGCTCACGTTCATTAAAACCACAGTTTTTTTGCCAATATCCTTTGGCTGCTGCCAAGAGGATGAAAAGAGACCATATAATTAGAAGCCACTGAATCCCCTTGATGTTACGGATTGCTAACGGTACGATGACAGCACATACAATAGGATATATG
>OHAN01001833.1_pt1 | contig 15984 bp, 17 predicted proteins | sample 1577121 | NCBI WGS metagenome assembly OHAN01 (sample SAMEA3541554, study PRJEB24748) | human gut metagenome | biome: human gut; feature: human-associated habitat; material: faeces | place: China | collected 2012 | reverse complement strand
GCGGTGTATTCCTGTGTACGAATTTTATCGGAAGCAGTAGCAAGCCTGCCTGTTCATATCTACAAATACAACGACAGCGGTGGTAAGGAGAAAGCTCTTGACCATCCGCTGTATTTTTTACTCCATGATGAGCCGAACCCGGAAATGACATCATTTGCGTTCAGGGAAACGCTTATGACGCACTTGCTTCTCTGGGGCAACGCATACGCACAGATCATCCGCAACGGCAAGAATGAGATCATCGGTCTATACCCGCTGATGCCTGACCGAATGACGGTTGACCGAGATGAGAACGGCAAGCTCTACTACGAGTACCAGCTTAGTTCCGATGATGTCCATACCATGAAAGGCAGCACGGTCGTTCTTCAGCCAAAGGATGTCCTTCACATTCCTGGTCTGGGGTTTGATGGTCTGGTTGGATACAGCCCGATTGCAATGGCGAAGAACGCTATCGGTCTTGCCATCGCTGCAGAGGAATATGGCAGTAAGTTCTACGCCAATGGTGCTGCCCCCAGCGGTGTGTTAGAACATCCGGGTGTGCTGAAAGACCCTGGCAAGGTACGAGAGAGCTGGAATGCGACCTTCGGCGGTAGTGCCAATTCTAACAAGGTGGCGGTGCTGGAGGAAGGCATGAAATACACGCCTATCTCCATCTCGCCCAACGAAGCACAGTTCCTCGAAACCCGAAAATTTCAGATCAATGAGATAGCTCGAATTTTCCGAGTGCCGCCGCACATGGTCGGTGACCTGGAAAAGTCGAGCTTTTCTAATATTGAGCAGCAGTCGCTGGAGTTCGTGAAATATACACTGGACCCCTGGGTTTCCCGATGGGAGCAGAACATGATGCGTTCTCTGTTGACTGCAGAAGAGAAGTCCACCTACTTTATCAAGTTCAATGTGGATGGTCTGCTCCGTGGTGATTACCAGAGCCGTATGAACGGCTACGCCATCGGTCGACAGAACGGCTGGATGTCTGCAAACGACATCCGTGAACTTGAAAATCTCGACCGCATCCCCGCCGAACTCGGTGGTGATCTGTACCTTATCAACGGCAACATGACCAAGCTGGAGGATGCGGGTATCTTCGCAGCGAACGGAAAGGAGGAAAATTCCGATGAAAACAAAGAAGTTCTGGAACTGGACGAACCAGGAACAGACGGAAACGACTCCGGCACAGAGGATTCTGACTCTGAACGGAACCATCGCAGAGGAAAGTTGGTTTGATGATGATGTCACGCCCCAGCTTTTCAAAGAAGATCTAATGGCTGGCACGGGTGATGTGACCGTCTGGATCAACAGCCCCGGCGGTGACTGCATTGCCGCCGCACAGATCTACACCATGCTCAAGGAGTATCCGGGCAAGGTAACGGTGAAGATTGATGGCATGGCGGCATCTGCTGCATCCGTTGTGGCAATGGCTGGTGACTCGGTTCTCATGTCCCCGGTATCCATGATGATGATTCACAATCCGGCAACGAGTGCATGGGGTGACTACACCGCTATGGAGCAGGCCATTGCCATGCTGGACGAGGTGAAGGAGTCCATCCTCAACGCCTATGTTATCAAAAGTGGTCAGTCCCGTGCCAAGCTGTCCCACCTCATGGATGCAGAAACCTGGATGAATGCCAATAAAGCTGTAGAGCTTGGGCTTGCAGATGGCATCTTGGGTCAGAGTGATACGGAACCCACGGATGATAAAGCCGTGGATGCCTCGGTTGCATCTGTCTTGTTTTCCAGTAAGAGCGTAGAAAACGCGCTTATGAACAAGATGGCTGTGAAGTATGGCAAGCGCAAGACTGCCGCTGAACAAGCGCACATCCCCAATCCGAAAGACGTTCCCGAAGATGATGGTGTATCTACCACCGATCTCCGAGAACGTCTTACTGTTTACGAAAAAATGATTTAATGGAGGTACTCAAAATGACTATTTCTGAAATGCTGAAAAACCGTGCTGACCTGCTGGGTCAGATGCGTCAGTTCCTGGACACTCACGAGGACAAGCAGGGCAAGCTGTCCGCAGAGGATCACACCACCTATCAGAACATGGAGACGGAGTTCGATTCTCTGACCGAAGCCATCAACCGTGCCCAGCGTATTGAGCAGCGTGAGGCTGAACTGGCGAAGCCCGTCAACAGCCCTATCACTGGAAAGCCTTATACGGCCACATCCACTGGTGAGGAGAAGAAGGGCCGTGCGTCCGATGCCTATAAACAGGCCATGCTCACCGCTATGCGTACCAACTTCCGCCAGGTATCCAATCTTCTGCAGGAAGGCGTGGATGCAGATGGTGGTTATCTGGTTCCCGAAGAGTATGACCGCCGTCTGATTGATGTGCTGAATGAGGAGAACATCATGCGTGGTCTTGCAACCCACATCACCACCTCCGGCCAGCACAAGATCAACATTGCCGCCACCAAGCCTGCCGCTGCATGGATTGAGGAGGGCGGTGCACTGACCTTCGGTGATGCCACCTTCGATCAGACCTTCCTGGATGCGTTCAAGCTGCACGTTGCCATCAAGGTTACGGAGGAGCTGCTCTATGACAACGCTTTCAATCTGGAAAGCTATATCATCACCGAGTTCGGCAAGGCTCTGGCCAATGCGGAAGAAGATGCATTCCTCAACGGTGACGGTACTGGCAAGCCGACTGGTATCTTTGATGCGAACAAGGGCGGTCATCTGTTCAAGACTCTGACCGCAACTATCAAGTCCGATGATATGCTCGACCTTGCCTACGGTCTGAAGCGTCCTTACCGCAAGAACGCATCCTTCATCATGAACGATGCAACCCTTGCCCAGCTCCGCAAGCTGAAGGACAACAACGGTGCGTATATCTGGCAGCCGTCTTATCAGCAGGGTGAGCCTGACCGTCTGCTCGGCTACAGCGTCCGCACCTCTGCCTATGCCCCGACCGATGCCATCGCCTTTGGTGATTACAAGTATTACAACATCGGTGACCGTGGTACCCGTTCCTTTAAGCAGCTCAATGAGCTGTTCGCTGGCAACGGTATGATTGGCTTTGTTGCTAAGGAGCGCGTGGACGGTAAGCTGATCCTGCCGGAAGCTGTGCAGGTCATGAAGCTGTCTGAAAAATGATCCTCTGGGGTGGTGTCTTGTGGCATCACCCCTACATTTATGGAGAGGCGGTGATTTATGTGGTTTCATTGAAGGATGCGAAACAATACCTCCGGGTTGATTACAATGACGATGACAAGCTGATAGAGAACATCTTAACCGCCGCAAAAAAGCTGTGCATGGATGTACTGATGACATCGGATATTGCCGTACTGAATAACTCTGCCCTTGGTGATGTAGCAATCCTATATGCAGCCGCCTATATGTACGAACACCGAGAAGAAGCAGACTATCACGATTTGGCACTTACGCTTCGGGGCTTGTTAGGTGGAAGCCGAAAGGAGGTCTTCTGATGGAGATTTCCAAGATGCGTTCCCGCATCACTATTCAGAAAAATATCGTAGAAACGGATACCATTGGCAATCATACGGCAGTCTGGAAAGAGTACTATTCCTGTTATGCCTATGCGAATCTTGCCACTGGTAAGACAGCCGGACAGGAGCAGGAAGTTGCAGGACAGACCGTAGCTTCGGATAGCTATACTTTCATGGTGCGTTATTGTGCGGCACTCAAGGATATGGACAGCGATCATTACCGTATTCTGTTTGAGGGCGGTATTTACAACATTACACTTGTGGATGATTTTCAGTTCCGACACGAAACGCTGAAGCTGACTGCCACCAAGGTTCGGAGGTGATGGAATGGGTAGGAGTGTGCCTGTTGACGGTCTGGCAGATGCTATCGTGGAAGGTATGGAGGAATATGCAGACCTTGCTACTGACACGATGAAGAAAGCCGTGTGGCACTCTGCCAAGACCGTAAAAGATGAAATCGAAGCCCATGCTCCGAAAGACACCGGGGCCTACAGCAAGAGTTGGCGGGCATCAAAGCAGACGGAAACCTCCACTAAGCTGGAGATGACCGTTCATTCTGCCAATCGCTATCAGATTGCCCATCTGCTGGAACACGGTCATGCCAAGCGTGGCGGTGGTCGGGTTGCCGCAAGGCCACATATCGCTGCTGCCGAAGAAAAAGGCATCCGTGACCTGGAAGATAGGATTAAGGAGGGACTGTCTGGATGAGCTGTGAAGAAGTAGTAGCAATGGTCACTGAGATGGGTCTTCCCCATGCGTATGACCATTTTGCCGAGGGAGAGTCACCAGACCCTCCTTTTTTGATTTTTCTGTATCCGGGTTCGGATAACTTTGCCGCAGATGGCATCGTGTACTTTGCTATTTCCCGGCTGAATCTGGAGCTATACACGGATAAGAAAGATCCGCCACTGGAAGCCCGTATCGAGGCGGTGCTTTCTAAACATGAACTGTTTTACAACAAGACCGAAGTATGGATCGCCAGTGAGGGTCTGTACGAGGTGCTTTATGAATTGGAGGTTTAACTATGCCTGATAAGAACAATAAGGTCAAATTCAACCTTAAAAATGCACACTACGCCCTGCTGACGATTGCAGAGGACGGAGCAGTGTCTTACGCTGCACCGACCCCGATGCCCGGTTCCGTATCCATTTCTCTGGATGCAAATGGCGAGCCGGAGAACTTCTATGCAGACGGTGTGGCCTACTATGTCATCAATAACAACATGGGTTATGACGGCGATCTGGAGCTTGCCATGATCCCGGAGAGTTTTCGGACGGATGTTCTGAAGGAAAAGCTAGATGCCAAGGGTGTCCTCATCGAGAACTCTGAGGTCGAGCTGGCATCCTTCGCCCTGCTTTTCGAGTTTGATGGTGACCAGAAACACATTCGCCATGTGCTCTATAACTGCTCTGCATCCCGTCCGGGCATTGAGGGCAAGACCAATGAGGACAGCAAGGAAGTCCAGACGGAAACGCTGACTATCAAGGCCACGCCGCTGGCGAACGGTATGGTCAAGGCCAAGACTGGTAACACCACGGATGCCACGGTCTACAATGACTGGTACAAATCTGTGTATATGCCGACTGCCGAGGCACAGGCCGCAGTTCAGCCTGCAGCTAAGTCTGCTTCTACGAAGTCCGGCTCTTAAGTGAAGGAGGTAAAGGATCATGGGAATGACGAAGAAAATCAATATTGATGGCAAGGATGTGATGTTTAAGGCGAGTGCGGCGATTCCCCGTATCTATCGCCTGAAATTCCATCGTGATATTTACAAAGACCTCCGTGATTTGGAGAAGGCTGTGGATTCCTCCAGCGAGGAGCAGTCCAGCCTTGACCTTTTCTCTCTGGAGATGTTCGAAAACATCGCCTTTATCATGGCGAAACACGCAGACCCCGCGGCTGTGCCGGACTCCCCGGAAGATTGGCTGGACGAGTTTAACACCTTCTCCATCTACCAGGTCTTGCCGGAGATTATCGAACTTTGGGGTCTGAATGTGCAGTCTGAGGTCGAGTCTAAAAAAAACTTCGCAAAAGTGAGCGCGAAATGACAACGCCGCTGTTCCTTTTGCGGTGTGTACAGCTTGGCATCTCTATCCGTGACCTGGACCTGCTTTCGATAGGTCTGGTGAATGATATGTATGCTGAGAGCAGCAATGACGATTACAAATATCCGCAGCTTGCCAGCCAGGAGGATATGGACAGATTCTAAGGAGGTGACCTTGCGTGGCAAACCGTATCAAAGGCATCACGGTTGAGATCAACGGTGATACTACCGGGCTTACCAAGGCCCTCGCAAATGTAAACAAAGAAATCAAGTCCACGCAGTCCCAGCTTAAGGATGTAGAAAAACTTCTGAAACTGGACCCTGGCAATACAGAGCTGTTGGCCCAGAAGCATAAGCTACTCGGACAAGCTGTGGAGGAGACGAAGAACAAACTCCAGACTCTGAAAACCGCCCAGGAACAGGCAAACGAAGCTCTGAAGAATGGCACGATCACCCAAGAGCAGTATGACGGACTCCAGCGTGAGATCGTGGAAACCGAGCAGGAGCTGAAACGCCTGGAGGAACAGGCAAACCAGTCTGCGACCGCCCTGCAGAAGATTTCTGCCACGGGTGAAAAGCTACAGACGGTAGGTTCCAATATCGAATCTGCCGGAAAGAAGCTCCTCCCCGTCACAGGTGCCGTTACTGCCCTTGGTACGGCAGTAGTAAAGACTGCCGCTGACTTCGACAGTGCCATGAGCCAGGTGGCGGCGGTGTCCGGGGCTACGGGTTCCGATCTGGAAGCTCTGCGGGATAAAGCCAGAGAGATGGGTGCCAAGACCAAGTTCTCCGCATCCGAAGCCGCCGAAGCAATGAATTACATGGCGATGGCTGGCTGGAAAACTGGTGATATGCTGGACGGCATCGAAGGCATTATGAACCTTGCCGCAGCGTCCGGCGAGGACTTGGCAACCACATCTGATATCGTTACTGACGCACTTACCGCCCTGGGTCTGTCTGCCGCAGACTCAGGGCATTTTGCTGATATTCTTGCGGCAGCGTCTTCCAATGCGAATACGAACGTTAGCATGATGGGCGAAACTTTCAAGTATTGTGCGCCTGTTGCGGGTGCGTTGGGATTCACTGCGGAGGATACAGCGGAAGCCATCGGTCTGATGGCGAATGCAGGTATCAAGTCCTCCCAGGCTGGTACTGCCATGCGTACCATGCTGACCAACCTCACTGGCGAGGTCAAATTCTCTGGTGCTGCCTTTGGCGAGATGACGGTTCAGACCACCAATGCGGATGGTAGCATGAGAAGCCTTGGAGATATTCTGGCGGATTGCCGAGTAGCATTTTCCCAGATGTCCGAATCCGAGCGTTCTGCAAATGCGGAAGCTCTGGTAGGCAAAAATGCGATGTCCGGCTTCCTTGCCGTGATGAATGCTGCACCAAGCGATGTTGAAAAGCTGAACAGTGCCATCACCAACTGTGACGGTACCGCAGAAAAGATGGCTACAACCATGCAGGATAACCTGGAAGGTCAGCTTACCATCTTAAAATCTCAGCTTGAGGAGCTTGCCATTTCCTTTGGCGAGTTGCTCATGCCTGCGATCCGCACGATTGTTGGCTGGATTCAGAAGTTCGTGGATTGGCTTAACAGTATGGGCGAAGGCACGAAGAAGGTCGTAATGACCGTGGCATTGCTTGCGGCGGCATTGGGACCTGTGCTGATAGTGATTGGTAAGGTGGTCAGTGCCATTGGTACGATTATGACCATCGTACCGAAGATTGCTGGAGCCATCAATGTGGTGAAGGGAGCCTTTGCCGCGCTGAATCTGACCATGCTGGCAAACCCCATCACTCTTATTATTGCAGCGATTGCTGCTCTGGTTGCAGCTTTCATTTATCTCTGGAATAACTGCGAGGGGTTCCGGCAGTTCTGGATCAACTTGTGGGAGGGCATCAAGCAGGCGGTCACCACAGCTTGGAATGCCATCACCTCGTTCCTGTCTACGGCATGGGAGTCCATCCTTGGTATTGCCCAGACGGTATGGGGTGTGATCTCTGGATTTTTCACAACTCTATGGGAAGGCATCACGGGGGTGTTCACGGCGGCGTGGACGAGCATCAGCGGTGTAATGACCACGATCTGGAATACGATCACCTCTGTATGGCAGAGCATCTATGATACGATTTCTCCGCTACTGGAGGCGTTTCGGTATTTATTCGAGACCATATTTGAAGCCATCCGTATTCTGATCGAGCGGGCTTTCACGGCTGTGTCCCAGAAGATACAGGAAATCTGGAACGGCATCGTTGCTTTCCTTACCCCTGTGCTGGAGGGCATCAAGAATGTATTCCAGACCGTCTGGACGGCAATTCAGTCCGTAGTTACTACAGTTCTGACAGCAATCCAAGGTGTAGTCACGACTGTGTGGAATGCCATTAAAAATGCAGTCACCACAGTGATGAACGCCATCAAGGGTGTAGTGTCCTCGGCTTGGAACAGCATTAAATCCATGATTTCTTCTGTGATGAACACGATCAAGTCGGTCATCACGAGTATCTGGAACAATGTAAAATCCGCCATCGGCAGCATCATCGGTCAGATCTACACGGTCATTCACTCCGGCTTTGAGAAAGCGGTCGGCTATGTGAAGGGGCTTGCATCCCAGGCGTTCAACTGGGGCAAAGACCTGGTCATGGGCATCGTCAACGGTATCAAGTCCTGCATCAGCGCAGTTACCGATGCCGTGACAGGAGTAGCAAATAAGATTCGTTCCGTTCTGCATTTCTCGGTCCCGGACGAAGGACCTTTGACGGATTACGAGAGCTGGATGCCGGACTTCATGTCTGGTCTGGCAAAGGGCATCGAAAAGAGCCGTGGTCTGGTAGAGAAGGCTGTGTCTGGGGTAGCTGCTGACATGGTCATCAATCCACAGGTATCTGCACTGCAGATGGCTGGCGGCAGCAGTACCAATGGCGGTGTTTCTGATGGAACTGTGTCCAGTCTGCTTTCTGGTATCCGTGAGATACTGGATGGTATGGGCAGCCAGAACACAGGCATGATTTCTATTCCAGTCTATCTGGGAAATAACCTGCTGGACGAAGTGATCGTGGATGCCCAGAAGCGTCAGAGCCTTCGTTCCGGCGGCAGATAAGGAGGTGTGCACCGATGGCATTTATACAGTATCTCGTTTTTGATGGTGAGGATCTTCCTTTGCCAACTTCCTACGATGTTGCGATGGACGATGTGGAGGCGGATTCCTCCGGCGAAACAGAAGCTGGGACTACCCAGCGGGATGTGGTGCGTTCCGGCGTTCACACCATATCCGTTGATTTTTCTGTAACTCCACGGTGGCTAAAGAAGCTGACCGTGTATAAGCAGAAAGCAAAGATCAGCGTTCGATTCTTTGATACGGAAACGCTGGAACAGAAAGAAGCCGAGATGTATATCACGGGATATAAAGCAAAGCTGGAAAAGGACACCTCCTACAAAGGACTGTGGAAGGTATCCTTTACGCTGAATGAGTTCTAAGAAAGGGGTGTTTTGATGTATCCAGTCAGCGATAAATTCATGGACGCGGTGCAGAAAAACACCCGTACATTTTACTGGACGGGCAGCATCACGACAAAGACAAATCAGACCTATGAGTTTGGAAATGATGACATTGTGAAAGGTTCCGGTTACATCAATCGGCAGTGCTGTGGAAACACAGAAATTGAACTTGGAACGGTGTATGCAGCCGAAATGGGAATCAGCCTTTATTTGGACATTGACCGCTATACTCTGGAGGAAGCAGAAATCAGACTGTCGTTCCATCTGGTATATGAAGATGAAACAGAGGAAGAAGTACCGATGGGTGTGTTTTATGTTGCTGAAGCAAACCGATGCATCAAGACCTTGGAATTAAAAGCCTACGATGGAATGTTAAATTTGGATAAGAATTTCAGTAAGGGGCTGTCCAGTGCGTATCCTTACGAGTTCCTTTCTCTTTTATCAAAAGCCTGCCATATAGAACTTGCCCAGACAAAAGAGGAGATTGAAGCTATGCCAAACGGCACTGAGCTTCTTGGCATCTACCAGGATAATGACATAGAATCTTGGCGCGATTTTCTTTATTATTTAGCACAGACACTTGGGTGCTTTGCGATTATGGATCGTTTCGGCAGACTAAATCTTTCTGCCTATGGAAATACAGCAGTCATGGCGGTTGATATCCGGCACCGCTTCAGTAGCAGTTTTTCAGATTTTGTTACGAGATATACGGCGGTTAGTTCCACGAATAAAAGGACAGAAAAAGCAGAGTACTATGCGAAATCTCCAGATGATGGGCTGACGATGAATCTTGGTGTTAATCCGCTTTTACAGTTTGGGCTGGAGGAAACAAGAAAACGTATCATCAATGCAATACTTGATGTTATCACATCAGTGGAATACGTGCCGTTTGATTCAGATACGATTGGAAATCCTGCGCTTGATCTTGGTGATGTGCTTCGATTTACGGGTGGTCATGCAGATGAAACCAAACAATCTGCAATTACATCCATTTACACGAAAATCAATGGAAAACAGACTGTGAAATGTGTTGGAAAGAATCCAAGACTGGCAGCAGCCAAGAGCAAAAATGATAAGAACATCACAGGTCTTATTAATTCTATTGGAGAGACAAAGCTGAGTATATACACTTTCGCTAATGCATTGGCATTGGATGTAGGTGCGGAAAAGCTATCGATTATCAATATGGAATTTGCATCCGGCGATGAGACCAATGCGGAGTTTCATGCCCAAGCGATCATGGAGGTGGAAAGTAATCCTGATACCCGGACGCTTACTGCAGAAACGACCATTGACCTTGGAACAACCACAGATGACGAGGGAAACGAAGTTGAAAACAAGAAGGTGATTTCATTTCCACTCTCCTGGGACGAGGACGGGAAAACTGCACTCTCAGTTTTCTATGTGCTGGATGGTCATGAGGTTGAGGAATTCCACCCGAAGGAATCCTGGCTCAGCGGCAAGCATCTCCTGACGCTCTATTATCCAATCATCGGCCTTACGGCAAATCAGCTTCATACCTTTGAGGTGCTGATCTCCATGAAAAATGGAAGCGGGCATATCGAGGCACAAAATATCATGGCGACGATCACCGGCCAGGGACTTGGTGTGCAGGAACGCTGGGATGGACGGATCACGGCAAATGATACCCTGAAGAAGATTCTTCTTTCCTCTATGCCAACGCATACGCTGCATGACGCTGTTATGGTACACTTCCTTGCTCCGAAAAAGACAGGATTAAACGACCAGGTGGCATCTATCTCCTTAACCGGAATGCCGATGCGATCCATGAAGGACTCGCTTCGCCTCTTTGCACCAATCGTGCATGACGTGGTTGAAACCGCTGATAAAAAGAAGATGCTGTACCAGAAGGAATATGTACTTGCAGAGGAGATATTCAAGCTTCGTAAGGACTATGCCCTCTCTGGAAATAGCAATGTCCGCCTCGATCGTGGCCGGATGCTGAAGCTTGTGATTCCGACAGGCAACTTCGATAGCTTGACCGATCTGACGATCCTGCCATTTGATACGCTTCCTTTTATCAATATGAAGGTTTTATACGCAGATGGCCTTCAGATAAATGAATTTATCGAGAGGATTGATGGCGCAGTAAAGCTGAAGCAATCTTTTAGCACATGTATTTCTGGCCAGGACCAGAAGATCGACCGTGGCCGACTTGCTGCATTTTCACTTGGGCTTCAGAACATGACCGAAATAACAGAACTGGAGGTAAGTAATGTTTGATTATGGAACTATCGAGGATCTTTTAAAGAGCACAGAGCACATGGAGATCCTTCGAAATAATTCTCTGCAGGATGATGGCACCGATACCGTGAAAGGCGTTGACTGGTTTCAGTACAAAGGAAAAATAGCCTCTACCCTTTATGTCAGTGGCAACTCCTGGATTGGCTTTGGTGAGAATACCGAGCAGCTGAAAATCGTCCGCAGGGATACCGATCTTATGACGCTACGAAGAGAGGAAGGCACGATCTGGGGAACCTACAAGTTCCTTCGTATCCGCTGGGAAGGCTACTCCGTGCACGGCAATCGAAACGAAGCAACTCGGATGGTCTGGGATGCAATTCTTTTCGATACCGGAGAAATCTGTGTCTCCTTTGACACCATCCCAACCAACAGTAGTTACCTGGCAAATTCCAGCCTGGTTACCGGGGATGGCACGATTTCCTTCACCGCTCTTACTGGAAAGATCATCTCTTTTAAACCAAAGGACGAATCCGGGAATGGCTTTGAATATGTGGATCATGCGCCTGTTTTTCTTGATCCATATAACCGAAGGTATCTCATTTCGGATGCCGATGGCGCACTGTATACCGTGGAAGAGAATGCTCTTGTTAAATTAGAGGAAACAGAACTTACAGCAGAGCTTTTTGAGACACGTGGTGTACAGGATATCCCGGATGGAAAGCTTCTCATCACGCTGCATGATCCAACCATCCTTTACTGGCATGATTCCGAGAATCTATTCCCGGACATGAAGGTAAGCTACACAGGAGTGCCAATTCCACAGGTGCTTTATTCCGAAAACATCGATATGTCAGATTTCACAATTCTTGGCATTGAAAAGGTAACTGCTGACTGCTCAGACGAGGTATTGTTTGCGGTCTCCTTTGATGACGGAGCAAGCTGGTGGAGCTGCATCAATGCCGTGTGGGCAAAGCTGTCCGAGGAGAAATCCGGAATGTCGAAGGCTGCTCTCGAAGCCATCAGTGTGGATTCCTGGGCGGAGAAAGCAACTACCGGACAGCTAAAATATCGCTTTATCATCAGCGGTGCGGATGGCTATCTCAAGTCCATCACAACCGACTATTTGAATACGGAGGAATAACGATGCTGAAAGGAAAAAGTGTAATCGAACTTACAGATGTCCATACCGGCAAAAAGGAGCGCTACGAAGACACAAACCTGGTGACGGAAGCCGCGATGGATGTTCTGAACTGCAACATTAAAGGAATGCTTTATAACGGCACCACATTTAATGGTTCCACTGGGGATGATTGGATGCTGCCGCTTAAGAAAAACATCATGGGTGGCATCCTTTTATATCAGAATGCACTTGAGGAGCGTGCAGACAATATCTATGCTCCGCTGAATAATCCGTTGATCGGCTATGCCTCGGATGACGCCAATAACACAGAGGATATCCGGCGAGGCAGTCGGAACCTCACCGAGAGCAAGGAAGTGGATGGCGGGTACCGCTTTGTCTGGGACTTTGCTACTTCACAGGCAAATGGAACGATTTCTGCTATCTGCCTATCCAACACGCTGGCCGGAAAAGGAACGCAATATGCCGGTAACTACATGGTCCGTATTGGAACCTGGTCAGCAAATGTTCAGGATAAATATAAGCCTTACTGTATGCGAGGAAATAAGCGTGTATATATTGGTGAGGGATATCGCCTGGAAATGACCACCTACTATAACTCTACGCAGGCCACGCTTCGAAAGATTCATGATGATTATCTTCATGCAGCGCTCGTTGATCGACCGCTGACAAGAATGACCACGGAGGCCGATGAGGAAACCACGATTGAGCTGAACCATTACCCTTCCTACTGCCACTACATCGGAGGACAGAAGGATGGAACGGAGGAACCATATAACGATAATTCTGAAATCTGGAATTATCTGTATCATGGTGCTGACGGAAAATGGTATGGATTAGTCAGGCGAGAAAACCGTAAATATAGTCACACCAGCGGCAACAACGACTACTACACTCACCAGAATTACGAGTGGTACATGGACTGTATTGATGGCAATAAATGCACTACGCAGAAAATCGTAGCTCCAAGTGGCATCAGTGAATTCTACAGCTTGGGGATGAGCGGAAAATGGCTCATGTGCTATACCGGCAATCAGGTGTATCGCATTGATACCACCAATGTGGCAAACATTGAGCTGGTACCGAATATCACCTATGTCTCGTCAACCGTGTGGACCTATATTGTAGATGATGACATCGTAATCAATGGTTGGTATTTCCTAAACGGTGAGCCAAAAATCTATGTACGAGATACGCCAGATGCAAGCTACGCATCCTGGGGACGAAATCAGATGGCGCGGTATAAAACATATGCACTTCGCGAATGGATTTTTCGGTCGAATGTCTACAATCTGTACCGGGAGCTGTTCTTGATTACTCCCTACCTTGCCACCATCAATAACCTGGGGACTCCGGTCATCAAGACCGCAGATAAGACCATGAAAATCACATACACCATTACAGAGGAATAGCTCTGTAACACCTTGGAAGCAAGCATCTCATGACGAGGTGCTTTTTTCATACCCAAAATTCAAAGGAGGACAAACATTATGAAGGAATTCTGGAACACGATTCAACTTGCATTTGCAGCTGTCGGAGGATGGCTTGGCTACTTCCTCGGCGGCTGTGACGGTCTGCTTTACGCACTGCTTGCCTTTGTAGTGATCGACTATATCACAGGCGTCATGTGTGCGATTGCAGACAAGAACCTCTCCAGCGAGGTCGGCTTTAAGGGCATCTGTCGCAAGGTGCTGATTTTCCTGCTCGTTGGCATTGCCAATGTGCTGGATGTGCAGGTCATCGGCACCGGCAGTGTGCTTCGTACTGCTGTGATCTTTTTCTACATTTCCAATGAAGGTGTGAGCCTTCTGGAGAACGCAGCGCATCTCGGCCTTCCAGTACCGGAAAAAATCAAAACCGTTTTAGAACAGCTCCATGACAGAGCAGAAAGCGAGGAAAAATAAAATGGCTTATACAAACAGCTCCCTGGTATCCTATACCAAGCTCAGTCCGAATCATTCCGGACAGAGAACCCATTCCATCGACCGCATCACGCCACACTGCGTGGTCGGTCAGTTATCAGCTGAGAGCATCTGCGGATGCTTTACCAGCCCTTCTCGTCAGGCCTCCTGCAACTATGGCATCGGCACTGACGGACGTATCTCCTTATGTGTTGAAGAGAAAAACCGCAGCTGGTGCTCCTCTTCTAATGCCAATGATCAAAGAGCCATCACCATCGAATGTGCCTCTGACATGTCGGAGCCTTATGCAATGAATGATAAAGTCTACGCTTCCCTTATCTCGCTCAGCACCGACATCTGCAAACGTAATGGCAAGAAGAAGCTTTTATGGTTTGGGGATAAGAACAAGGCCCTGAATTATGCACCAAAGACCGATGAGATGGTGATCACTGTCCACAGATGGTTTGCCAACAAATCCTGCCCTGGCAACTGGCTCTATGCCCGTCTCGGTGATCTGGCCGCAAAGGTTACTGCAAATCTTGGTGGAAATATTTCTCCTGCCACAGATCATCTTTATCGTGTACAGGTTGGGGCTTATAAGAACAGGGCCAATGCTGATGTACAGCTTGCCCACGTAAAGGCCGCTGGCTTTGATACCTATATGGTACAGATCGGAGGACTCTATAAAATTCAGGTCGGCGCCTATCGTGAGAAAGCCAATGCTGACAACATGATGGCAAAGCTCAAGGCTGCCGGTTTCGATGCCTTCATCACAACAGAATCCGGGGCCTCCGTTTCAACGCTCAAATCCATTGATGAAATCGCGCGTGAGGTCATCCGTGGTGACTGGGGTAATGGCGCTGACAGAAGAAATCGCCTTACTTCTGCCGGATATGATTATGCGTCTGTACAGGCAAAAGTAAATGAATTACTGGGATAACCATCAGGGTCTATGTGGATTTGCGTCCATATAGGCCCTTTTTCTTTTTGTCTGCAAGGTGTATCAATGGTGCTTTCCTAACTTTTCTATAGACCTATTTTTATAGCCTATAAAGAAGTTTATACATAGACCTTGATGTACCTTGTCATTTTTATCCGCTCAAATCCACCACGAATCTCCAGTGGAAAGTGAAGAACTGAAACTGGAGGTACTTTTCATGCAGGAAGAAACAAAAGCAGTATTACAGGCATCGGATATCACTTCTCATCTAAAGGCCGTACCGATATCATCCATCGAAATTCAACAGGATTACGATTACTTCATAGCCCAAAGAGCCAGCGAAGCGCTACTCTCCGCTGGACTTATTTCCTTGGTGGAGTTCAACAAATTGTCGCAGCTAAACCGCGATACATTCTCTCCGATGTTCGTCGAGATTATGCCCAGAATCACTTGATATATGTGGCCTTTAGAGTGATGTATATACACTGACAAAGGAGGTGAATCACCATGAAGAAGGTAACCAAAATCGATAAAATCCAACCTTCACTGGCTTCGAAAAAGAAGCTCCGTGTGGCTGCTTACTGCCGCGTTTCCACGGATTCTGATGCACAGCTCGAAAGTCTGGATGCACAGAAAGAGCACTATAAAAACTACATCACCTCCCGTGATGACTGGACCTTTGCAGGGCTCTACTTTGATGAAGGTATCACCGGCACCAAGGCGGATAAAAGGCCAATGCTCCTGCGACTAATCGAAGATTGTAAAGCAAAGAAAATCGACTTTGTAATCACCAAGTCCATCAGCC
>OHAN01001826.1_pt1 | contig 16029 bp, 22 predicted proteins | sample 1577121 | NCBI WGS metagenome assembly OHAN01 (sample SAMEA3541554, study PRJEB24748) | human gut metagenome | biome: human gut; feature: human-associated habitat; material: faeces | place: China | collected 2012 | reverse complement strand
GAGGGCTTTCGTTATTCCCAATGAGACCACGTCCCCCCTTTGATTAAAAAAGCACGAAAAAATACTTGACAAACGAACAGGCGTGTGGTATTATAATTATAGAAACAAGGAAACCTAGTAAATATAAGGAGGGAAAAAATAATGAATGAAAAGTATCAATTATTTTATGACACATTTAAACAAGACATTGAGTTAGGGAAGTATGATAAAGCTTTAGTAGCTTTCATAATGCAAATGGGTAGGATATCAGCCTATTTAGAGTTATCAGACTTTACAGATGTAGAGCGAGATAATGAAGAAAACAGACTACGTGAATTATATGCTTGTTGGGAAAAAAGATACTATGAAAAGGAGGAATAAAAATGAAGATTAAATATGACGAAAAAATATGGGATAGCTTTGGTAAGGAACTTTGTGATATTATGAAGTCTAGCACTGTTGATGGTTTTATTGATTATTTAAAAGATAAAGCAAATGAGACATTGCACACAACATTATCATTAGACGATAAATTATTTGACGTGATTGTATATTTTATCGAAGATGCGTCTGCACATAGTAGTGATGTTTTTATTGTAACAAGTGATGGTAGATTATATTGTAAGAAATTTGTATGCGAGAAATTAGAGTTTGTTAATAATAGTATAGATGATTTATGTTAAAAAGGAGGTATAAAAAATGAACGAAGAAATTAATAGAGTTAAAGTCGTTGTAATTAATTCTAATACAGGGCACATAGTTAGAAGTGAGGCGTTATACGCAGACGAATCCCTATTAACAATAGTGCAGAGGTATAGCACTAAAGATTCTATTGTTACGGTTTCAATAGATAATACTTGTTATTGTTTTTATATTAAAGATGAATTATATATATTTAGTACAAGTATTAGTGTAGAATTAATTGAATTTTTTAAAGATGTGTTAGGGGGTTTATATGATAATGCTAGAGATAGTTTTCATATTCAATGGGGCAGAGTGGCAACATTATGTCAACAAATTAATGACGTAGACTATAGTAAATATGAGGATATTTTAAATTCTATAAACGATATATGGCAAACAAGATATTATTCAAGATTTTTTAAGGAGAGGCAAAAATGATTAAATACAGATTACATAATATCACAGATTTTGGCGTAGAAATACACGACTTTCACACTGAAAACTCACTAAACAACTACATAGCCTTATTTGTAGACGAACCCTACTGGGTAGAAAATTTGTATACTAATAAAAACATTTATGTGGGTTTTGATGGAGAAGCCTATACCATTGATACTAAGGGAAATAAAGACTATATAGAGACATTTCAAAATCATAAAATCAATTCAGATAATGTTTCACGTGAAACATTGCATGAAACTCCTACAGAATGGGTAGCAAGGCATACAACTACAGAAGAAAAAGAGCCATTTACCAAATTAGAAAAAATATCATCTTTTTTGGGTATCTTATCGGTTATAATTATGGCAACATTTTTACTATATCTTTTCTTATCTTCTGTATCATTCATAGCAGAGCACTTTTCAGAGTTCACATGGAAAATATTTAATATTTTATAAGGAGAAAAATCATGGCAAAATTAACAAATAAATTATTGCGATACAAAGTAATGTTTACAAAAGCCGGAACAGGTGGATATACCGCACGAGTTATGATACCAAAAGAAGCAATTCGAGACTTAGATATACACGCAGGAGATTATATCGAGTATACACGTGTCCCTAATGGTCTATTATTGAAAAAGGTGATTGATTATGAGTAGAAAAAGGAAAGTATCTGAATTACAAAAATTATACAATAAAGAGTATAAGAATTATTTAAGACGTGTACAAAGACAGGTCGAGCAAGGCGTGCTAGTCAAGGTGATACAGAAAGTAAAAGTACCGAAAAAGACAAGTATTGAAAAGCTTAAAAAACAGAAAGCGAAAGTGATTAAAGAAAACGCACTCGTTGTTAATTTATTAACAGGCGAGCTTATTAAATCAGAAAAGGAAAGAAAAAATGTATTAGCTTTGAACAGAGTTTTTGCATCGTTAGTACCTTTTGAACAGGATTATGCTCGACAAAATAATATTACCACTTTAAAAGGGTTAAAAGAATTAAAATCCACGGGTGTTCTAATACGTGACTTTGCACCAGTACCCGATTATGACCTATATATTGATATGTGGTATGATAGTTTAGATAGTTTTGTACCATTTACAGCGCATTATTTAAGAATGAAAACAGACGCACTACTGGCTACTGCTACTGACGCAGAACGAGCATTGTTTGGCTACACATATAAAAATGCACCCGAAGTATTCCCAACTGAGCCATACATGGATAAAGCAACGATTGATGCAGTTTTTTCAAATATTCTTAAAAAAATGAAATTTTTTGAAAATAGTGAGGATTTCCAACAATTTCTAAATATGCAAGATAATATTATAGAAAGAGAATAATCATGAAAAAGAAAAATGTTACATATTGGTCTTGCGATTTCGAGACGACCGTGTGGGGAGAGGAATTAGAAAACCAATTAAGAAAAAAGCAAGACTGTACAGAGGTATGGTCTGCCGCTGACGTTGCTCTTTATGATAACAGTGAAACAGTTACAATTACTCATTCGATTAGAGACTTTTTAAATCGGTTTTTAACCATGGGAGGCAACAATATATTATATTTTCATAATCTATCTTTTGACGGTTCTTTTATTGTTGATTTTTTATTAAAAGAGAACTGGAAATGGGTACATTGTAAAGATAAGGAAATGAGAAGTAAGACTTTTCAGACTTGTATTTCAGATTTGGGTTCGTGGTACTGGATAAAATTAAAATGGAACAAGAACTTTATCGAAATACGAAACTCGTTGAAATTAATGCCATCATCACTCAATAACATAGCTAAATCTTTTAAGACAAAGCATAAAAAGTTAGAAATGGTTTATACGGGTATGCGATATGCATATTGTAACATCACGGAAGAAGAGAAAAAGTATATTGAAAATGATGTACTAGTATTAAAAGAAGCTCTTGAAATGATGTTTGATGAGGGTCATAAAAAGCTCACAATCGGCTCTTGTTGTTTATCAGAATTTAAAGCAGGTTATGATTTAAAGGATTATAAAAGATTGTTCCCTGATTTAAGAGAGGATTATTTAGACGAAGATGTGACGGGTGTATGGAACATTTGGGATTATGTTCATAAATCGTATCACGGTGGGTGGTGCTATCTGAACCCAAAATTTGCGCATATTGTAGTCGGAGAGGGTCTTGTATATGATGTAAATTCTCTTTATCCGTCTATGATGCATAGCATGAGTGGCAATAAATATCCATTTGGACATGGAGAATATCACAAAGGAGCGCCACCTATAGATTTAGTAAAAGCAGATAATAAGTATTATTTTATCCGCTTTACTTGTAGATTTAGAGTAAAAGAGAACGCTTTTCCCTGGGTGCATATTAGACATAGTGCATTGTACAAGTCGAACGAAAATTTATATACATCTGATGTTAGATACAAAGGGCAATATTATAGATATTATAGAGACGCTGACGGTAATATTTGCGACACAAAAGTAACATTGACCATGACTTGCACAGACTGGGAATTATTTAATGATACTTATGAAATTTATGATTTAGAGATACATGATTATGTATGGTTTTATGCCCGTGATGGATTTTTTGATGCTTATATTGATAAGTATGCAGAAATGAAAAAGAACAGTAAAGGCTTTTCTCGTCAGTTGGCAAAACTGTTTTTGAATAACCTTTATGGAAAATTTGCAATGTCTGATAACTCATCTTATAAAGAGCCATATCTTGATGAAAACGGTGTTGTTAGATTTATCTTGCACGAGGAGCATGAAAAAGGTGTTGGATATATTCCGATAGGTTCTGCCATTACTTCATACGCTATGAATTTTACGATAAGGCACGCATTAGCAAATAAAGAAAGATTTTGCTACGCTGATACTGATAGTATTCATTTGATTGGTTTGGAAGATGCGGAAATGGTTATTGAGCATCCTACAAATTTTTGTTGTTGGGGTTGCGAAGCAACATTTGACTTTGCATATTATGAGCGACAAAAAACATATGCAGAACATATTGTAGCCGAGAACAGAGAGTCAGTTGATACACCATATTTAGATATTAAAGCGTGTGGCATGAGCAAATCAGCGAAAGAACAGTTCATTGCAGAAAACCGTGACATAAAAGAATTAACTACAGATTTGGAATTGTATAACTGTAATTTAAAGTCAGAGCGAGTAAAAGGAGGTATTGTGCTTAGGAATAAAACATTTAAGATACATCAGCAAAAAGATAAAAAAGTTACAATATAATACTTTCAATTATATTACGAATGTGTTATTATAATAATGTAATAAATAAAACATATTACGTTGCAATTCACAGTTAAGTAAGTAAAAAAGGAGGAAAAAGGTGTTTATGATTGATACTTTAGAAAATAAAGAAAGATTATGCTATGCGGATACTGATAGCATACATTTAACAGGATTGAGCAATCAAGAAATGAATAGTGAGTACCCTATGAGTTTTTGTTATTGGGTTGGAGGGGCAACCATGAGCAATTTAACAAAAGAACAGTATAAAAGAATAATTAATAGCAAGTTTGGTGTTATGCAATGCCAATCAAAAGATAGCAGAAAAGTTATAAAATAATACTTGCAATTATTTTATGAATGTGATATTATAATAATGTAATAAAACATATTACATTGCAATTCACACTCAAAGAAACAGAAAAAAGGAGGAAAACAAGATGTTTACAAGGACATTAGTCACAGCGGAGGTTTCTGTAGAAAGAATCTACAAGGACAAAGAGACAGGAGAAATCAAGAAAGATTGCTTTGACGAGAAATTACTAAACTGTAAGACAAGGGATAAAGCGGAAATCTTGATTGAAAAGCAGTACAAAGGAGACATACTTTCCATATTAGACATTAAGTTTAAACTGGAAAGACGCACAATGACAGACGAGCAGTTCTTGCTTAATTCAGAGGTCAAGAGTGAAAAAATTGTTACCGAAGCAGAGTTGCAGGAAATGAAAAAGGAAGATTAACAGGAAAACAGGAGGTAAAGAATTATGGTAGAAATTAAAGAAATGAGTAGAGAGTTTACAAAGGTAGAGAAGTATCTTATGACAACAGCACCCGACATTGAGTCATTAAAAAATATTGATGATGGAGAATCTATCCCAGTTGACGGATATCTTATCTTTGATGATATTAAAGATAACGGAGAAACACAGGAGATTGTAAGTATTATTACACCTGAGAAAAAAGTATATTCTGGACAGTCAGCAACTTTTAGACAGTCTTTGAAAGACATTGAAAACGTGATGGATGGTGAAAAATTCTCCATTATTAAAATCAGCGGAAAGACAAAAGCAGGACGCGATTATATTAATTGTACCTTAGACGTATCAAATTTATAATATGATGCCGTGAGAATACCATTTTAATTCTCTTCTTCTAAAGGGGTGGCTATATGCCACCTCTTTTATAAAATAAATGTTTCACGTGAAACATGAATGGAGGTGCTAAAATGATAAATGATGGTTATTATCATTGCGAGAGATTATTAACGATGAAAGATAAATACGGGAACACACCCGACATTTTTATTGTAGATGGCAACAGAACAGCAGGAAAAAGCTATTCTATCAAATGTCGACAAGTTTCTGATTTTTTAAAAGATAAATACAGGCCAGAAAACCAGTTCATCTATTTATACAGAAATGTTGTTGACATGAAAAATTGCGCGGACACCTATTTTGGGGATATCGCGGAAAAATTTGACGGTTATGTCATGACAGAAAAAAGCTTGATGCGTGGTGCGTTGGTGCAGTTATTTATTAATGAAGAGCCATGCGGTTATTGTTTAGCTTTGTCTGTTGCTAGAAAATATAAAAAAATGCGTGGGTTGTTCGTCAACATTCGCTCTGTATTTTTTGATGAATACCAAGATGAAGATAATATATATTTACCTAATGAAGTAAATAAACTGCTATCGTTGCTTACAACTATCAGTTCGGGGCATGGTAAACAGCACAGGAGAGTAATGCTATATATGGCATCCAATACGGTATCATTGCTAAATCCTTATTATAGCGTATTTGGAATCAATAAAATGTTAAAGAGAAATACCAAATTTTTACGGGGTGATGGTTGGGTATTTGAGCGAACATATAATGAAAGCGCATCAACAGCGTATAAGGAAAGTGCTATTGCGCGAGCTTTTCGAGGTGCTGACTATAATGAATACGCGAGCGAAAATAAATATCTAAATGACAATGAATGTCTGATTGGGAAACCATCAGGGCAGTCACGTTATATTTGTACAATTAAGTACAATGATAATCTGTATAATGTCAGAAAATATGATGTATGTCTATATGTATCAACAGGGGCAGATGATAGTTTTCCGACACGGATTTGTTTCACAAAAACTGATGTCATAGATAACACGGCTATTCGTGTCAACTCGACCCATTATATCGTTACGATGTTACGGGAATACTTTAACAGAGGTTTACTTTTGTTTGAAAATTTGGAATGTAAGAACATGATATTTGATGTCATATCTTTTTAATGTTTCACGTGAAACATTGACATTTTAAATAATATATGATATCATAATATCGTACCCAAAATAATACGAACATTGTAGTTGATATACACGCACATAGACAAGTAGTCTGATATCAATTTTTGGCTTTGCGTTCCCTTTGATTCGATTATTTTGTAATGTACACAAAATGTTTCACGTGGACAATGTTTCACGTGAAACATTTTTATTTACAAACAAATCTATTTGTGTTATGATAGAAAAAAGGAGGTGATATCATGGCAAATGAAGTTATCACATTAATTAATAGTTTAGGGCTTCCGACCGTGGTTGCATGCGCGTCCATGTGGTATGTAAAGTACAGAGAGGACAAAAACGACCAAAAAATTGAAAGAATGACGGAAGAACACAAGGAAGAAATGACAGATATTACGAACGCACTGAACAATAACACATTAGCGTTACAACGTATCTGTGACATTTTTGATAGTAAGGAGGATATCAAACATGAGTAAAAAAGCGGTTGACATTTCCTATCATAATGGGATTATTGATTTTGAACGATTAAAAAACGCTGTCGATTATGTGATTATTCGATGCGGATATGGACAGGATATGACATCACAAGACGATAAACAGTGGGCAAGAAATGTCAGTGAGTGCGAACGGTTGGGCATTCCATACGGAGTGTATTTTTATTCCTACGCAAAAACAACAGCTAGAATTGAGGGTGAAATCAATCACTGCCTTAGATTATTACAGGGACACACTCCTAATTTACCTGTATTTTTCGACAGCGAGGAAAAAGGAACACAGTCTGTAGCAAAGCACAACGCAAAGCGTTTTTGCGATGCTATGCTGACACATGGATATAAAGCAGGAATTTACGCTAGTAAATCATGGTTCGAGAATTACATTGGCGAGACATGGGGGTATGATTTGTGGATAGCTAGATACTCGAATGTGTTGGGTGTAGACAATGTTGACATTTGGCAGTATTCCAGTAATGGGTCTGTTGATGGCATCAACGGAAGATGTGACGTGAACCATGTTTACAAAGACTATGGAGCTTCAAATTCTGCTCCACCTACATCACAGCACCCTACTAGCTCCGTAAGACCAAGAAATGAATTAATTGCTTTAGGGCAACAGCACGCGATTAATTTTACACAGCATCAAATTGCAGTTGATGGAATCGCGGGGAGAGACACAAAAAGAATGGCAGTCCGTGTAGTACAAAGGGCAATGAATGCAGATTACGGGGACACTATCGCGGAGGACGGGATTGTCGGTAAAAAGACAAGAGCAAAAGCAGGTAGACATTATGTAAAGCGAGGAGAAACACAGTTTCTTGTGACAGCACTTGAAATCTTATGTTTATTGCAAGGAAAAGACCCGAACGGGGTAGAGTGCCCTGGAACATTTGGAGGAGGACTGGCGCGTGCTTGTGGAACTGAGTTCGTTTACGCAAAAGATATGTTGCATATGGTTTAATTTTATTCACGTGGAACAAAATGTTTCACGTGAAACATTTTAAGGAGGGTAGCAAATGCCAAATATTAATGTAGCCTATCAGTGGGCAGTCAATGCTTGCAATGCCCCTAATATAGGCTATTCTCAGAAATATCGTAGAGGACAGACAGTGAACGGTATTACATATTATGACTGTAGTTCTTTTATTTCAAAAGCACTCACAGAAGCAGGGTTCTTTTCAGTTAATCCGTGGTTCACCACAAGAACAGAAAAGGGATATCTATTACAGGCAGGCTTTAAAGAGATTAGTATTAATGAGGCATGGCAGGCAGGGGATATTGTATGGCGTAGCGGTCACACAGAGATGGTATATCAGGGGGCAGGTGCAGGAAATGGCGGTATTACCATGGGAGCGCACAGTGGGCGTTATCCATTGCCCGAACAGGTCAGCATTAATACATATGTTTCCAAACCGTCCGCGTGGTCAAAGATATATCGTTATGGTGATAGTGCAGGAATGCCCCTTGAATGGATTCATGGAAACCGCTATCTTACAGAAGATGAAATGAAGAACAATGCTTATGTGTTCTATAGCACGATGTTTTTCAAAGATTTCACTCTAAATGCCATTGCAGGTATGTTAGGCAATATGGAAATAGAATCCAATATCAACCCTGAATTATGGCAATCGTTAAAAGAGGGAAATTATAATGGTGGTTATGGTCTTGTCCAGTGGACACCAGCCACAGTATATACAGACTGGGCGAACGCTAACGGGTATGATATTACAGACGGTTACTACCAATGTGTTTGGCTTGATGAAGAAACAGTACGTAGCGGACAGTGGATTGAGACAGCGAAATATCCGATATCATGGGAAGAGTTTCGAAAGTCCACAAAAGAACCCGATTATCTCGCGTCAGTATTTCTAAAAAATTTTGAACGTGCAGGGGTTGAAAAAGAAGACGACAGAAAAAAGAATGCATTAAAATGGTATGCGTATTTGCAGGCATTATCGCCATATCCAGTACACCCACACGGAAAAAAGAAAAAAATGCCTCTTTACTTTTTCTTGCCTTGGTGATATAATTAAAACTGTAAAAGGGTAATAAGTAAAAAGGAGGATATTTATATGGATTTTAATGAAGCTTTAAACGAATTAATTGACGCTGTAGCAGACGTTGAGGAACACGGTGACGCGATTGAAGTTCTACAGGCATTCGCCGAAGATAGAAGCGGTGAAGCCGACAGCGAATGGAAAGATAAATATATCAAACTCGAAACTGAGTACAAAAAACGCTTTAAAGACCGCATGAAAGAATCAGCTACTAACGCGGACGGCGAAGAAAAGAAAGATGAAAAAGAAGAAAAAATCACCGTTGAAGATTTAGACTTTAACGGTAGGACAGAGTAAGGAGGTCTAAATAATGGCAGAAGCAACAAACGCGAATATTTTAAAAGCAGTTAAGCAGGAACTTTCTTTTGAAGTTCAGAACCATTTACCAACAGAAGTATCAGACAATTTACAGGCAGTGTATGACAACATTTTAAATTACGCTCCTGTAAGAAATGAGATTGTGCCATCACTCATTAACCGTATCGGTATGCAGACGGTGGACAGTATCGCGTGGAGAAACCCGTTAGCACGATTCAAGAAAGAGCCGATGCGCTATGGTGAAACACACGAGGAAACATACGTGAATATGTGTAAAGGACGTGTCTATGATTCACAGGCAGATTTTAAATTTGCTTTTCAGCAATACCAGTCTTACATCATGAGCGTATTCCATAATGTCAATCTTGAAATTCAGTACCCTGTTACGGTTACTTATGACAACTTGAGAAAAGCTTTTACAAGTGAGTATGGTATCCGTGATATGATTACGGCAAAAATGGAGAGTGCTATCACAGGGGCGAACTGGGATGAGTATCTTGCTATGCGTGATTTGATTAATGTAGGGTATGAAAAAGAGGTGCTTCCAGCAGTAACCGTTGACGCGATTGTGGATGAAGCATCAGCGAAAAAGTTATTGATTGAGGTCAAAAGAGCAGTTGGAGAATTTGGCTTCCCTTTACCTGAAAACAATTCAGCTGGTGCAACTTCTCACGCTATGCCGTCAAATCTGATTTGGATTACAACACCAGAAGTAAACGCACAGATTAGTGTTGATGCTTTAGCGTATGCGTTCCATATGGACAAAGCAGACGTGGCAGTTCAGACCGTGATTGTAGACAAGTTTGCAAATAGCGCTATACAGGGAGTTCTTTGTGATGTGCGATTCTTCAATGTCCGCGACCAGTTCAAAGAGATGACAGACCAAAGACTTGCAAACGTCTTATCTTGGAATTACTTCTATACACAGGTGGAAATAGTCAGTGCAAGTCCTTTCTACCCAATTCGCGTATTTACAACAGACGAAGTGGTTGAAAAACCAACCTTGTCCGTGAAAGCAGGAACATACACAGCAGGACAGACACAGGAAGTTGAAGTTACAGTCACAGATGGAAAAGGCACATATCATCAGAATTTAGTTACCCTTGAAGTAGACAGCGGAGCAACGTCTGCAAAGACATATGTCATCCCTGGTACACATTTGCTTCATACGGGAGCAGACGAGACAGGAACGATTGTGTTGAAAGCAATCTACAGACCAGACGAGACTATCACAAATACGGTAAATTTTACGAAACAGATGTAATTAATAGTATTAAATCTATAGATTATTATGACTATGTTACATCGTTTAAACTAAAATTAAATAAATATAATAAGAATAAGCTTGGTTTAGCCAATAACACAAATTTGTTTATTCCAAACGATTTAATTAAAGATTTGTACTTTACTGATATATACAACAACGACGGCTCAAATTTACATTGGGATAGAGATACATCATATTACTATTTAGATAACCGTTTAAACGCTGTATTATTTAAACCTTGTGATAAGAAACAAACTATTAAAACTAAAGTAGCCATTAAGCTAATAAATGATAAAGAATTAATAACTACCCACGATAGGGAGGTCATAATTGAATGATAAATTTACCAGTTCAAGGAGGGGTTGCACCACGCAACCCCGAAACAAAGTTAAGATTATACAGCGGAGTACCGTGGTCGGACGAATACGAGCATGTTAGATTATACAACTCAAAAGAAGACTTATTGAACCATTTAGAGTTGTATCGTAAACACATCAACGGTGTTGATTTGTCACACCTTGCACCGATTCGAATAGGAAACTACGATATCCGTGTGCCGTTCACAGAGATGAAATCACTCAATCTCAATTATTTAGCTTTTCAGAATAGTGGGATATCTAATGAATGGGTATTTTGTTTCATTGATTCGATTGAGTGGTTATCAGAAAAAACAACTAGAATTAACTTTTCTTTAGATGTTTTTCAGAATAATTTTTATGATGCAAATATTAAGCCATGCTTTGTTGAGTATCATCACATCCCAAGAAGTAAAGACGATATAGGAGGAAACCTAACACCTGTAAATCTTGAAACAGGTGAAACAATTGTATCAAGACATAAAAAATTAGACTTGACACCAACAGAGTGTTGCGCTTTTGTAACACGAGGAACAGCGGAACAAAGTTGGTTTGATGGCCGTGTGGAAAATGGAGTCTATTGTTGGGGCAGTATAGGGCATTATGATGTAACCACAGATGAGGGACTAAAAGGAATTAACACACTGTTAGAAGATTATAACAATCAAGGCGCACAAGATGCCGTCGTAGGATTGTTCATGTCTCCAAAATTATGTACACTTGCTCTAGGAGGGAAAGAAATCAAGCCTAAAATAACAAGTATGCAGATATCTGACAATGTTTTTGAGGGTTATAAACCAAAAAATAAAAAGTTATACTCCTACCCATGGTTATTCTGTCTAGCTGACAACAATCAAGGGAACACACATATATATAGATATGAATACAGTTACAACCGAGATAAATCTCTCGAATTTAACAGCTACGGGACAATCGCAACATTGCCACAAGTTCTCACAGCACCTAAAAACTATAAGACGCGCGAAGAATTAGGGCATGGACTAATGAATGAAGCGCTTATTAACTCCTCTTTTCCAATGTGTTCGTTCTCCTCTGACACATATCGCGCATGGCTAGCTCAAAACAAAAGTTCTATAGCCCTATCACAAGTCCATACTGCCATTGATGCTACCATAGGGACAGGCACAGCGATAGCAGGGTTAGCAGGAGGAAGTTTACAGGGAGGGCTTAACGGACTAGGTAAAACAACGAACGCTTTTTGGGACGCTCTTGGAATGTTAGCAAATCAGACAGACAGAGCCAGAAACGCTGGGGTTACACATGGAAAAGCTTTGTCGGAAAACGTGTTGACAGGCATCAAAGAGTGTGGCGTTGACTTCTACGAGATGTCATGTAAAAGGCAATTTGCAGAAATGGCAGACAGCTTTTTTGAACAGTTCGGGTATCCAATTAATAAAATCGCTACCCCTTATTTACACTCAAGAGCCTATTGGAATTACGTAAAGACATCTCATTGCGGATTTACTGGTGATATTGATTTAGACCAATTGAAAAAATTGAGAAATATATTTGACAATGGCGTGACCTTGTGGCATACTGACGATATAGGGAATTACGGTTTATTAAATAACTAAAGGAGGTGCATATATATGAAAAATCCGTTACGAATTTTTGAACGAAATATAAATAAAAAGAAAAACAGTGATTTTGAAACAATCAAATCTATCTTTTTTTATGATATTTTCGATATATTTGTAAACAGATATCAATGGCATAATCTACCCAAAGAAATTTTACCGATGTACATTGAACAAACCTTATTTTGGCATGGTTTGGGTGTATTTATCAAGGACGATATTGCAGGATATGCATTCATGAATGTTTCATTATCTGGTTTACCAGATATTTATAATATTCCTCAAGATAGAATCGCTTATACAGCAAACGGATATATTGAAGAATATGGGAAAGAAAACAGCTGTATATTATGGAATAACTACTCAACTATGCCATATTACTATAAAGCTTTAATGTATGCAGATGCTATGGCGAACACTTGGAAAACAAAATGTATTAATATGTATGCACAGCGTACACCCGTTGCACTTTCTTCCTCAGACAACGAAAAATTAAGCTTTGAAATAGTGGGCGAAGAATACGACAATTATTTACCTATTATAAAACTTTCAGATTCATTAAATTTAAAGGACATCAAAGCTTTAAACATGGGCGCACCTTATATAGTGGATAAATGTGAACAGGAGTTGAGAGATTTATGGTCACAGGTATTAACATCTTTAGGCTATGAAAGCAACCCTGTAGAGAAAGGTGAACGCCTTGTCACTGGTGAGACAGCTGGGAACAATGGACAGGTCGAAGCAAATCGAAATGTTGGTCTTACATTAAGAAGAAGATGTGCAAATGCTATCAATGAATTATGGAATCTTAATGTAACAGTAGACTTCAATAGTGAACTGCCTACTATGCTAAATGGTTATGTACCCGACAAGTATATGCAAAAAGGAAAAGAGGGTGACGAGATTGAGTAAATACACTACTACGGTTAAAGATATTTGTGAAAGTTTTATCCCTAGACAAGAACTATGGAGCATGGACTTATCAGTAGAGAGAACTATAGATAAAACACAAGACAAATTTTTTGACTTTGATTTCCCGTTTTATTCTGAGGACAGAAAAGATTTATATACCTTTAAGACATACTTTTTACTTAGGTATTGGAATAATTATATAGGATTTGAAACTCTAGGAATGTGGAAAACTGCTTTTATGTCAAAAATGCATGAATTGACACCGTATTATACAAAATTGTATGATGCAATTCAAAACGATAACCCTTTTACAAATGTAAATATAACAACCACAGAAGCAGAAAAAGGAAACGAAAAAACAACAACTAACTCGACAGATGCAGGAAACAGCGAGGTAAAAAACAATCAAAACTACCAAAATATTGATAGTGACAATCCACAAGTCACCGTAGCTACACAAGACTACGCAAGTGCTATGAGTAGAGGCGAAACTGTCAATAACACGACTACAACAGCAAACAATAAACATACAGGAAACGACAACAAAGACAGTAAAAGAGACAGAGATACAAAAGAAATAGGATTAAGAGGAAAATCAACAAGCGAAGCAATCGAAGAATATCGTGAGCAAATACAGAATATCAATCGAGAACTTGTAGAAGCTTGTCGTGATTTATTCTTAAAAGTTTGGTAAAAGGAGGTGAAATGTATGGAAAATGAATTAAAGCCTTTAGTTCCTTTACTTTGCTGTGACGTTCCTAGCGTGTACAGTAATAAGCAAAGTTATTATGAATGCTTGTGCTATATTGGATATAAAGTCAATGAGTGTATAGACGCTATCAACGGATTTACTGACGCGTACAAACAGTACACTGACGAAAAAGTTTCAGAGTTGAAAACGTATATTGACGGACTTAACCGTGATATCTACAACCATATCACGGAAGTGGAAGCAAATATCCGTCATGATATGGACACTAGAGATAATGAGCTTGACGAAAAAATCAATAAAGTGCAGACAAATTTACTTGATAAAATCAGTACGTTAAACATTCTGATATATGATTTAAACGCTGAGACAAGAGCGCATATCGACACAGAAGTTAAAAAACTCTATGATTATATCAATGATTATGTACCAAACAACATGGAGGTATTAAACCCTGTAAGAGGATATCGAACGAGTCTGAACCAAGCATTAGCTGATATGTATGATAACCTACGTTATTATGCTTTGACCTGTAACGAGTTTGATTCCTTGAATTTAAGTTGTAAAGAATTTGACGGGTTATCAATTAACTGTACAGAGTTTGACTTGTACGGCGCAAAAAGATTCAGAGTAGATAGCAACTTATATATGCATGACCCATTTACAGGTGACTATGTTTTTTACCAAGATGTAATTTACAAACTTGCGGAGTTGCATTTCAACGACCCAATTACTGCTAGTGAGTTTGACGCTTTATTATTGACGGTAACAGCATTCCAGTCTAAAGCTTTAAGCGCTTACACATTTGACAGTAACGCAAAAACAGCGTTAAAATTATAAATTAAAGGAGGATTTTTAAACTATGAGTTCAACAAACAAAACAAATTATTATGATTTAAGTCAGTATATCGGTACTGACAAGCCGACATATTTAGGGGATTACAATTCTGATATGTCTAAAATCGATGCAGGTATTCACAGTGCAGATGATAAGGCAACCACCGCTTCACAGAATGCAGGAAGCGCAATTGCTAGAGTTGGTGAAGTTGAAAAAACTGTGAAGTCACACACAACCGCTATTACAACGTTACAGACAGATGTTACAGGTTTGAAAGAGAGTGTAAAAACAGCGCAAAACACAGCCACCTCAGCAGATGGAAAAGCAGACAACGCCCAGCAGACAGCGAATAGCGCACTTTTGACTGCTAATAATGCCAGCGCTAAAGCTGATAACGTGAATAAAGATGTAGCACTGTGGACAGGTAGCGTTAAAAACTCAAGTGTTGCACTTAGCGACAGCTTGACAAATTACAGATTTTTATACATCGAAACAAACGCAGGCGTTAGCCCTTTGTTTGCTTATAGAAATGACAAGAAAAAATATGTCGGTTGTCAACAGGTTTTAAAAGATGGGGCGACAAACACTGTGTCCACAATATCAGTCAAACTGGATATAGTTGATGATACGCACATCACGGTTAGTACTAATGTTATTGACCATGCGTTCAGTAGTACACATCCGTCACTTGACGCTATCTATACTTTGGGCGTTTACGGTATTCCAAGATAAACTGAATATGAAAGCTAAAATAACCTCACCAATTTGGTGAGGTTATTTTTTCTTCCTCCTTATTTTATATGGTTTCCTTGTTTCTATAATTATAATACCACACGCCTGTTCGTTTGTCAAGTATT
>OHAN01001805.1_pt1 | contig 16147 bp, 13 predicted proteins | sample 1577121 | NCBI WGS metagenome assembly OHAN01 (sample SAMEA3541554, study PRJEB24748) | human gut metagenome | biome: human gut; feature: human-associated habitat; material: faeces | place: China | collected 2012 | reverse complement strand
TGCTGTTTTTCTAATTCTTCATTATTATCCATTTTATTTATTATATTTTTCATAACATTAAATTCAAAAATAAAAATAACAAAAATAAATAATAATGTAATTAATATTTGAAATATATCTTTATTTTTTATAAATTTAGATAGTTTTATAAAAAACATCATTATTATACTAATTATCAATGTTGGTAAAAACGGAAATATTAATAATACTATAATTAAATTAAAATAATAATTAAAACTAGCATATGTCTCTACTCCATATATTATTAATGGAAATAATGCAAAAATAAATTCAGAAAAATATAAATTAATTAATATTGTATTAAATTTTGAAGTTAATAATTCTTCTGTTTTTATCGGTAATGGTAATAATCTTTCCAAATCATTTGAAAAAAAATATATATTAGTACTAGACAAAATTATCTGAAAAATCATAATTAGCATTAATATTAAGAAAAATATATTTAAAAATATATATTCCTTATTTATTTTAACTAATTCCCCTATTGCCTTATAACTTACAAACATTATAGCAACCATTACAATTATTACAATCCAAATATATGGAGAATTTTTATTTATTTTATTTGTTTTTTTATCTATTAAATATGGATTTTGTAATGAATTCTTAGATATTATTTTGGTTAAATTAAATATATTTTTTATTTTTTTAATCATCTTTTATTAACTCCATAAACAATTCTTCTAAAGATTTTTTTTCTTTTAATTCATTTTTTAAATCCTCATATGTTCCAACAAATAATAATTTTCCTTTATCTATTATTCCTATTCTATCACATAATCTTTCCGCTACATCCAATATATGTGTAGAAAAAAACACTGTATTTCCGTTTTTTGCATATTCTTTCATAATATTTTTTAATTCAAAAGAAGATTTTGGATCTAAACCTGTCATTGGTTCATCTAAAATCCAATTTTGCGGTTTATGTAATAAAGTAGATATAATTATTAATTTTTGTCTCATTCCATGTGAATAACTTTCTATTTTATTATTTAATACATTAAAAATTTCAAATTTTTGAGCCAATTCTTCTATTTCTTTTTGTCTATCTTCAGTTGAAACTTCATATACATCTGCTATAAAATTTAAATACTCTATTCCTTTTAATTTCAAAAAAACATCTGGATTATCTGATACTAGTCCAATTCTTTTTTTTGCTTCTATTGGTTCTTTTGTAATACTTTTATTGTCTATAAAAATATCACCTTTATTTATTTCTAGTATTCCAGTCATCAATTTTATTGTAGTTGTCTTCCCTGCTCCATTCGGTCCTAAAAAACCAAATATTTCTCCATCTTTAATTTCTAAATTAAGGTTGTCTATTACTTTTTTATTTTTTTTATATTCTTTCGTTACATTTTCTATTTTTATCATAGCATTCTCCTTTATGCTTAAAGTATATACTATTCTTTCTTGATATGCAAGATTTTTTATACTTTTATTAAAAAGTTTACAGAAACTGAACCCGCCTTATTAAACTTTTTTCTCTAATAATTTGGGTTCACCTCAATTTATAAAATTTGTTCTTTTATTTTATTACATACCAAAAGCCATTACAAAATTCATATTATCTTTTAATTGCATAACTATTGTTACTGCTTTCTTTTCTAAATTTTCTTCCGTAATATCAGAAATTTCAACATTAACTACATAAGTATTATTTCCTTTAGAATCTATAGATTTAAAAGAAATACTATTATATAAGTAAAATTTATTTTTAATAAATTCTTCAAACTCTTCATTTGTTTTAAAATAATTATTTTTAAATCCATCATCTATAAATGCATAAGATGTTCTATAATCTTGTCTATTAATCATTTGTACAAATTTATCAACATTCATTTGTATTTTTTGTTCATCAGTAGCCTCATTATATGTAGATATGAATTTTTCTGTAGGTATTGTATAATTATCAAATTTAATTTTATATTGCATAGTTGAATCTTCATCAAATATATATGTATTTTCATATTGATCCATACATACATATTCAATTTTATTTTCTGATGTCACATTTGTTACATACTTTGTAATTTGACTCGTTTCAATTTGCTCTATATTATTTTTAACATATTTATTATACTCTTCCACAGATCCATATCTCTTCTGTTTATATTCATCTTCTAGATAATTTTCATATATTATCTCCGGTTTAATCATAACCAATTCTTTATAATTTTCAAAATATTTTTGAGTTATTTCATCAATTGTTATTGTATCTATATCAAAATTGTTATATCTCATATTTTCAATAGAATCATTATTTTCATTAATATTTAAATTTAGAATATCTCCAACATCCTGATTTACAAATTCTAAAGAAAATGTTTGATTAGCATTATTCGTTCTAACAATAAAATATTTATTTTGAACATCTTTATCTTTTATTAAATATGCTTCATATATATATGTATTAACTTTTGTTCCATATTTTACTTTCATTCTCTTTGGCAATAAAATTGTATCTGTATCTATATTATATACATATTTATCAATATTTGCCGTTGTTATTTTATTTTTCTTCACATATTGTTTATCTAATAAATTATAAATTGCATTTTTCCTATCTTCCTCATTTTTTATATCTAATAAATACTCATCTTCATTAATATATACTTCTGAACTAGCATACTCTATGTTTAATTTACATAATTTTTCATATCTTTTTACAACATCTACTACTGAAAAAAATGTACCAGCATCAGAAACATCTGTATATCCATTATTATCTTCTTCAAGAATTACTTCTTCTCCAAATTCATTACCATCATCTTCTACAATTACATTATTTACATCATTTTTTTGATTTTTTAATAAGAAAATTATTAGTAAAATCAAAATAACAATTATTATAAATAAAATAATTAAAATTTTTTTAATTTTTTCCATTATTTAACTCCTACTTAAATCTAAATACATGTTTAAATGTATTTTTAGCACCTGATGAAATCTTAACTCCTCCTTGAGGATATGGTTTTAGATTAGATGCATGTATATATTGGCCATCGCCCAAATATATTGCTGCATGCCCATACGTTGTGTTTCTTTCATACTTAAATATTATTAAAATATCACCTGGTTGTGCTTCACTCCAGCTTATTTCTTTATTAGTTCCTACATAAGATCCATATGCATCTGTTGAACCAGGAACATTTATTCCAAATTGCTTATACACCCAATATACAAATCCTGAACAGTCAAATGTATCTGGTCCTTTTGTTCCTAATACATACTTACTCTTTAACTTTGTTTTTGCCAATTCTACTATTTCTGAGTTTCCTCCTACTGATAAATTACCATAATTTCCAAAAATTTTTTTCCAAACACTTAACTTTTGTTCAACCTGCCATGCTGTATATTGTCCTTGTTCCCAAACTGTTGCTATCGTTCCATAAGCATGTTCTGCTTTTCCACTATCCTTACATTTTGCTAAAAACTCTGCATGTGTCTTATATATTTTTGTTATTCCTGCACGTGCAGGATCCATTATATAATATCCACCTGCTCCTGAACTTCCCTCAACATGTTTACCTAAAGAAGAATATATTGACTGCATTCCAGATAATGTATCAGGTTGTCCATATCCTGTTGGATCACATCCAGCAGCCTCTCTTTCCTTTGCACGTTTTTTTATTTCAGTTGCTTTCCATCCTGTTTGATAACTTTTTATTACTTCTGCATATCCTTTTATACCATCTTCCAAACTAGAAAATGATTTACCTGTAGAAGAACCATTTGTAACTCCAATTCCCCAATAATTATAAGAACCTCCTCCAGCTTTAAAACTTTGTTCTGTCTCCGCAGTAATTATAACTAATTCGGGATTAACACCATACTTTTTCGACCATTCATAAATATCTCCAGCATGTTTTAAGAAATTATTATCAAAATTAGTCTTTTTTTCTCCACTAATTTTCTTTGAATAAGCTTCCATTGCTTCTTTGAATTTTTCTTTAGTCAAATTAGGTGTTGTCAAAGATAAGCCTCCACCAGAAGATGGTGTACCTAAGTCTACAAATGAATTTTCCTCGTATTCACTAAAATCAAATTTTGTAACTCCAAAACTAATATTAGAAACCTTATAAAACAAATACTTTGTCAAATCAACCATATTAGAAGTTTTATCACTTGATTCTAATATTTTAAACAACCAATTTGGTGTACCGACCTTTTGTTGTATCTGTTAATAATCTTTTAGCCGCCTCATGTTCTTTCTTGCACAAAATATTAACAAAATTAGGATTTTCATCATCTTTTTCTACTTTATATTTACAATTTGGTGTTTTAGCAACATATGATTGTTTATACACTGTACTAGTATTTACCTGTTGCTCCCCAACTTTATGAATATAATAATGAGAAGTCTCTGTAATAATATCTTTTGTTTTTTTATCTACTGAAGTCGTAGATGACGGAGAACCAATTTCAACAAATTCTGAATCACCTATATTAATTGTAGTCGAATCTGGTTTACCTTCTTTTTTCTTTTTTTGAAAATCATATTCTTTACTATAATCCACAATCCATACATTTGCCTTAGTCAAATCATACATCAAATTATCTTCCTCATATGTAAATGTATGAGTTACTTTATATTCCTTTGGATCAGTACTATAACTCTCTGTAGATCCAGTACTATACGCATAAGTTACTTGTCCATTATTAACTTCTTGAACAGATGAACTAGTAACAGTTTTGGTTTCTTTTTTATATGTATGAACTTCTTCATTAACAGTTGTTGTTATATTATCATATAAAGATATTGTAATCTCACTATCTTCTACTAAATCAGCTAATTCTAAAACAAAATCTTTATCTCCACCAACAATTAGCAAAGCCCATAAATATTCAAATGGCATTGTATATTTTGAAACTGCACTTTTATAATCGACTGTTATTGTAGATGCAGTATGTGTTACTTTTTTACTTTCATCATCTTTCAAGTTTTCTGAATAATCTGAAGTTTTTACTGCATCATCATTTGTTGAAAATTCTTCCGTAACTGTATTTATTACACCAAATACAGCATTTCCATCATCATCTAAAGAAAAATAATTAACAACATTTGTATCATTAGCCGCAATCATTGCATCAAAAGAAGATTTCTTTATATAAGTTAATTTTTTCACTCCACCTTCAGAATCATGTCTTTCAAATTCTATAATACCATCTAATATATCTTTATCTTTATTATTTTTAATCTTTGGATATTGAGTTATAATCTCTGCATTTAATAATTTTTCCAATTCTTCAACATTATCTAAGTAATTTGAATATAAATCATTTGTGCACCACATCAATTCTGCAGCAGTAACATCATCTAAAGAAGATATTTTTCTTCCCAATTTTTTTTCTAATCCCAATTTTTCTATAATTTCTTCATCTGTAAATTTTTTTATATCTTCATCTTTATATCCTAAATCTTTTAATGCTTCATTTATTAATTTATCTTTATCTATAGTTATTCCGCCTTCATCTACATCATTAGATATCTTTACATTATTAGTATATTCTGATGGTCTTCCTTTTTCATCTTTGTCCCATTTTCCATTATCCATAATAAAATGTTTCCACCAAAGCAGGCTTGCAATTACAATTATAACCAAAAGCACAAGTATAAATATGCCTATTTTTCTTTTTGATTTAAAAAATCTTTTTACCATATTCTCTTCCTTTTCCATCAATTTCCTCCTTTCTTTAAGATTTATCACTTATTTAAACATTTACATTAAATACCATAAAATTATATTGTGCTTTATCTTCCATTTGCTTATATTCATCATAATTTAATACTAGATTTGAAAAAACAAGCTTTTTTATAGTTCTTCCTGATGTATATGGATTCATAAACTTTATTTCTATTGTATTTTTTAATTTACTTTGAACTTTTAATCTATTTTGTATCACTTCATTATTATAAAAATAATATTTTGTATCATTTGTATCCTGTAAATATACTGATTTTGTACTATCATTAGTATCTAGTAAAATAGTATTATCTGATTTATTTTCAACTGATAAATTATAGATTTCATAATCCATATATGAATCTATACTATTAATTGTTATTAATATATCTTTAATCTCAGTTGTTTTATTTGGTATACTTCTACCTACATAATTATTTATATTTAGCTTATATTCTCCATTAATTTCAACAACAGTTATATAATCAAGTAGTCCTATATCATTGTCAATTTTACCTGTTGACAAAATATCATTTGAATATTCTATTTTATATGTATTACTTATCCAATTTTCTACAGTATATGACCTTGCTTGATTATTAAAAATATGTTCATAATATACTCTATTAAAATCTTCTATTGATGGAAACATTACTTCTTTACATTCATCTGTAAGTAACTCATATGCTCCCTCTATATTTTTTGAATTACAATATTCAATAAATTTTCCTATAACATCTGTATCTTTTTTCAAATTCTTTGTAGAAATATTCGTTCCTGAAATCGCAGATTTTTGTGATACAACTTCATTTTTTATAATTAAATTTTCAGCAATACTTTCATTTTTAGCATTATTAGTATTATTTTCTTTTTTAGCAAAATAATTTAATAATTGTATTATTCCAAGCAAAAAGACTATAAATAGTATAATAATTATAATCTTCCTCCTATTTTGGTTAAAAAATCTAATTAAATTATACATATTTATAGCCCTCCTAATTAATCTTTATAATATATTTTACTTGTATTATCAAATTGCTTAATAAGTCCATCTACAGTATCTTTTACCTCTTTTTCTTTTGCGTTTGATGGCATTTGTTTTCTAACACGATCTTCAATAGTTTTCTTGAAATCTTCTCTATCTTTATGCCCTAATTTACTTGTATTCTTTCCATAATCTTTTACTGCTTTCACTGTTTTTATTGCATCTTCTGTTCCATATCCATTTTTGTTCAATTCATATGCTGTTGCAATATCTCTAGCATCTGACAATCCATATCTAACACAAGCATCTCCAACTTCATCCATTGCTTCTTTAGCTTCTGTCATTCCACCTGTTCTCTTTGCCAATTCTCTTTGTAATTTCATATTATTTCTAGATTCTTTAATATTTTCTTGTATTTGTTCCTCTTTAACATCTTCTTCTGGCAACGCTGCTTGCTTAAATGTGTCTGTATCTTCCTTTATGTTTTCTCCTATGTCAGCTGCTTTATCGCCAAATCCTTTTGCAAATTTATATCCTCCAAGTGCTGCCCCAGTCATATATTGTGCTGCCTTGCTAGGATCTCCAGAAGTTATTCCTACTAATCCTGCTGCAGTCATCGCAGTAGCTGCTCCTGCTGCTCCCGCAACTCCACGTGCTAATGATCTTAAAGGTTTACTATTTTTAGATTTTAATACTATTTTTTCTCCATGCCTTGCAAGAACTTCTTGTACTCCTTTTCCTAATTTAAGTTTCTTCTTATCGTTATTAGAAACCCCAGAATTTGGAATATTGAGATTATTTCCACCAGCAAGATTTACATTTCCTGCATTTAATACTGTATTTCCAGCACCCCTTCCAGTTACATTTACTCCTCCTCCTGACAAAGTTCCTCCATTCAAGCCATTTATAACCGTATTTCCACTTGAAGTTACAGTGCTATTTCCATTCGTTCCGTTCACTCCATTTAAAATATTATTAACCATTCCAGATGCTTTGCCACCATATATCGTCGATGTATCTAAATCATCTTTAACATTTATTTTTCCATCATCACTACTTGATTCAGAACTTGAACCTCCTATTTCTTTAGATGTTTTTCCTCCAAGTGGTGTTTTTCCTAATAACTTATTAACTCCACCCATCATTATAGCAGCTCCAGCTGGACCTCCTAAGAATCCTGGTGTATGTGCTTTTTCAAATCCAAAGAATTGACGTAACAATTTTTCACCTTGTGTCATAAATCCTAATGCTATAACTACATAGAATAAATTTTTACTTGCAAAATCAAATGCTGAACCAATTAATACCATATATAATATTAAATGTAATGGTTGTATTAAAAGGTTAAATATATATTCCTTAAACCATTTATTAAAAGCCTGCGCTTGTCCATCATTCATCTTATCTATTGGATATGTTAATGCTACTAATGGTGCTATTAATGTTAAAAACGACATATATACAACCCTTTTTAAATATGTAAATGCAAATATAAATGTATATAAAACTAATACAATATATATTATTTTATATCCTATAGACGCATATGCATAGTTAGTAACATTATCATCACTATCTTGATATTGTAATAACATTCTAGCTTGTTCCATAAAATTATTTGTTGGCCATTTTAATACTGTTTTTCCATTTTCTTCAACAAATAATCCTGAGAACTCACTTGAATTATCCCCTGATTCTAATACCTCTTTTGCTTTTTTTACTTTTGTATCATCATCTATTGTAAATACTTGTGGTGCTTTACTTGTTGACACACCATTTGAATCTGCCGTTCCACTAACTCCATCTGGTAAAGTATCTCCATTTTCAATAATATCTGTTGCATCTACTAAATTAGTTAATTTTTTTACAAATATATTTGAAAATGACATTATATAATGCATTGTAAATAATAAGCAAATTGCAACAATCCAATCAATCAACCATTGTTTATATTTAGCCTTGTCCCCTGCACTACTTGATATAATTATTCTAATACCTACATAAACTAACACAGATAATAAAGCAACCAATGCAACATTTCTTAAAATCAGATACCATGTTGAAATTGTACTTTGCAATTGTTTTGCCGTTGATTCCAATACAACCTCTTCAGTTTCAGCATCTGTAGTTACAGTTTTATAATATGCATATGTAGTTTTTATCGCACTTCCTGTACCACTTGCATATTGTTTTATCTTATATGTATCTGTAGTTGTTTTAATCTGATATAATGCTGCATACTCACCATTAATACTTTTATTTCCTATATTCTCTCCATTATCTTTAAAATACTCTAATACAGCTTTACCAATTAAATCTGTCTTACTATCACTTAATGCAGCTTCATATGCAGTTGTTGCTTCTTTTGCATTTGTTATATCAACTTTAAAATCATGATCTGCAAAGTTAAATTTTGCATACTCTTTCTTATCTTCTGTCACTTCTTCATAATTTAAAGTTATCTCTTTCTCCTCTGTTTTAGAAGGTGTTGTAACAACAGTTCTTGACTGATCATCCATTGGATTAAAGAAATCCACATCAAATAAAGGAACCTGATTAGCAAAAATTTCATATGGCGATAGTTTTATTTGTGGCAACACAAAATCTTCCGGTAACGTTGCATTTGCTATATAATCAGAAACACAAAATGTAACAATTCCAGCAATTACCCCAGCCTTTAACACTGTTAAAACTGTACTAAATGCTAATGCTGCTCCGCGGAAGTGCAACTAATGCCGCAATACCTCCAACAACTACTACAACGGCCACTACTACTCCTAATATTTTAGCCAAAGTACTAGCACTAGTATCAACTTCTATCATACTTCCATCCATTTGCAACACTAATTTTTGTAATAATGATATAGCTCCATCACCAAGTCCAACAAACATTGATAATAATGGATCTAGTAATTGTCCACCAATTCCCTTATCACTACTTTTGGCCTGTATATTTTTAGGTGTCACAAAACTAAACGACATTATAATCAAAAACACTATTACTATCTTTTTAAAAATACTATTATTTTGAAAAATTTTCATAAAGTTTAAACCTCCCGACTACTTTACGCATTATTTCTTTTTGCAATATCATTTAAGTTTGTATCCACAAACTCAAATTCTTTTCTAGTTGGCATTATCTTTAATATTGCCGAATCTGCACCAACTTTTAATAATCCCTCACCCTTTTGGCAAGTTACTAAAAAGTTAGCTTCCCCTTCTGAAAGTTTAAACACCTCTTTTAAGTATTGTATTTCAGATTTATCTTGTGCTAAAAATAGTTTTGTATCTGAAGATGTAAGAACTGCTTGTGCCTCTGGTTTCTCATAAAAGTCTTGGAATCTTTGAGAAACTATAGCAAGTGAAACATTTCTTTTTCTTGCACGTCTTGCCATTTTATTTAAAAAGTCAACAGCCTCTGGGTATGGTAACAGCATCCAAGCTTCGTCAACTAAAACTCTCTTTTGTGTAGCTTTTTTTCTATCTTCACTATTTTTCTTAACAAATTTTTCCCAAATCCAAGAAAGTAAAATTTGTTGTGCAAGTGGTCTTGCAAATCTTTCTTCCAATTGAGAAATATCCAAGTTTATAAATGGCGCTCCATCTAATAATTCAAATGTAGATTGTCCATCAAAATATGCCATTTGGCCATCATATTCTCTTATGTATTGTTTCATAACTTTTAATAAATAACTATAATGATACTGATAATCCTGGTTTGTATTCTCTCTGGCTTTTCCTTGAATTCTTCTATACCAAGAACCAATTGTTGGCATATCTTTCTTTTCCTTTGCAAAAACATTACCTTGCATTAAATTTCCTGTTGATTTATATAAACTCTCTGGATTACTATTTATTCCAAGTGCAGCATACTCTTCTGCAACTGATTCAGCTATTATCTGTTTTGTAAGTTCATTAACTTCATCTGAACGTGTACTTCCTCTAGCCATTGTAAGTAATGCTTGCGTAACATCTTCTACTTTATTTTCAATATTTAATGTAACTCTTTCTTTACCTGTTATTTCATCTTTAACAATTTCAGTTTCTACATCAAATAAATTAATAACTGTTTGTGAAGTTGGACTAATTACAACATTAATTCCACCTAAGCTTTCAGCAACTATTGTATATTCACCTTCTGCATCTAATGCTAAACTTTCTATTCCCATTAAAACAGATGATCTTGATATTAATGTTTTCATTGTAACTGATTTACCAGCACCTGATTTAGCAAATATAACCATATTATAATTTGAAAGTGATGAATGAAAATTATCAAATAAAATTGGAGTTCCTGTTTGCTTATTAAATCCTAATGGAACACCTGTTGGATGTCCTACCTCAGATGTTGTAAAAGGAAATACTGTTCCCATTGAATTTCTATCAAATGTATGTGTTTTATTTATTTTATCATTCATAAACGGCATATTAGATTTGAACGCATCTTCTTGCATTCCCCAAGCAGTTTTTATTCCAACTAGCGTCTTTGCCATTTCAGAAGATAATAATTTTGTTTGTCTATCCAAATCTTCTAAACTATATGCATATAAAGTCGTTATAATAGAAGCTTCAAATAATTTATTAAATCCTGCTGCAATTTCATCTCTTAACTGCTCAGCTTCTAATCTCTTTTGAGCAAGTATACTTTCCCTATTTATATTTCCCTTATCAGATGCCATAATTCTTTCTGTTTCTAGTTCATTTATTACTCTATTTAAATCATTTTGAGATTTATCTTCTTTGATTGGGTTAATATATATAGATGTATTTGTATCACCAAACATATACATATCCCTAAATAATTCAGGGAAAGTACACATTCTAGGAAGAGATGATACAAAAAAACTTCTTGCATATCTATTTGTATTAGATATTATTTCCAAATGATCTATATTAGAAGCATCCACTCCAGATGGAGCGATTAACTCTTTTATTGACTTTTTCTTTAATATTCTAATGTCATCATCTCGATATTCTCTAAACTGTTCTTGTAGATTTTCTACCTCTTGTTGTTTTTTCTTTTTTGCCATCTTTATCTCCTCCTTCTTTTTCTTCTGTTTTAGCCTTCTTTTTATTTTCTTTTTCCTTTTCTATTTTTTCTACTGCTTCATCAGCTAAGTCATCACCTATTGATCTTTTGTTTTGTTTAATTAAAGATATTGCCATTTGATCTATTAAATCATTTAACTCTGCTTCTTTTTGTTTTACTCTTCTTTCTTTTTCACTTTCTTCTACAATATCATATATTGTTTCATTTGCTTTTTTTATTGCATCTTGTTCTATTTTTATATCAAGTTCTTTCATACGTTTATCTAAAACATCTGGTGCTGTAGAATATAAATCTTCATATCCAGAATTTAATGCTTTTCTTAAATTAAATAGTTCCGCCTCATCTCTATTATAAGCAATATATAATAATTCTGCTAATTCAGTTGAATCAAGTATTTTACTATTTATTCCGCATACAGATAATGAACTAATTATTGCTTGTGCTTTAGTATACAATTCAGAAAATGCTAAACTTGAAATTTCTTTTTTGTCATAATTACCATTTGAAGCTTCATCTGAATAATATGGGATTATAACATAATAATGCTTACTTAATATATTTTTATTTAAACTCATTCTTTCTGTATTATTTACTATATCTACACCATATTCATATAAATTTCTTTGTCTAGTTAATTCATACTTATCCATCTTTAATTCTTCATCTGTATATCTTCCAGATCTAAACTTCTGATTATATTCCATTTGTTTATTTGCATATTCCTTAGAAATTGCATCTATTCTTTCCTTATATGAATTTATACTATTACTTAAATTTACAGTTCTTGTTTGCACATATATTTGAATTGGATATCTTAAAGTATTTAAAAATTGCAAAAATCCTTGTTCAACACTATTTTTTTCTAGTCCTGACATTAAGTCATAATTTATTCCTTGGCATTCTATTACCATTAGAAATCTTTTTCCATCTTTTTGAACAATCAAATTGTCTTCTATTTTATCAAATTCCATAAATTTAAAAATAGATTCCTTATTATAACTTTGAGGAATATTTACCGTTTTTGTTGTTTGAATATTTTTTTCTTTATTTTTCTCTTTTTTGTTTTTTGGTTTTTTTTCTCTAAATTTTAATACAACAAATATAACACATAATATAAATAATATACTAACCATTATACCTAACAACAATGTTAAAGCATTTATTAATTGATTACTCTCCATCTTTAGTTTCCTCCTCTTGTTTATATATGTAAACTTTATTACCATTCTTCTTAAATTTAATCCATCTTAAAATAACATCATCTATATTTTCTCCACCTGTTTTTTTTGTTATTTCAAATGCATTAGATTCTGGCACTTTTAATGTTCCTATTACAAAACCTATTGCTGCACATATTACTGTAATAATAAGTCCTGCCGTTCCAAAACCTAACATTCTTAATATAAAGTAAAAAACTAATCCTATTCCAGCGCCTACACATGTAAATATTAATCCTTTTGTTGAAAAAATATATAATATTCTTCCTTCTCCTTTATAATTTCTTGGTATTTCATAAGTTTGCATATTTTTTCCTCCGTATTCTTTTTATATTTATACATTATTAATTATAGCATAAAATTGTGGATAATTGTACTCTTTTTATCAAAAAAAGTGGAAATTTAATATATTTGTAACATTCTTGTAATATCAATATATAAATATTTTTTTATATCATTATAGGGATATAAGTATTTAAAAGATTTTATTAAAATTTATGTTGATATTTAAACAATTAAAAATATTTATAAAATAAAAAAAGAATAATCTATTTCTAGACTATTCCTTAATTTTTTATATTTATTTTGCCATACCAAATATAAATGAAGCTATAGCTGTTGCTGATACAACTAATACTATACCAACAATTAATGGTATAAAAGATTTTTTGTATTCTGCTTTTTCTTCAACTGAACCTAGCATATATTTTACACCTAATACCATTAATATAATAACTGAAGCTATTATAGCCACATTTCTTATTAATCCCATTATGTTATTTGCTTTGTCAGTTAAAGCTTTTGAATTACCTTGATAATTAGCACTTAATGAATCAAATGATACGTCATCTGCAAAAACAGTTGTTGCAAAAGTAGTTAACATTATAGCCACTAATAGTATTGTAATTATTTTTACTGCTTTTTTCATTTTATTTCCTCCCTTTTTTATTTCTATATTATAAAATTACCTAGTTTTCTAAGTAAACTTTAATAACTAATTTTGGCCTAAAAAATTGTTTCCAATTTGTATAGCTAATTCCCATATTCCAAATGCTCCAAAAGCTACAAGACATCCTATTATAAATGGAACCATTGAATCTTTTATTTTAGCCTTTTCTTCAACTGAACCTATCATAAATTTTATTCCTAATACTGCTGCTATTACAACTGCAATACATATTGCTGATATTAATAATATTTTATATAAAGAATCTGATGTGCTTTTTAATGCACTTTTATCTATAGTAGTATCTGAACTTTCACCAGATTTTATAAAGCTATCTCCTCCTGTTATCACATCTGATATTCCTGTTGCATTAACAACTGGAACAGTTAAAAACATAATACTAATTGTAAATAAAATAACTTTTATAATTAACCTTTTCAATACTAATCTCCTTTTGTATTAATGAAAAGCATTATATATATATGAAACAATTACTATTCCTGATGTTGCCAATATGCAACCTATAATATATGGTACCATTGTTTCTTTATAACTAGCCTTTTCTTCAACACTTCCTAATATATACTTAACACCTATTACCATTAGTACTATAACTGATGTTACTATACTTATATTTCTAATAGCCGCTAATATTATTCCTGTTTTATTAAAAATTAATTCTGTTTCTACATTTGATAATTCATCTGGCTTATAATCACCAGGATCTATTGTAGATGTTGAACTTTCTGAAGATGTTGATCCACCTGAAGAAGTTTGATCCTTTTTACTTGAAGTACTTTTGGCTGATGTTTGGCTTTTCTTTGTTGATGTACTTTTTGAAGATGTTTGATCTTTTTTTGCACTTACAGTTATAAAATTTGTATATCCCCCTTTGTAATTTTCTTCAGTTTTAGCACTAGAAAAATTACAAAAAGCATTGATAAATACCAAATATGTACTAATTAAAACAATAAATATTTTTTTTATCTTATGCACAAAAGTATCCTCCTTTTTGTCCTATAAAATAATTATACCTTATATTTTTTTATTTTTCAACTTTTTTTGATATTTTTTTCAATTTATATACAAAAAAGTAAAAACTAATATAAGTTTTTACTTTTTCTATTGGCGGAGATGAGAGGGTTCGAACCTCCGCGCCCCTTTCGAGACCTAATTGTTTAGCAAACAATCCCCTTCACCACTTGGGTACATCTCCATTTGTATAAAAAAAGATATAAAAACTTAAATCTATAAAATTATAAATTCATGGTCTTTTATATCTATATAAAAAGTTGGCGGAGAGGGTGGGATTCGAACCCACGGTAGGCTATTAACCTACGCCAATTTTCAAGACTGGTGCCATAAACCAACTCGACCACCTCTCCATTGGTTGTCGCTATGTCTAGCGACAGTATATATATTAGCATTTTTAAAAACATTTGTCAATAGATTTTTTCATATTTTTTTATTCTATCTTGTTTCATATATCAATAAATCTTCAATCTCCCCGATATATTCAAAATTATTCTTTACAAAATCTATTACACTATCTGAATCTTGCCAAGTTTTTTTTTCTTTTGGTACCAAAATTATTTTATTTTCCATTTTTTCTATTTTGTTTACTATTCCTTTTTCTCCATCTTTTCCCAAATTTCCTAACAACAGCAAATCAAATACTCCATTGTTCTTTTTTAACGGTAACATATAAATTGCAGCATCTGAAGATATATCAATAACATCTTTATCAGAATCTTGTATAAATTTTGTAACTTTTCTTATTTTGTTTTTGTCCTCTTCAGAAAAAAGTGTTCCAAAATATACACTATTTCCATCAAATTCATTTTCTATAATATCTTTATAATACTCTATGTTCTGTTGTTCAACGACAGAGCGCCATAAGAATATAGGGACCAGTAAAAACAATGAGAGTAAAATATATAATATGCCTGCTTTTATTAGTGATTTTCGCTCGGAAGGATTACAAGGTACTTTTATTCTTATATCTTGTTTTACATGTCCGTTCAGCCTGCGCCCATCTTTATATCTTCTATCTGGTACAAATTGTGCAACTAAAACAGATTTCTTCATGAATACTGTTTTTTGAAAAAATTTCATGATACCAAATATGAATATAATAATAGAAGGTACTACTAAAATAGCAAAAAATAAAGAAACAATATAGAGTACTATTTTAATGCCAGCGTTATATCTAAATAAAGATACTTGAAACCCTTCTGCTTC
>OHAN01001789.1_pt1 | contig 16248 bp, 14 predicted proteins | sample 1577121 | NCBI WGS metagenome assembly OHAN01 (sample SAMEA3541554, study PRJEB24748) | human gut metagenome | biome: human gut; feature: human-associated habitat; material: faeces | place: China | collected 2012 | reverse complement strand
AAAAAGAAGATTACAGACAAGACAAAGGCGATCGTAATAATAAACCCTAATAACCAAGCAGCGGGCTTAAAATTTTATTGGAATTCTGATTCCAATAACTGTTGATCATTGTACGGATGGCGGCTTCAACACACATGTTGGAAACGCCATACTGCTCACCGACAACGCGGTAAAGATTAGAGGTTACGTTCTTCAGGTAAAATTCCTGATCTTTGAGAACGAGGGCGACTGCTGAAGCAAGATAGTTATAACCAGAGTACGTAGAACGAAGACCGGCTTTTCTTAATACATGCCTGACATCATACATAAGAACCTCCTTCAAATATTCATACCGACTATCTGACTATAGAATAAAGGAATTCTATAGATATGTAAATAATTTTGTCCATAACGATATATTTCGTGAGATTTCGATATATTGTGTGAAGTGGATAATGGAAAAATCTGCTTTTTTTTGCTATAATCCTTAATTGGATAGAACAGACAGAATCAATTTCAGGAGTGAAATTTATGAAGATACAATATCAGAAAATAGAAAACGGACTTGAAATTCTCAGGATCTGGCAGGATTCAGGAATCATAAAAGTACCGGAGCAGATAGAGGGAATCCCTGTCATCCGCATTGCTCCATATACATTTTCACTGCATAAAGATGAAGAAGAGAAAAATGCATCTGTTTATCAGACTGAGACAGATGAAGAGGATGATCGTTTTGCGCAGCCGGAAGAACTCTGCTGTGGTGGAATGGTAAGGGAGATCCATCTTCCGTCTACCGTACAGTCAATTGGAAATTATGCGTTTTATGGATGTATGAATCTGAAACTTTTCCATGGGACAGATGCAATCGTGCGGATGGGGAGCGGGGTATTTACCGGATGCCGTCTGGAGAAGGTGGAGATTGATTTTATGGATGGAAATAAGTCCTGTCTTAAGGAAATTCTGACGGAGATCCGGTATCAGATCATTGCAACACTGCGTTATCAGGGAACGGAGACGAAGATCCTGTTTCCGGAATATTACGCAGATGCGGTGGAAAATACGCCGGCGCGGATCGTGGAGACGCATTATTATGGTTCCGGTGGAGAGTACAGGGAGTGCTTTTACCGGCGGGAACTGGATTATGGAAAATACGACCGGCTGTTTGCACTTTCTGAAGCAAGAGATTCGGAAGAGGCAATTTTCAGTGTGGCTCTGACGCGTCTGCGATATCCGTGGAAGCTGGAAGATGCGGCAAAGCTGCGCTATGAAAATTATGTAAAGGCGCATATGGAAGGAATTGGAGAAAGCTGTATCCATGCGGTGAAAGAAAGACGCGAAATCGCCGCCGGAGATCCGCAGGAGGTTCTGCTTTTTTGCTGCAGAGAGCATTATTTTGATGAACAATCGTTGGAAAAAACGATTACTTATGCGGCAGATGCAGGACAGACCGAGATTTCAGCTATTTTGATGGACGAGCGTTACCGTAGTTTTCCAAAAAAGAAGAAAAAGTTTGTATTGTAAAAGAAGGTGGAAAGATTGGAAGAAATGTCATTAGAACAGGGTCTGGAAGAAATCGGACATAAAATACTGGTTCTGACGAGGAACGAACTGTATATGAAGATGAGATTTATGGATGTGGCGCTTTCGGCGTTTTATTATGTACAGGATTTTTCGGTAGACCTTCTTGCTACAGACGGAGAGACAATGTATTTTAACGGGCAGATGCTGGGAGGTGAGTACAGGCAGAACCGGATCGAGGTAAACCGCGCCTATCTACATCTGGTTCTGCACTGCATTTTCCGACATGTATTTCGCAGAAATGGACGGGAAGAGCTTGTATGGAACCTGGCGGCGGATATTGCGGTAGAATCTGTGATTGACGACTGGAACCTCCAGAATATACGAAAAAGCCAGTCCTGGATCAGACAGAGAACCTACCGGGATCTGAAAGAGGAAATCAAGGTATTTACAGCGGAAAAAATTTATGGAGTACTGGTAAGATGGAAGCTTTCGGACAGAGAGATGGAGCGCATGGCCCGGGAATTTACCGTGGATGATCACAAGTACTGGGCAAAAGATGAAGATGATGAAAAACAAAGCGAAATGAACCAGAGGTGGAAGGATATCAGCGAGAAAATGCAGACCGATATGGAAACTTTTTCGAAAGAAGCAGCATCAAATACCGGGCATTTTCTGGATCAGGTCCGGGTAGAGAACCGACAGCGATATGACTACCGCAGCTTTTTGCATAAATTTGCTGTACTGAAGGAAGAGGTTACCGTGGATGATGACAGCTTTGATTATGTATTTTACAGTTATGGACTGCGCCTTTATGGAAATATGCCTCTGATCGAGCCACAGGAATGGAAAGAAGTGAAAAAAGTGGAGGATTTTGCAATCGTGATCGATACGTCCATGTCCTGTTCAGGAGATCTGGTAAAAAAATTTCTGGAGGAGACCTATGGTATTTTAAGTGAAGCAGGGAGCTTTTTTCAGAGAGTCAATATCCACATTATACAATGTGATGACCAGGTGCAGTCGGACAGGAAGATTACCTGTAAAGAAGAATTACAGGAATATATGGAAAAGCTGGATCTTGCCGGGGAAGGTGGAACGGATTTCAGACCGGCGTTCGCCTATATTGATGATCTGATCGCGACGCACCGGTTCACTGAACTGAAGGGTGTGATCTATTTTACCGATGGACAGGGGATTTATCCGCAGAAAATGCCTCTGTACCAGACTGCGTTTGTATTTATGGACGACGGGGCAGAAGAACAGGAAGTTCCGCCGTGGGCGATGAAACTGGTTCTGGATGAAGAAGATTTGAGAGGAGTGAGAAATAGATGAATATTAAACGTGCAAAACAGGAAATCAAGGATGCGGTGCAGGCATACCTGATGAAGGATGAATATGGAGAATATCAGATTCCGGCAATCCATCAGAGACCGATCCTTCTGATGGGACCTCCGGGAATTGGAAAAACACAGATCATGGAGCAGATTTCAAGGGAATGTGAGATCGGACTGGTTGCGTATACAATCACGCACCATACCAGACAGAGTGCGATCGGGCTTCCGTTTATTCAGACAAAGATCTACGGTGGAAAAGAGTATTCGGTAACCGAGTATACGATGAGTGAGATCATTGCTGCTGTATATGAAAAGATAGAGCAGAGCGGCATGAAAGAGGGAATCCTGTTTATCGATGAGATCAACTGTGTTTCAGAGACGTTGGCGCCGACTATGCTGCAGTTTTTACAGTGCAAGATGTTTGGTAATCAGAGTGTGCCGGAGGGATGGATCATTGTGGCGGCAGGGAATCCGCCGGAATATAATAAGTCGGTGCGGGAATTTGATGTGGTGACACTGGACCGGATCAAGCGGATCGATGTGGAAGCTGATTTTGATGTCTGGAAGGAATATGCGTATCAGGTTGGAATCCATCCTGCAGTGCTTTCTTATCTGGAACTTCGAAAAGAGAATTTCTATCGTATGGAAAATACAGTAGATGGAAAAATGTTTGTCACAGCCAGAGGATGGGAAGACCTGTCAAGGTTGATCCAGGTTTATGAAAAGCTTGGTAAAGAGCTGGATCGTGAGGTTGTGCATCAGTACCTCCAGCACTGGAAGACAGCGAAGGATTTTGCAAATTATCTGGAGCTTTACCGAAAGTATCAGAAGGAGTATGGACTGGAGCGGATCCTTGCAGGATATTATGAAAAAGATACCTTAGAACGTTTGAAATTTGCGTCGTTTGATGAGCGGCTGAGTGTGGTAAATCTTCTGGTCGGAAAGATGGCAGAACTTTTTAAAGAAGAATATGAGATGGAAAAATTTGTGGAGGGACTGTTTGCTCAGCTGTGTGCTTATAAAGAGGAATTGCAAAAGGAAGGTGCAGTTCCGGAAGAGGTCCTTGCTGCGAAAATTCAGTCTCTTAGGCGGGAAGTTGAACAGAAGAAGGCCGCCGGACAGCTTACAAAGGCGGAAATGCACCGTATGGAGCGTATTTTATGCAAATTGGAAGAATACCGGAAAGCTCCGGAATTTGAGTCTGTAAAGGCCACATTTGACAGCGAAGAAGAGCAGAGAGAGCAAATGGCAGATAAGACACTGGAAACGCTGAATCACTGCTTTGAATTCCTGGAATCTGCTTTCGGCGAGAGCCAGGAAATGGCAGTATTTGTCACGGAACTCAACAGTAATGTGTACAGCATTGCGTTCCTGCGGGAAAATGACTGTGCGATGTATTACAAATACAACAAAGGTTTACTTTTGGATGAACGCCGTGAAGAAATCCTGGAACAGATGGATGCCGTGGAAAATGTAGTGGAAAGAGGACTGGTTGAAGATTAAAGAGCAAGAACTGACAGAATAAGAACGACTGTGCCTGTGGTATCATATAATGATAGAAAGCAGAAGAAATGGGAATGAAATTCATGCCAGATCTGCAATTTTGTAAGGAACTTCCCGAAATAAAACCAGGGGAGTATCGCCTGAAATATGATCTCACTTTGCGCGCGTCTCCCGGTCTTGGAACTGCGTTGTGTCGGGGAAACTATCACTGGGAGAGCTGCCTGAAAGCGGAAAGTAAGGTGTATATCTGCCAAATCAGATATTTGAGCAGATCTGTATGGGGATTGATAGAGAATACGGGGTGGATATGCCTTTATATGAATCATAAATGGCTGATAACTACTATAGCATAATTATATAAATGACATTTTATGCCTGACGAGCCTGTTGGAGTGAAACTTACATTTCATGTAGACCCTCGCCAAAAGCGGAACCTTTTAAGCGTTGGCTTGCTCAGAAAAAGGACGCTGATAATTTCATATCAACGTCCTTTAAATCTGTCAGTATTGGGATATACAATTATTTATTGTTTACTTCAAGATTCTTCATCGCACGAACCTTCAGCGGAAGTCCGAACAGAGTGATGAATCCGCTTGCATCATGATGATCGTACATATCACCAGTTGTGAAGCTTGCCAGAGATTCATTGTAAAGTGAGTATGGAGAAGTAGTTCCGGCTTTAATGATATTTCCTTTGTAAAGTCTGAATTTAACTTCACCTGTAACATATTTCTGGGTAGATTTTACGAAAGCACGAAGAGCTTCACAAAGTGGTGTGAACCATTTTCCTTCGTATACAACCTGAGCAAACTGGCTGCCGAGTTTCTTCTTGGCTTCCATTGTGTCACGGTCAAGGATCAGTTCTTCCAATTGTTCGTGAGCTGCCATCAGAATTGTTCCGCCAGGAGTTTCGTATACACCACGGGATTTCATGCCAACAACACGGTTTTCTACGATATCAATGATACCGATTCCGTTTTCGCCGCCAAGACGGTTCAGTTCAGTGATGATCTCGGAAACCTTCATTGCTTTTCCGTTGAGAGTTTTCGGAACACCTTCTTCGAAAGTCATAGTTACTTCTGTTTCTTTATCTGGCGCTTTTTCAGGAGTTACACTTAAAACAAGCATGTCATCATAGTTTGGAGCCAGGGAAGGATCTTCCAGTTCCAGACCTTCATGGCTGATATGCCATAAGTTTCTGTCACGGCTGTAGCTGCTGTCTGCAGCAAATGGAAGATCAATACCATGAGCCTTACAATATTCAATCTCTGATTCACGGGAATCGAGTTTCCAAAGTTCGCTTCTCCAAGGAGCGATGATCTTAATATCAGGAGCTAATGCTTTGATACCAAGCTCAAAACGAACCTGGTCATTTCCTTTGCCTGTAGCACCATGACAGATAGCAACCGCACCTTCTTTACGTGCGATCTCTACTAATCTTTTCGCAATGACAGGACGTGCCATAGAAGTACCAAGCAGATACTTGTATTCATATACAGCATTCGCCTGTACACAAGGTACAACGTAGTCATCGCAGAATTCATCAACAACATCCTCGATATATAACTTAGAAGCACCACTCAGCTTGGCTCTTTCCTCTAAACCATCTAATTCGCTTTCCTGTCCAACGTCAATACAAACGCAGACTACTTCATAATCGAAGTTCTCTTTTAACCAAGGGATGATAGCAGTAGTATCAAGGCCGCCAGAGTAGGCAAGAACAACTTTTTCTTTCATTATAAAATCCTCCTATAAATATGTAGAAATTTTGCATATATTTTATGCAATTCCAGATGCCGCTCATGATCCTTTTCTATTCTGACTAAAATAGTATGAAGCATCAGACACCGTTACCTTTTAGTATAAGCAGAAACAATGTACAATGCAATGTTTTTTTCTAAAATCCATAGGATCAAAAACGTGATCTGACTTTCAAGCTATAGTTTACTATACAGCATTATTTATAAATATGCAATATTTATTTATAAAAAAACATATAAACCTTGCAAATTATCATATAAACAGAAAAACATTCAAAAAAGTTATTGCATAAATATAAGACCAGGAGTATAATCAGTAACAGAAAAATACAGATAGGAGACAGAAAATGAGCAGCGAAGAAAAAGAGAACTTTATGGACCAGATTACAGTGAAGGCGGAGACATTGATCGAAGCACTTCCCTATATCCGTGATTTTAATAATAAGAGAGTTGTTGTAAAATATGGTGGCAGTGCCATGCTTGATAAAAGCCTGGAAGAAAGTGTGATCAAGGATGTTGCACTTTTGAAGCTTGTTGGAATGAAACCGATTATTGTTCACGGTGGCGGAAAAGAAATCAGCAAATGGATCGACAAAGTCGGCATGGAGACACACTTTGAAGAAGGTTTTCGTGTAACTGATAAAGATACGATGGAAATTGCAGAAATGGTTTTAAACCGTGTCAATAAAAACTTAGTCCAGATGGTAGAACATCTTGGCGTCAAAGCAATCGGTATCTGTGGGAAAGATGGTGGTATGCTTCAGGTGGAAAAGAAAATGCCAAACGGAAAAGATATCGGCTATGTTGGTGACATTAAGTCTGTTAATACAGAAGTGATCGATACTTTACTCGAAAATGATTTTATACCGATTATTGCTCCGATCGGAATGGATGATAAAGGAGATACGTATAATATCAATGCAGATGATGCTGCCTGTGCGATCGCCGGTGGTATCCGTGCGGAAAAGCTTGCATTTTTAACAGATGTAGAAGGGGTTTGCATGAATCCGAAAGATCCTTCAACACTGGTATCTGTATTAAATCTGATCGAAGCAAACAAGCTGATTGAAAGTGGTGTGATCAGCGGTGGTATGCTTCCTAAAGTCAATAATTGTATTCATGCCGTAAACTCAGGAGTAGGACGTGTCCATATTCTGGATGGAAGAAGAGAACATTGTCTGCTTTTGGAATTCTTTACCAAACGAGGTATCGGTACAGCGATCATCGGAGATGACAGCGAATTATATTCAAATGAAAAATAGAGTACCGATGAAATGAAATAACATATATGAAAAGCCGGTTAGCAGGTTCTTTTTTAGAACAGCGGTCACAATAATAAAAAAGAAATGGGCATAATAATAAATTGTCCGAAGGAAACAAGGGAGGATTCTTCAGATGAAAAATGAGTTAGAAAAACATTTAATACATACCTATAACCGTTCGGTTACATTAGTAAAAGGGGAGGGTGTTTCTCTTTTTGACGACAAAGGGAAGGAATATCTTGATATGGGTGCAGGTATAGCAGTCTGTGCTCTCGGATATAGCAACGAAGAATATAAAAAAGCCTTAAAAGACCAGATTGATCAGTTGATCCATGTATCGAATCTGTTTTATACCGAACCGGTGATAAAAGCCGCAAAGTATCTTTCAAAGGCTTCCGGTATGGATCGTGTATTTTTTACAAACAGCGGAACAGAAGCGATTGAAGGAGCGATCAAACTTGCCCGTAAATATGCGTATTTAAAGAACAAAGACAGCAAAGGCGAGATCATTGCAATGAACCACTCATTCCATGGACGTTCCATGGGTGCGTTGGCAGTGACAGGTACCAAGCATTATCGTGATCCGTTTGAACCACTGATCGGTGGTGTTTCTTTTGCGGATTACAATAATTTAGAAAGTGTGAAAAAGCTGATCACAAAAGATACCTGCGCGATCATTATGGAAACATTACAAGGAGAAGGCGGCATTTATCCGGCAACGAAAGAATTCCTGCTTGGAGTACGCAAACTTTGTGACGAAAACGATATCGCTTTGATCTTAGATGAGATCCAATGTGGAATGGGACGTACCGGAAAGATGTTTACCTACGAACATTATGGCATCAAACCGGATATTATGACAAGTGCAAAAGCATTAGGCTGTGGTATGCCGGTTGGCGCATTCTGTGCAACAGAGAAATTTGCAACAGCAATGTGTCCGGGAGACCACGGTACAACATATGGAGGCAACCCCTTAGCCTGTGCGGCCGTATGTAAAGTGTTTGAAATTTTTGAAAAAGAACATATCGTTGAACATGCTGACAAAATGGGAAATTACTTTATAGAGCAATTACAAAGATTACAGGAAAAACATCCGGCACTTTTAACCGATGTTCGCGGAAAAGGATTGATGATCGGTATCGAAGTATCCTGTGCAAATGGCGATGTGGTAAAGAAGGCATTAGAAAAGGGCATGATTGTGATCGCAGCCGGTTCTAATGTTGTCCGTCTGGTGCCTCCGCTTGTAATTGAAACAAAGCATATTGATCAGTGTATTTCTATTTTAGACAGTGTTTTTGCAGAACTGTCATAAGATATATAAAATGTAAGATATACGCTAAAACACTCCCTATTTCTATTTAACGATATCAAAACGTGCTATTGTCAACGTACTGTTGTGAAATAAGGCAGAAAAAAGCAGAATGTCCTTTGAATCATTCTGCTTTTTTCTTTTTAAATGCATATTTCCATAAAATGTGGAAAAAATAAGAGGAAAGAAACGTATAAAAATGAAGATATGGGCATATCTTACGTTACTTTTTCTTGCAAAACGGATAAGACAGCCCATAGACATGAAAAAGAAAAGAGGTTTTTTTATGTTTGGAATGATCGCATCTGTTATATCGGGAATCTTAATGAGTCTTCAGGGCGTTTTTAATACACAGGTCACAAAGCAGACAAGTGTATGGATTAGTGCAGGTTTCGTACAATTAACGGCATTAATAGTATGTATGATTGCATGGTTTGTAACCGGAAGAGAAGGCAGTATTAGCGGAATCATGCATGTCAGACCATGGTATATGCTTCTTGGCGGTGTGATGGGAGCATTTATCACTTATACGGTAATCCTTGGCATGAACCAGTTAGGTCCTGCAAAAGCTGTTCTTTTTATTATTGCTGCGCAATTGATCGCGGCATATATTGTAGAACTATTTGGCTGGTTTGGCACACAAAAAATCGGATTTGACTGGCTAAAATTAGCAGGTGTTGCTATTTTTATTACCGGAATTGTTGTCTTTAAATGGAAAGAACTGTTTTAAAAGAACAAAAGAGTAGATATTAAGTGCAAAATCATTAAAAAAATTGCTGATTATTTGTACATTGTATCTATTGTAATCGGAGAAAAAATTCGTTAGAATAGTAATCGGAGTTTACTGTATATTGCGAAACAGCCAATCTTGCTTTTGAAACACTCAAAAGAAAGGGAGGTTATTTGTGAAAAACAAGAATACAGGCATGATTTGGGTGCTTTGTTTTCTTTTTTTGGTTGCTGCGATTGCACTTTTTTTATTCGGGCCGCCAAAGAAAAACAAAGAAACGTTGTCTTTTGTAGAAAATACTGCTACAACAAAACAGGCAACTACCCCAAAAGAGACTCCTGCGCCTAAAAAAGACAAAAAGGATCATACTACTGAAAATGCAGTATATGTCTCAGGAGCGGTAAAGCATCCCGGTTTATATCGTTATTATGGCAATAAGAGAGTAGATGATGCAATCACGGCTGTTGGTGGTTTTTGTAAAAATGCGTCGACAGAAAGTATTAACCTGGCTCAATTTTTGCAGGATGGCGAACAGATCGTTGTTTTGACAAAGAAACAGGCAAAAAAGCAAAAGAGTCCAAAAGAAGATCCTGCTATGGTCAATGATTCAAAAAACAGACAAGACAGTCAGGGTGCTTCAAAAGTCAATATCAATACCGCATCCGTAGAAGAACTGATGCAGCTACCGGGAATCGGTGAGGCAAAAGCAAAGATGATCCTTGATTACCGCACGCAGAATGGTGCTTTTCAAAAGGTTGAAGATATTATGAAGATATCAGGTATTAAAGAAGGCGTATATAATAAAATCAAAGAAAATATTACAGTATAATCTGATGGTAAATAAGCAGGGGGAAAGAGAAATGGCAAGAAAAGTATTGGTAGTCGATGATGAAAAGCTGATCGTGAAAGGAATCCGTTTCAGTCTGGAACAGGAAGGAATGGAAGTTGATTGTGCCTATGATGGTCAGGAAGCATTTGATCTGGCATCACAAAACCAATATGATATCATTCTGTTAGATGTGATGCTTCCAAAAATGACAGGATTTGAAGTGTGTCAGCAGATTCGTGAGTTTTCGGATGTTCCGATTATCATGCTGACAGCCAAAGGGGATGATATGGATAAGATCCTTGGGCTGGATTACGGTGCAGATGACTATATCACGAAACCATTTAATATCTTAGAAGTAAAAGCACGGATCAAAGCGATCATCCGCAGAAGTGAAGTAAAGAAACCAAAAGCTCCGGAGACAAATGAGTTATCATTTGAAGAGCTGCGGATTAATATTGACAGCCGCCGTGGCTATATCAATAATACAGAAGTTAATCTGACAGCAAAAGAATTTGATCTGTTAGAACTTTTAATGACGCATCCTAACAAAGTATATAGCAGGGAAGAACTTCTGAATACCGTATGGGGCTATGATTATCCCGGAGATGTCCGCACAGTAGATGTACATATTCGTCGACTGCGTGAAAAGATTGAGACAACACCAAGTGATCCCAAATTCATTCACACAAAATGGGGTGTTGGATATTATTTTCAAAAATAAAGGGCAGATATCTTTTCATATGTAGAAATGATACGATCAAATAGAGACTCAAAATGTCGGAGGAATTGTTTTGAAAGAGAAGTGGACAGCGATATTTAATAAGATGCGCAGTATGCGTATTCAAGTATTTACCACAATGTTTTTAGCGGGCATTATTCCTGTTATACTCTTTTCAAATATTATTATTAAAGCATATAATTCACAGATCATCACACAAAGAACCGATGAGATTCAGTCCTATGCAACTGTTATTGCAAACTTAGTATTATCTTCCGGTTTTTTGTCCGGTGAAAGCTCTGATGAAGTTAATCGAGAATCCGAAGAGATTGCCAATATTTATCAGGGAAGGGTTATGATCATTGATCAGAATCTGCGTATTATCAAAGATACATACAATGTTGAAACAGGAAAGACTGCCATTTCTACCGAAGTAATCCAATGCATGAATGGTTCAAAAGATAAATATACAAATACGATCGGTGATTATATCCAGTTGACATCAGCGATTGTAGATCCATCAACCGAAAAAGTAACCGGTGCTGTTTTGATCAGTTTCTCAACAAAAAGCCTGGCAGTATTGGAAGACTCGGTCAATTATCGTGCGATCCTGATCATACTGGCATTAGCAATTTGTATCGTACTTTTTAGTTTCTTGTATTCCGCATTATTATCTAAGCCATTACAAAAAGTAACCGAATCGATCGATGAAGTGACAAGAGGTGATTTTGATGTTGCGTTGGACATTCATTCTTATTCCGAATTGGAGTCTGTTTCGGAATCCTTTAATCGTATGATTGGTTTTATTCAGGAACAGGATAATGCAAGACAGGAATTTGCATCCAACGTTTCCCACGAATTAAAGACACCATTAACATCCATGAAAGTACTTTCGGATTCTTTGCTTTCCCAGGAGGGAATGCCGGAAGAACTGTATCGGGAATTTCTCGGAGATATTACCAGCGAGATTGAACGAATGACAAATATCATCAACGATCTGCTTTCTATGGCAAAGTTAGAAAAAAACAGTGCTGATATGACGATTGTAAATATCAGTATCAATGAATTACTGGATGGTGTTTTGAAACGACTCCGTCCGATTGCAGCCAAGCGCAATATTGAATTGGTATATGAGAGTTATCGACCGGTAGTAGCTGATGTAGATGAAGTTAAAATGTCAATCGCATTAAACAATCTGATTGAAAATGCCATCAAATATAACTATGATGGCGGCTGGGTACATGTCACATTAAATGCGGATCACAAATTCTTCTATGTCCGTATTCAGGATTCCGGAGTCGGTATTCCGGAAGAATTACAAGATAAAATTTTTGAACGTTTTTACAGAGTTGATAAAGCGAGGTCAAGAGAAACCGGTGGTACCGGACTTGGACTGGCTTTGACCAGACGTGCTATTTTGCTGCATCGCGGTTCAATTAAAGTTTATAGTAAAGAAAAAGAAGGTACTACCTTTACAATCCGTATTCCGTTAAATTATGTCACAGCAGAAAACTGATAGGAGGCAAACAAATGTTACAGTCTATGAAAAGAAATAGAACACATCTGATTCTGACAGCATTTGTCTGCCTGTTATGCTTATCTGTACTTGATGGATGCGCCAAAAAAGATAAGAAAAAAAGCAGTTATACCGGTTCTTACATTTATTGTCTGGATTCGAATGAAACAAAGATTGAGGGAGAAAAATATACAATTAAAAGTAAAGATACCGATAAAATGATCCGCGAACTTTTGCATAAGATGAGAAAAGAACCGGAGACAGTGTCGTTAAAAAATGCACTGTCTGACAGCATTACATTAGACGATTATACTCTGACGAATTCTGGAGAACTTTCTTTATACTGGACAGCCTCTTATACGAATTATACCGGTCCTTCGGAAGTGCTTCGCCGTGCCGCAATCGTAAAGACTCTTTGTCAGGTACCGGATGTAAAAAGCGTACAATTCTATGTTGCCGGACAGCCACTGACTGACACAAATATGAATACGATCGGTTTTATGACAGCAGATACCTTTGTTGATAATACCGGAGATATGGAATACACTCAAAATACTACATTAAATATGTATTTTGCAAGTGCCTCGGGGACATCGCTCGTAGAAGTACCTGTTAAGATCACATATGACGCCTCGATCCCGTTAGAGCAGCTTGCACTGAAACAGTTGATCAAAGGTCCTTCTTCTGTTGGCGGAATCAGCAATACACGTATGCTGGCTACGATACCTTCCGGCACAAAAGTAAACAAAATATCTGTAAAAGATAATACCTGCTATTTGGATCTATCATCAGATTTTCTTGATAAAAGAGATAATGTATCGGATGAAGTAACGATATACTCTGTCGTAAACACATTAGTAGAATTATCTAATATCAATAAAGTACAATTTAGTATTGATGGAGAACAGGTTCTTCTTTATAACGATTCGATCGATTTCGGAGAACCGTTTGAACGCAATCTTGATCTGGTCTTAAAATGATCCTGCAAGGTCTTTTTAAGACGTTAGAAAGAAAGGAGGTTATTTGAAAAGACCAATGGTATGGGGAGTTGGTCTTTTGTTTCTATGTTTTCTGATTCGTATCACTTTTTTTAATAAGCAGGTTCAAAAAGAACAATACTGTCTGAATGCACTTTTTGACAGAGAAGCTTTTTGTAATGCAATAGGAACAATCGAACAGATTGAGCAAAAGAAGAACTCCGTTTTTATTTATCTAAAGGATGTTTCTATCCAACTGCCGTCTCAGCCGGATCAGGGCATCTGTTCTATCGGTCATGTGATCATGACATCTAATACATTAACATCGTCTTCCTATAATCATGGGAATCAGATCCGGATACAAGGAAAATTAAAAAAACTGCTTCCGGCACAAAATCCCGGACAATTTGATGAACGGTCGTATTATAGAGAGCAGAATATTTTTTATAAAATAGAAGAGCAAAATAGTTTTTGTATCAGCAATACAAAAAATTCATTAAAAGTATCATTATTTTCTTTCAAACAACATATGAAAAAGATCTATCGGAAGTATCTGAATCCAAAAGATTCAGGGGTGGTGACCGCTATGTTACTTGGAGACCGATCCGCTCTGGATAGTGAGATCAAAGAACTCTATCAACAAAACGGAATCGGACATATTCTTGCAATCAGCGGACTACATATTTCTATCTTATCTATGGCTTTATACCGGCTTTTCCAAAAACTTTGTCTGCCACGTCCGATTCCGTTTTGCCTGATTGTATTCTTTTTATTCTTATATGGTATCATGACCGGTTTTTCTGTTTCGACAAGCAGAGCGATCATTATGATGTGCATGTTTCTTTTGGCAAAGGAGATTGGTCGAAGCTATGATACGATTACGGCATTGGCATTGAGTGCAATGATTATATTGATTCAGAAACCATATGCCGTTTTTTCGGTCGGTTTTTTGCTATCCTACGGAGCCGTGCTTGGAGTCGTTCTAATAATTCCTGTCTGTAAAGGGATTGTTCTTGGTTCCCATCACGAGCAGGATCATTATTATCGAAAACGATTACGAAAAGAACGGGAGCAGGAAAGCAGTTGGAAAATAAAAGAGGAGCGGCACTTTGGGGCAGTTTCCAAAAAAATACCACGTTTTTTATGTTGTAAAGAAGCTTTCTTTGCACATTTGAAAAAGAAATGTCTGCATATGTTTGGATCTTTGCTGCTTGCGAGTATCAGTATTTCCATGATGACAATCCCCTTACTCTTATGGTTCTTTTATGAACTGCCAACCTACAGCATTTTGATCAATCTTCTGGTTCTTCCTGCAGTATCCTTTCTCGTTATTTTATCTGCACTGGGTGGTCTGGCAGGAATATTGTCATTCCCTTTTACAAAAGGGATATTTTCTTTGATACATTGCATTCTGGCAGGTTATGATACGTTATGCCGCATCACAAGAAAGCTTCCGTTTTCTCTTCTAACACCGGGACAGCCACCACTTGAAACAATAGTTTTCTATTATGTTATATTATTTTTTGTGATTTTTTTAATCAGAAAAATCCTTTATGAGCAGGAACACTTTCCTTTTTGGAAGAGAAATATATTTGTTATGGTATGTATGTTTTTGATGATCCTGCTTTTTAGCTATCGCAAAAAGGCTGCCTTTTCCTGCACAATGCTAGATGTAGGACAGGGAAATGGTATTCTGATACAGACAGCAAAGAAGACAATTTTAGTGGATGGTGGAAGCAGTGATGTGACTGAGGTTGGAAAATACCGGCTGCTGCCATGTCTGAAATATTACGGTATTACCTGTATTGATGCCATGATCATGACACATGCTGACACAGATCATATATCCGGTCAGCTGGAATTGATCGAAATGATGCAAAAAGGGCAGCTTACGATTACAACGTATCTGCTGCCACAGCCGGAACAGTCTTTGCAGGATTCCAATTATAAGAAGATCGTAACAGAAGCAAAGAAAGCCGGTATTACGTTGCAATATCTTCATAAGAAAGAACAATTAACGATCGGTGATCTTTCTTTGTATTGTGTACATCCCGAAAAAAACTTTTGTGCGGATTCTGCAAATGCATATTCTACGACATTATCCTTACAGTGGAAGAAGTATTCCATTCTTTTGACGGGAGATTTAGAAAAGAATGGCGAAGAAGCGGTATTAGAAGAATTACAAAAGAATCCGTCGCTTCCTGCAAGATATGATTTCCTGCAAGTACCACACCATGGTTCTAAGAATGCAGGAAGTGAGGTCTTTTTACAAAAAGTCTTACCGAAAGTCTCTCTGATATCCTGCGGTTATCAGAACCGGTATGGTCATCCACATGCCGAGTTGCTAGAAAGACTTAAAAAGATAGATTCTCATATCTATACAACACCTGCATCCGGCGCGATCAGTATCAAGGAAGAACCCAAAAGTCTGTTAAACCGAAAAAAAGACGATTCCTTAAAGATCGAAACATTTTGCAAATATACATGACAAACGTTATGCTTTGTGATACAATAAAAAGGATTTTGAGTATTTTTGTGTGATTTTGCTGATAAATCGTGTAAAAAGAAAAAAGATTACAAAGACAAGATAAGTATGAAAGAAAGATATTTGCCGTTACCGGCAGAATGGAGGCAATGATGGATTACAAGAAGGCAGGCGTTGATATTGAGGCAGGATACAGATCGGTAGAATTAATGAAAAAGCATATTGCCAGTACAATGCGCAAAGAAGTTTTAACAGATATCGGTGGTTTTTCCGCAAACAAGAGAATAAGGAAATCGACCAGAAGAATGCCGAACTCCGAAAAAGGAAC
>OHAN01001785.1_pt1 | contig 16272 bp, 10 predicted proteins | sample 1577121 | NCBI WGS metagenome assembly OHAN01 (sample SAMEA3541554, study PRJEB24748) | human gut metagenome | biome: human gut; feature: human-associated habitat; material: faeces | place: China | collected 2012 | reverse complement strand
AAGGCCTATTAATTATATTTAAATATTAAATTTACAGAAAAACTTTCACACTCTCATTATTAAATTAAATAATATTACAAAAAAGTTTTTTGAAAATGTTAAGGATTTGTATGGCTGGTTGTATCCGGAATTTCCAGAAGATTTAAGCTTTTATATTGATGGGAAATTGTACATGAGGAGTATTGCACATGAGAGGATTTGTGAGTTCTATTCTGAATCAAAAGAATTAAAGCGATTTCTCAAAAATAATGGTTTACAATTTTGTTAGTTGAAATATTAATAGCTTATATTTAACTTAATAAAGTACAATTCAGTGGAAGACGATTCCACCCACAGAACATTTGACATAGAAAGGTATGGCGAAAACAAAAACATTGTTTTTTCACTCACATATCCTGTTTTACTTTTGGTATGACGAATATAATCTACAGTAAGCTTTTTGCGTAGCTTCTTTACATGCATATTAATAGTGTTGAGTATATTGATAAGTACAATGTTAATGGCATGTGGGAAAAAATATAGTGATTATAAAAACATTTGGATATCTAAAGATAGAAAAGTAAAAAAAGAACCTGAAGGAATAGCAATAATAGAATAAGTAATTTAGCATAGAGTTTATAAATAAAATGAAATAATTTGTTGAATTATTAGCTAATAGGTTGTAAAATATACTCTGTAAAGTGCTTATGGACACAGAGAAAAAGGAAAATTTAATAATTATAACAGGGGAGCTTGTGGGCAGGCTGAGAGGAAGTAATCAACTTCGACCCATGAACCTGATTTGGATAATGCCAACGTAGGAAGAAATCAATTTTAAGATTCATTGCGGACAGACCAAATAGGTTTGTCCTTTTTCTTTTGTGAAAAATTAAATTCAGGAGGACAAAGATGTTTAAAGAATGTTTAGAAAATGTTAGAAAGAATGTGCCATTAGTACACAATATTACAAATTACGTAACAGTAAATGATGTAGCAAATGTTTTGCTTGCCTGTGGAGGAAGCCCTATTATGTCAGATGACATTGATGATGTAGTGGATATTACATCTATATGTGGCGGTCTTAATATTAATATTGGAACATTAAATAAGAATACTATACCTTCAATGTTTGCAGCAGGAAAGAAAGCAAACGAATTAGGTCATGTTGTTTTACTTGACCCTGTTGGAGCAGGAGCAAGTGCCTTAAGAACCAACACAGCTAACGAACTTATGGAAAAAGTAAAGTTTGATGTTGTTAGAGGAAATATTTCAGAAGTTAAGACTTTAATGGTTGGAAGTGGAAGTACTAAAGGTGTTGATGCTGACGTAGCCGATAAAGTTACAGATGAAAATCTTGAAGAAACTATTTCTAAATTAAAAGCTTTTTCAAAAGCAACAGGAAGCATTATTGCCGTAACAGGTGCAATTGACTTAGTATGTAATAGCGAAAAATGTTATGTAATAAGAAATGGCAAGCCACAGATGAGTTCCATTACAGGAACAGGTTGTCAGCTTTCAGGACTTATGACAGCATATTTAGTAGCTAACTCTGACAACAAGTTAGAAGCAGCCGCAGCTGCAGTTTGCTTAATGGGACTTGCAGGAGAGATTGCTTATGACAGAATGCAGGATGGTGATGGCAACTCAACATACAGAAACAGAATTATTGATGCTATCTACAACATGGATGGAGACACATTGGAAAAAGGAGCAAAATATGAAATCAAGTAATACTACAACAGATGAGTTATTACTATATGCAGTAACAGACAGAGCCTGGCTTGGAAACGAAACACTTTATGAGCAGGTTGAAAAATCATTAAAGGGTGGAGTGACTTTTGTACAGCTTAGAGAGAAAAAACTTGATGAAGAAAGTTTTTTACAGGAAGCCATTGAAATAAAAGAGTTATGCAAAAAGTACAACGTTCCATTTGTAATAAATGATAATGTAGACATTGCCATAAAAATGGATGCAGACGGAGTACACGTTGGACAAAGCGACATGGAAGCAGGAGATGTTAGAAAGAAACTTGGTCCTGACAAAATTATTGGCGTTTCAGCCCAGACAGTTGAACAGGCAATTTTAGCTGAAAAACACGGAGCTGACTACTTAGGAGTTGGAGCAGTATTTCCAACAGGCTCAAAAGATGATGCAGAAGATGTACCTTTTGAAACATTAAAAGCCATATGTGAAGCGGTAAGCATACCAGTAATCGCAATTGGCGGAATAACAAAGGACAACGTAAAAGAACTTGCAGGAAGCGGTATTTGCGGAATCGCAGTAATAAGTGCCATATTTGCAAGCAAAGACATAGAAGCTGCAACAAAAGAACTAAAAGTCAACACAATAAAAGCTGTAAAGTAGGAGAACAAATGTCAACAGGATTTATATTTGATGTAGATGGAACAATACTAGACTCAATGGGAATATGGATGAACGTAGGAGAACTATATCTAAAAGATATGGGAATAAAGGCGGAACCAAATCTTGGAGAAATTCTATTCGAAATGACAATGAATGAAGGTGCAGAATACATACAAAAAAAGTACAATCTAAACCTTACAACAGAAGAAATATGCACTGGAATAAACAACCGTGTATACAAATTCTACGAAAAAGAAGCAATGCCAAAACCAAAAGTTATAGACTTTATAGAACAAGCCTACGAGAACAAAATCCCAATGACAATAGCAACGTCAACAGACAGACCAATGATAGAAGCAGCTTTCAAAAGACTGCACATAGACAAATATTTCAAAAAAATATTTACCACGACAGAGGTTGGATATGGAAAAGACAAACCGGACATCTTCATAAAAGCAATGGAAGAAATGGAAACAACACCAAAGCAAACATGGCTATTTGAAGATGGAGCATACTCAATAGAAACAGCCAAACAACTAGGCATAAAAACAATAGGAATCTACGATCCTGCAAGCGAAAAAGACCAGGAAAAAATAAGAAACCTAACAAACATCTACATAAAAAATTGGACAGAACACAAAACCCTACTTAAGCAAATACAAAATAACAAGTAAAACAACCTAAACAAAAAACAAAAAGGAAAAACTATTTAACCAAAAACAAACAACAGGGTTTCCTATTATTCAAACAAAAAATAATAAACCCTGACAAAGCGATAAATTGGGGGCACCACCTTATATCGCTATACAAAACACAAGCCAACCTAAAAGGAACAACTTGTGAACCACAAAAACTAAAAAACTTACAGGCAAAACATTATATAGTGAAAGTACTATTATCACCGGCGGAAGAAAATTTTGAAAACAAACAGTAGGCAGATTTTGGCAATTTTGCGAGCATAGTGTAAAGCGAGAAACCTACTGTTTGAGCCGTAGGCGAGTTTAGGTTTTCGCTTTACAATAGACGGCGGAGCAAAATAACAAAATCAACGTGTTTGTGACAAAATTTTCTTTCGCCGGTGAGGAAAACTATCAGTAAAGTTTTGCCGGAAAAGGAGAAAAGAATGAACACAGCATTAACAATTGCAGGAAGTGATTCTTGTGGAGGCGCCGGAATACAAGCAGACATAAAGACAATGACAGCTAATGGAGTTTATGCCATGAGTGCTATTACAGCCTTAACTGCTCAAAATACAACCGGCGTATCAGACATCTATGAAGTAAGCCCTGAATTTTTACAGGCACAGCTAAAAGCTATATTTGAAGACATAACACCGGATGCCGTAAAAATAGGAATGGTATCATCAAGTGACTTAATCAAAACAATAGCTAAAAGCCTAAAAGAATACAATGGAAAGAACATAGTTCTTGATCCCGTTATGGTTGCAACAAGCGGAGCAAAATTAATAAGTGATGATGCCATAAGCACTTTAAAGGAATACTTAATTCCTTTGGCAACAGTAATAACACCGAATATTCCGGAAGCAGAAGTGTTATCCGAAATGGAAATACACAACGAAGAGGAAATGATAAAGGCAGCAGCAGTTATTAGCGAAAAATATGACTGCGCCGTATTATGCAAGGGCGGTCACAGCATAAATGATGCCAACGACCTTCTTTACAGAAACGGTGAATACAAGTGGTTCTATGGTAAGAGAATTAACAATCCTAATACACATGGAACAGGATGTACACTTTCCAGTGCCATAGCTTCAAATCTTGCAAAAGGCAGAGATTTGGACACATCAGTAGAAAAAGCAAAAGAATATATTTCAGGAGCATTATCAGCAATGCTTGATTTAGGAAAAGGCAGTGGTCCTATGAATCATGCATTTGCAATTAAGTGCGACTAAAAAAGGAAAGAGGTACATAAAATGGATAAAAAAGGAACATCAGTATTTAGTAATAGTTTAATTTGGTTTGGAGCAGGTGTATCAATTGCAGAAATTGTAACAGGTACATATCTTGCTTCACTTGGAATGGAAAAAGGCATTCTTGCGATTATTATCGGACACTTAATTGGCTGCTCACTTTTATTCCTTGCAGGAGTAATCGGTGCAAAGACAAAGAAAAGTGCAATGGAAACAGTAAAGATAAGTTTCGGTCAGAAAGGAAGTATTCTGTTTTCAGTATTAAATGTTATTCAGCTTGCAGGTTGGACCGCCATTATGATTTATGACGGGGCAATTTCTGCTAACGGAATTTTTAATACAGGAAACTGGGTGTGGTGCATTGTAATCGGTGTACTTATTATTATTTGGATTTTTATTGGAATAAAAAACATCGAAAAAGTAAATGTTGTTGCAATGACAGCTTTATTTATTCTTACAATTATTTTATGCAAGGTGGTATTTTTTGATAATGGTGTGGCAACAAGTGTTCCGGCAGATGGATTAACATTTGGTGCAGCAGTAGAACTTGCAGTTGCAATGCCACTTTCATGGCTTCCGTTAATAAGCGATTATACAAGAGAAGCAGAAAAACCAATTAAGGCTACAGCAGCAAGTGCAATTGTTTACGGCATCGTAAGCTGTTGGATGTATATAATTGGAATGGGTGCAGCTATTTTTGCACAGAATGCAGGAATCGACCAGATAATGTTAAAGGCAGGTCTTGGAATAGCAGGACTTCTTATAATTGTTTTTTCAACAGTTACAACAACATATTTGGATGCATATTCAGCAGGTGTTTCAAGTGAAACAATCTTTAGCAAAATTAACGGAAAGTATATGGCGATTGCAGTAACAATCGTTGGTACAATAGCAGCAATTATTTACCCAATGGACGATATTACTGATTTTCTTTATTTAATAGGTTCAGTATTTGCACCTATGATTGCAATTCAAATTGCAGACTTCTTCATTATCAAAAACAATAGCGAAGATAAAAACGTTGAAATTACAAATATTATAATCTGGGTTATTGGATTTATTCTATACAGATATCTTATGACAGTTGATATAATTGTTGGAAATACATTGCCTGATATGGCAGTTACTGTTATTATATGTATTATAGTCAGTAAATTTAAAAAGGCTAAATAAGTAGCGCAGATTATTTTGACTTAAAGAACAATCATATATAATCTGTGCCAAATGGGAAATGGAGAAATGTATGATTAATTATGGATTTTCAATAAAAGGAAAGTCCCACAGTACCAGAAATATGGCCTGTCAGGACGCTAATAAAGTAATACAACTTAATAATGGATGCTCAGTAGGTTTAGTAGCTGACGGTGTAGGAAGTGCAAAATCTTCCGATATAGGAGCAAAGATTGCAGTAGAAAAAGCAGGAGAATATTGTAGTGAAAATATTAATTCCGGTATGAATTTAGACCAACAATTGCAGGTATTAAAGGATTCTTTTTCTTATGCATTAAATAGCATTAACCAGTATGCAATAGAGAACAATGCACAGATTGAAGATTTCGATACAACTCTTAGCGGAGCGATTTATGATGGACAAAGCATTGCTTACGGACACGCCGGGGATGGTGGCATAGTTGTAAAAAAGAATGACGGAACTATGGATATCATAACTGAACAGCAGCAGGGTGAGAACAAGCAGTATGTTAAGCCATTGAGAGCAGGAGAAGGCAGTTGGAGCTTTGGAAAGTTAGACAACAACATTGCTTCAGTTATGCTTGTTACAGATGGTATTCTTAATGAACTTATTTCACCATTTTTGTTAAATGCCACAGACAGTGTTGCAAAAGCAACAGGTCAGAAGAAAGTTTACAATTCAGCAGCAGAATTTCTTATGAATCCTGACTGTGTTATGAATAATAAGTCATTTAACAATCCTAAGAACATTCTTGAAAGTTTCTTAGACGGAGATATGGACAGAAATGTTTTTTCTAATTGCTTGAAGAATGGATATAGTAAGTTTTTTGACGAAAATCTTACAAAAAGATTGTGCGACGGAATGGCTAAGTATAGCTATCCAATTTGGGCATTAGACCAGATTACAGACGACAAAACTGTTGTATGTATGATGAATGAACAGGCAAAGGTTTCATGCCAGCCACCTGCATTTTACAGCGAACCGGATTGGCAGGGATTAAAAACCACATATGAGAAAATGGTTCATCCTGAAAAATTTGTTAATGAACTGCCTAAGAAAGATTTGGGAAGTACACAGCAGATTAATGCAGACAACAATGCCAAAAAGCAAAGTCAGAACAAACCTAAGTCGGAAGAAAATGCTAAGAAGCAGTCTGACAATAACAAAAACAAAACAAAAAAGACAAAGAAAACTAAGACTAAAAAGACCAGAGGCAGAAGCAAAAAGTCAAGAGGAGGCATAAGCACTCCAAGCTTAGGTCGCAGGGAGAGAAGAGGAAGAAGAGGCAGACGCCAGAGAAAGCAGCATCATTTCTTCACTAACCTGTTATTATTCTTAATTCTTATTTGTATGGCTGCAGCAGTTGCAGTGGGAGGTTTGTTTGTATATAAACGTTATTATCAGAATAGAAATAATAATGAGAGCCAGACTGAAAGTGTAAATAAGAATAGCAAGTCAGATACAAACAGTGGAGACTCAAACGGAAGCGATGATGTAGGTTCTGATAATGGTTCAGATAGTTCAACTGGAAGTGATTCAGGAAGTTCAGATGACAGTTCCAGTGGAAGTTCAGAAAAGTCAGATAGCGATTCTAGTGGAAGTTCTGATTCAGGAAGTTCAAGCTCAGATTCATCTAATAACGGAAGTAGTAGCGATTCGTCAGATTCAGGTGACAGTTCATCAAGCGATGGCACTGATTCACAGGCAGTTGATGAAGAATAATATCCTACAAAAATAATATAAAATAAAAAGGTTTCTTGAAAAATGCTCACAATGATGTATAATATTGTGGTATGCGTAGGCATTTTTTTAGAAGCCTTTTTCTTTTAATAACAAAATACCTACAGATTCAGGGGTACTAAGTTGAATATTAAAGATTTATTAAAAAGTAAAAAGTTTAAAAATATACTGATAACAATAGTAGAAATTCTTGTTGTGGCAGGAATAATATTTGCAGCGTTAATGTATATGCAAAGCAAGATTAACAAAGATGCAGATAAGACTAGCGGTGTTGGAAACACTATCGCCACAGATGAAGAAGAGAAAACAGTACAGAAACAGTCAGATGAATTTTATTTGCAGATTAATATGGCAAAGAATGTTATGGTAGTCTACAGATATGATGCTGACAAGAAGAACAAGACAGCCTATAAGATTTTTCCATGCACATTGGGAGAGAATGTTAAAAAGGGCAAATACAAAATTGAAAAGAGCTATTCATGGGTTAAAAACAATGGATGGCACAGGTACAATACTTTATATACTTATTCAGCATGGATTCAGTCAGCAGAATATAGCGACAGATATCCTGATACTTTAGTTAAGAAGTCTTATAATTCAGTAGGTAAGAATAAGAAAGTTGACAAGTCAATTATTTTGTATGCATCAGATGCAGCTTGGGTTTACAATAACTGTAAGTACAAGACAGTGCTTGAAATAGTGAAAGGTTCAAAGAAAGACCAACTTCCACTACAGGTTGGAAAAAAGACTGAAACAAACAAGTATTGTGGATGGGATCCTACAGATCCTGATAAAAGCAATCCATACTTGAAGAAAGCTAATGGTACAATAGCAACAGGATACACACCTGTTAATGTTGAAAAAGGTGAAAAGATAGATTATTTTAGTAACCTGTTAGCATTAGATGAAACAGGAAGGAATATTACAGGAAAGCTTAAGTATAATAAGATTGATTCTTCCAAAACAGGAACATCTAAAGTGACATATACTTACAAGCTTAAATCAGGTAAGAAGATAACAGCTTCATTATCATACAAGGTAGTTGATACAACAAAGCCTAAGGTTACATGTTCTAAGACTCAGTTTACTTATGAAGTAAAAAGCAAAGACCAAAAGGATATGAACAAGGAATCTAACGCTAAGGATATTAAAGAAATGGTTAGAAAGTATGTATCCTGTAATGAAAGTGACGTAACAATCACAATAACAACAGTTGATCCATTGGAATTAAAGGAAGGCAACTTCCCGGTTTCAATTAAGGCACAGGACAAGTCAGGAAATGTTGGCTCCTGTCAGGTTATGTGTGAAATAAAAGTAAAAGAATCTAAGGATAATAAGCGATTTGAACCGTCAAAGGCTCAAAAGAAAAAGCTTAAATTACCGAAGGAAACTTCAAAACCTAAAGAGTCTGAGAAAAAAACAAAAGAAAAGCAGACTAAGGAAAAAACAACAAAGAAGGTAAGCGAAACAAAGAAGAATGTTAAGCAGACCGAAACAACTAAGTCTTCTAATGAGAACACAACAACTATAGCTAAAGATTAAATTTTTATACATATTTTTAGGAGGAAATAAATTATGGCAACACCTTATAATCATAAGGAAATTGAAAAAAAGTGGCGTCACAATTGGGATGTAACCCCTATTAATAAAGACACTACAAAACCAAAATATTATTGTCTTGATATGTTCCCTTATCCATCAGGATCAGGACTTCATGTAGGACATTGGAGAGGATATGTTATTAGTGATGTATGGAGCAGATATAAGATGCTTCATGGTTATCATATTATTCATCCTATGGGATGGGATGCTTTTGGTCTCCCGGCAGAAAATTATGCTATTAAGATGAAGACACATCCAGCTATTTCAACAGCAGCTAATATTGTAAACATTAAGAGACAGATTAATGAAATTGCTTCTCTTTATGACTGGGATATGGAAGTTAACACAACAGATCCTAAGTTCTATAAATGGACTCAGTGGATTTTTGTTCAGATGTTTAAGAAAGGACTTGCTTACGAGAAAGAAATGCCAATTAACTGGTGTCCATCATGTAAAACAGGTCTTGCTAATGAAGAAGTTGTTAACGGATGTTGTGAAAGATGTGGAGCAGAAGTTACAAAGAAGAACCTTAAGCAGTGGATGTTAAAAATCACAGCTTATGCTGACAGACTTCTTGCAGATTTAGACAAGCTTGACTGGCCTGAAAAAGTTAAAAAAATGCAGGCAGATTGGATTGGAAAATCATATGGTGCAGAAGTTGACTTTAAATTGGAAAACTCAGATGAGAAGATTACAGTATATACAACAAGACCTGATACACTTTACGGTGCAACATTTATGGTACTTGCTCCTGAACATGCTATGGCAAAGGCCCTTGCAACAGATGAAACAAGAGCAGACGTTGAAGAATACATTCAGATGGCAGCTAATAAGTCATCAGTAGACAGACTTCAGGGAAAAGAAAAAACAGGTGTATTTACAGGAAGTTATGCAATTAACCCATTAAACGGTGCAAAGGTTCCAATCTGGCTTTCAGATTATGTACTTGCTGATTATGGTACAGGTGCAATTATGTGTGTTCCTGCACATGATGACAGAGACTTTGCTTTTGCAACTAAGTTTAACATTCCAATTATTCAGGTTATTGCAAAAGATGGTAAAGAAATCGAAAATATGACAGAAGCTTACACAGAAGCTGTCGGTACTATGATTAACTCAGGTGAGTGGAATGGTATGGAATCTTCTGTTCTTAAAAAAGAAGCTCCTCACATTATTGAAGAAAAAGGATTCGGTAGAGCTACAGTTAACTATAAATTACGTGACTGGGTATTCTCAAGACAGAGATATTGGGGTGAACCTATTCCAATCGTACATTGTCCTGACTGTGGAGCAGTTCCGGTTCCTGAAGATCAGTTGCCATTATTATTACCTGACGTAGAATCATATGAACCAACAGGTACAGGTGAATCACCACTTGCAGCAATTGATGAATGGGTTAACACAACTTGTCCTTGCTGTGGAAAACCTGCAAAGCGTGAAACAAATACAATGCCACAGTGGGCAGGATCATCATGGTATTTCTTAAGATATATTGATAATAAGAATGACAAAGAACTTGTTTCAAGAGAAAAAGCTGACAAGTATCTTCCTGTAGATATGTATATTGGTGGTGTAGAACATGCAGTTCTTCATTTACTTTATTCAAGATTCTATACTAAATTCTTACATGATATCGGAGTAGTTGATTTTGACGAACCATTTAAGAAATTATTTAACCAGGGTATGATTACAGGTAAGAATGGTATTAAGATGAGCAAATCAAAAGGTAATGTTGTTTCACCTGATGATTTGGTAAGAGATTACGGATGTGACTCATTAAGACTTTATGAAATGTTCGTAGGACCACCTGAACTTGATTCAGAATGGGATGAAAGAGGAATTGATGGTGTATATAGATTTATCACAAGATTCTGGAAGTTAGCAGTAGATAGCATTGAAGCTAATGTTGAGCCAACTAAGGAAATGATAAAACTTCGTCACCAGATGGTTCATACAATTACAAGACGTCTTGAAGACTTTAGTTTAAATACAGTAGTTTCAGGTTTTATGGAATTTAATAACAAGTTTATTGAATTAGCTAAGAAAGAAGGCGGAATTGACAAAGAAACAATTCAGACTTTCGTTACATTATTAGCTCCATTTGCACCACATATTGGTGAAGAATTATGGGAAAGACTTGGAAACACAGGTAGCGTATTTGAAAACAACAAGTGGCCTGAAGCTGACGAAGAACTTATGAAGGATGATGAAATCCAGGTTCCTGTTCAGATTAACGGTAAGACAAAAGTTGTAATCAGTGTACCTGCTGACATCTCAAAGGATGACGCTATTGCTCAGGGTAAAGAAGCATTAGGCGACAAGTTAACAGGAAACATTATTAAGGAAATTTATGTTCCAGGAAGAATTATAAATATAGTTGCTAAATAATTAAATGATTTGACTGTAGAATAAAAGTCAATAATTTTATGAGAAAAGCATCACTTGGTATTAAGCATTTTTATCAAGTGGTGTTTTTTTGTAGACAGAAAACGACAAATGTGATATATTGTTGTAAAAAAATTGGATAAGGGGAGTAAAAAATGAATTACTACAAGAAAATGACACGAAAAATATTATTAGCAATTACCATTGCAAGTGCATTAATTTTTACTAATGTGGGAATGCCATTAAGTAGTTTCCAAATCACGACAGTTATGGCGAAACAAAAGGCGAGCGCAAAGAAAGAAAAGAGCTATAAGAAGAATAATAATACTACAGCTCAAAAAAAGAATCCTACCAGGAGTAATGTTACAGTTCAAAAAAGTAACAAACAAAATACTAATGATAAAAAAGAATCTAAAAAAGTAACTTCAAAGTCGAAGAAAGTAGCAACAAAATCTAAAGATAAAACTAAAGAAAAATCAAGCAAAACCAAATCAAAAAACACTAAAGCCAAGGAAAAATCAAGTAAAACAAAATCAAAAACTACTAAAGCTAAAGAAAAATTAAGTAAAACAAAATCAAAAACTAAAGATAAACCAAAAAACACTAAAAAAAAGGCTAAATCAAAGAAAAAGAAGAAAAAATCCCAAAAGAAATCTAAAAAAAATAAAACTAAAAAAACTAAGTCAAAATATAAAATGTTAAAGGGAACTCAAATAAAAGTTATTAAGCAGAATATAGAAGTTATAGGCGAAAATAATAAAAAACAATCTAAGGAATATATTGTTGGTTGCAGACACAAGGAATGCAATATACATAAAAATAGTCAATTCTCCGAAAAAAGTTGCAAATATGGTTCTGATTTATTTAACATACAAATAAAAGAATATTCAGCATCAGGCAAACTTGAAGATGATAAAGGATTCTATGAATATAAAAGCATTTATGATTGTGGCTTTAGAACTATGCAGGGAGCAACTATAAATGACAACGTAATGTATATTGCTTTTACAGATAAAGGAGCAAAAACAAAAGAAAAGAAGGATTTAACAGTAATAATTGGTATAAATTTGAAAGAAGGAAACGTTGTTTGTGCCTATAAAGGGACAGAAACAAAAAATATTTATGGATTAGGACATGCAAATGATTTGTTTGTAAAAGGAACAATGATTCATTCAGCTTGGTATCTTTCACATGAAGGAAAGAATGAAAAAAATTATGAGTATAGAATGGGTTATATGGATTTAAATTATATGGAGAGTCAATCAGGTGATAATATTCAAACAAAGAAAAAATATAAAGAAGGGAAAAAATATGTATTTGGAACATCTAGTTATGAAAAAAACAGAATTGCATTAGGTGTAAAAAATCGTGGTGGAAAAGATCAGATAGTAACATATAAATTTACGGGTTCTTCCTATGAAAATGAGCAGATTTTATTTGATATACAAAAGAATACTGATTATAAAACATTACAGTGTATGGAGTTTTACAAAAAATTTTATATAGTAAGATTTTATGAGAAACCAAAAGGAAATAATAATTGCGTGGAAATATATAATAAAAAGGGAAAGAAAGTTAAATGTGTTGTAATAAAGGATCCAGTATATAATGAAGGAAAAAATGATGAGGCTATTAATTATAAGTGGGAAGTAGAATCATTGTGTCATTACAAAGGAGATTGTTTTTATTATGTTAATTACAAACCAAGCACAAAGAAAAATAAAAAAGCGTATTTATACAAAGTAAATATAAAATAATCAGTTATTAATAAATATTAGAGGGGAGAAAATAATGAAACATTTATGTAAAAAAATTATAATAATGATATTTTTGCTTATTACATTAAGTTGTGGCACAGTATATGCAAAAGCAGCAAAAGCAGAAATTTGGAGTTATGATTTAGGAGAGAGAATAGAACACAGGTCAATATCTGTTGGGAATGAAATGGCAGGTTTTGGAATAATGATAACTCCAAGTGATTTAAAAGTTGAGAAGGTTAGTTGGACAGTTGGAAATAAGAATATCGCAGAAATAAAAGAAAATGGAAACGATGTTAGTGTATGCGGTCTTGGAGAAGGTACAACAAAATTGAATTTAGAAGTTCAAACAAAAACAGAGGGAACATTGGAACATTCTTCAATTATTTCTGTGTATACACCAATTGAAGATATTGAAGCATACATAAGTCAAACAACAACATTTTACAGAGGGGCTGATGAAAATGCATGGATTAGATCTGAAAATGTTTTACCGAATCAGAAAATAACCATAGTGGGATCCTGTGGGAATTATTATTATGTCAAATTACCAGAAGATTATAAGTTTGATGATAACAGAAGTAGTAGGTATACATACACTTTGAAGGCAAATGTATATATTCCAGTTACAAAAGTAGAATTAAGTGAGAAAAGTATAACTTTGGAGAAAAACAAAGTAAAAAAAGTGAATGTAGATATAAAGCCTAATATAGCCACAGAAGCTAACATTAACTTTGAATCACTGAATAAAGATATAGTAACAATTGATGGAAATGGAAATATTAAAGCCGTTAAAGAAGGATATACAAAAATATTAGCTAGAAGTAATCAAGAAAACGTTACGGATGAGTGTGGTGTATCTGTTTATGAGTCAATAGATATGGTTGAGGCAGAGATTAATGAGAGTTGTAATCTTTATGGTGGAGCAGATAACAATGAGAAGATTAGAAGTTATAATGTGAATAAAGGACAGAAGCTAACAATTATTGGTTCATGTGATAAATTCTATTATGTAAAGCTGCCAGAAAATTTTGAATTTAATGATAATAGCAAAGACAGAATGGCGTATGTTGCAAAAAACAAATTGTATATTCCTGTCAAACGAGTTGTAATAACAGAAAAGAAAAACAATCTTAAAATAGGTGAAAAAATACAATTGTATGCACAGGTTTATCCCAATATAGCTACAAATAAAAAAATAAAATGGAGAGTTAATAGTTTGGCTTATGCGAATATTGATAAGAATGGAATATTAACTACAATAAAAAAGGGAGAAGTTTATGTCAGGGCTGAGAGTGAAGAAAATAAAGAAATAAGAGATAGATATAAAATAATAATAACTAAAGATATTTCTCCGTATATTTTGCAAAAACCGATTATAGAATTATCAAGAACTGATTTGGCAATAAATACTATACGTATTCATAAATGTAAAGGAGCAAATGAATATTATTTATATGTTAAAAAGAAAAAGGATAATGGGAAAAAATATTGGAAAAAAATTTATGAATATTATGGATCTAATTTTGAAACAAAAGAAATAAGAATAGTTAATTCAGAGATGGGAAAGAATTACAAATATAGGTTAGAGGTAAGAAATGTAAATTATGTCAAAAAAAACAAAAAAGAATATTCCGTTATAAAAACAGAATATAGTGATATTCTTAGTGTTGTTACGGGGAAACCTAAAGTTAGAGTGAATAAGAATAATGAAATATGTTGGTTGAAGATGTCGCACTGGAATTACAAAAAGGGTGGTTATGAAATATATAGAAAAAATGGAAGTACATATAAAAAGATAAAAACAATAAATGATTATAATACAAATAAATATTATGATGAAAAGGCTAAAAAAAATATTAAATATTCATATAAAATAAGGGCATTTTACTATATGGGAAAAAATAAAAAGTTTTCACCGTATAGTAGTGATATTACGATAAAGAAGTAGGGAGGAATGGATATAATGAAAAGAAATATAAGTTTTATATGTATAGTATTCAGCATGGTTTTTATGGGGCTTTTAAGTAATAATGAATGTTATGGAAAAGAAATTGTACAACAAAAATATAATATAAATTTAAGAGTAAGAAATTTTTATGGAAATATGTCAAACAAAAAGGGCATAATTTTGAAATGGTCCAAAGTACCAAAGTCAAAGGGTTATGTTATTTACAGAAATAATAAAAAAATAGCTACAATAAAAAGTAATAAAATAAAAAACTATACTGACAAAAAAGTTAAGGCAGGAAAAAAGTATACATACCAAATCGCTCCTTATACGGAAGTTAAGGGAAAGAAAGTCTTAGGTGTAAAAAGCTATAAAATAAGAGTGAAAGCAACTAAAAGAAACGCTAAAAAAATCAACCCGGCAAGAGTGGTAATTCCTGATTTTTATTATGAAGATAATTACTATGTAGGTTTGTATGAAAGTATAAAATTACATGCAAAAGCAAGAGTAAATAAAGGATTAAAAAGGAAGAAAGTATATAACAGTAATCTTGTTTGGAGTAGCTCAGATGAAAGTCTTGCGACTGTAGATCAAAAAGGTGTCGTTACGGCTAATGATAATAGGAAAACAGGAACGGTCTATATCACAGCCAGAGCAGTAAACGGAGTGAAAAAGATTATAAAAGTGGATGTGATGAATTATTATAATCCTGTCAAATTTAAAAATTATAAAGTTGTTCCAGAAGAATTAGCACCTTTATTTGGAAAGTACAAGAATGAAATGTGCGATATAGCTACATATTTTGCTTTTGATAATAAAATTAGTAATGTGAAAATTGACTTAGAAGAAGATGGATTGTCGGTAAAAACACAACCTGAAATAGAATTAAATGAAAAGATAGAAAAGTCATTATACACAGTTATGAATGATTTGTGCCTTCATTTTGAAATTAAAGATGGTTATTTAAAAGTAACTTACAACGATTACTTTTCAGATGGAAGTATTTTTAAATATAATATTATTTGTTGTATTGACAAGGCATCAGAAGAAAAATTTAAATATCAAATTGGCTATGTTCAAATTGAAAAATTGTGGTTTTACACAGAAGAAAAAATATTCAATTAGCATAATTTTACAACTAATAAATTTGAATAATATAATATGAGGGAAAAGAATGAAAAATAAAAAAGACATAGTTTTTATAATTATATTAATTAGTTTGTTTAATGTAAATAAGGAATATGGAAAGGAAGCTATTGAGCAAAAAAATAGTATAGTTGTAAAGGCGAATAATTTTTATGGAAATATGTCAAACGAAAAGGGCATAATTTTGAAATGGTCCAAAGTACCAAAGTCAAAGGGTTATGTTAT
>OHAN01001781.1_pt1 | contig 16298 bp, 9 predicted proteins | sample 1577121 | NCBI WGS metagenome assembly OHAN01 (sample SAMEA3541554, study PRJEB24748) | human gut metagenome | biome: human gut; feature: human-associated habitat; material: faeces | place: China | collected 2012 | reverse complement strand
CCATACCATTTCTAAAATTATGACTTTCATCAATAACTATCAAATCATAATTACCCCAATTAATTCTATCTAAATCTAAACCATTAGAAAAACCTTGTTTTCTTGATAAATCAGTATGGAATAACACATCATAATTTAATCTATCTACAGCAATAGGATTGTTTATATAATTATCTTTATACGTATTCCAATTTTCTGCTAATTTTTTAGGGCAAAGTACTAATACACTTTTATTTCTATTCTCATAATATTTTATAACTGCTAATGCCGTAAAAGTTTTCCCTAAACCTACACTATCTGCTAATATACAGCCATTATATTTTTCCAATTTATTAATAATCGCCAACACCGCATCTTGTTGAAAATCATACAATAAATTCCATATCTTACTATCTTTAAAACCAGTGGCCTCATTAGGCAAAATATCTTCAGATATATCCTCTAAAAATTCACTAAATACATTATATAAAGTTATAAAATAAATTAATTCTGGAGGATTTTCTTTATAAGCATTAGAAATACTATCAATTACAATATCTGTAACATCTTGTAATTTATCTTTGTCTTGCCAAATATTCTCAAATAAAGTCAAATAAGCTTCACTATATGGTGCATCTATTTTATTGATCATATTATAAAAATTATTACCGCGTTCACAACCAATATCTACAGTTGTAAAACCTTGTATAGGCATATATGTAATCTTTTTATCCTTAGTTTCAATATTCATAAAACCAGCCATATTCTCATTCGTTGTATTTGATTTAAATATGACTTTCTCTTTTATCCATTCAGCACATTCTTTTGCAATGGATTTTTGCGTCAATTCATTTCTTAACTTAACTTCAAATTCTGTTCCATATAAACTTTTTTCTCTGGATAATCTAGGTATATAAAACTCTCTTTTTTCTTTTTCCACTTTTTCCTTTATAAAAGTTGGTGAAGTAAATATAAATCTTAATTGTTCTATATTATCTAATTGCTTTTTTAATTCTTGATAAGCATATATAGAAAAACAAGCTGAAGCTATAGATATTTTACTATTCTTTTTTATTTCTTTTATCAAATCATCTTTCATAGTTTTATTTATATTATCAATAATTTCCATGAAATCACCTACTATACTATTGTTGATTTTATACAATCTATTGTAATTAAAAACTTTTTTATAATCAAATAAAAAAATACATATAATAAGATATAATATAGATATACAAATACTAATAAAAGAGGTGTTTACTATGCATAAAAAATCTATCTATTTATCAAAAATTTTTATTATCTTCATCTTATTTATTTGGATTAACTGTAGATATATCTATCTCTGAAGCTACATCTAAAAACAATAAAGATTCTATGATGATAAAACAAGAATTTATTTGTATGATGGATCAAGATTATGAAACACTTCATTCATTTGTAAAGCAAAATATAGCCCAAGCTTCTCCAGAATTAGCAGGTCAAATGGTGCAAAATTTAATTTTATCTTCTGAAAAAATGTTAACGCCATCAGCAGATTATATATATGGCAAAAATTACAAAGAAATTCGTTCAACTATATTAGTTGCTATTCCCAAAGATATAGAAAATCCTGCTGTAATTTGTGGTTCTGATAAAGAAAAATTCATCAAAAATTTACCAAATGGCGAAATAAAAAATAAACTTTCTAAATGGCTACGTTCAGGATTATGTCTTAGAAACTTAGAAGGAACATATTTCTTCGCTATAGATTATCCAGAATATCTAGAAAAATACTCTTTATACACAGATGAAGCTACAACCCAATATTTAAATCTATGTGCAAAAGAAACCATACAATCTACTATCATTTCTGAAATTTTAACTATTGATGTTCAAGAATTAAACGAGCGTGCAATAGCTTATGAAAAATTTTTGAAAGACTATCCTAATTTTCCAATGAATGAGCTTATATACGCTAATTTTAATACTACTATATCAAAATTAATTAATCCTACAATTTATGATAATTTAATTGATACAAATGGTCATGTATCTAAAGATTTATTAGTGATTTATCAAAATTTATCAAAACAAGATAACTATCCTATTTTGCAATATATTGGTCAAGAAATGTTACAATTTATAAATAATCAACCAAATAATATTGTTTATCAAGATTATAATTCAGATAAACTTTCATCAAATGCTTCTATTATTTATAAAAAAGTTCATAAATTACTAAATGAATTATATACATCTCATATATAATTTATAAATCTAAAAAATAAAACAATCAATCAGCACCTTTAAAGATACTATTTATATTAAACCTTTAAAGATGCTGATTTTTTTATCACAAAAGGTAAACCTTTATTTTATCATAAGTTGACTACTTCATTTTATTTTTTTATAATCATAACAAAGAGATTTTAAATTTATTTATGAGGAGATAATTTTATGTCATCATCATCATTAACAACAAAAACCCTATCAAAAATGGCTGTTTGCGTAGCTATCATCTGCATATCAGCTTACATATCTTTCCCTATCACTGCTGTTCCGTTTACTTGTCTTACTTTAGCTATGTTATTATCAGCATTTTTATCCACACCAAAAGAAACACTAATCATCATGATTGTCTATACGCTAATCGGTGCTATCGGTCTTCCTGTATTTTCTGGTGGTGCAGGCGGTTTCAACTGTTTATTTTCCCCAACTGGTGGTTATCTTTGGGGCTTTATCGTCAGTTATCCTATCGCTAGTTATCTAAAAGGAAATAAAAACTCTTTCAAAAACTTCTTTCTAGCAGGACTTGCTGTCATTCCTATCACTTATATTTTCGGTGTAGCTATGCTTTGCTTCATTATGAAACTTTCCATTTTAGAAGGCATCACCATTGGTGCTTTACCTTTCATACCTGGTGATATCATCAAAACTTTAATTGCCAGCTATGTTGCTGTTCGTTTACGCAAAAATTTATTTTATTAATCGAGGAATATATATGATAAACAATAATTTTTTACAAGAAGGTATCTCACCTTCTTATTTTTTTCAATATGTTGATACCTTAACTAATCTAAACTTACATTCACTTGTAATCTATAAAGATAATAAATTGCTCTCCAAAGTTCATATTGCCCCTTATAATGAACATGAAAAACAGATTTTATTTTCTGTGAGCAAATCCTTTACCGCCATTGCTATGATGTTCGCTCTCCAAGATAAATTATTTACATTAGATACCACAATTTATTCACTTTTAAAACACAAATTAAATTTTGAACCTACTGAAGATATTAAAAGCATCACCATACATCATTTATTATCCATGACTTATGGTTTTATCGACAAAGAAATTCAAGATTTTTACTTAAAAGATGATTGGATTAATGAAGCATTTTCTTTAAAATTACAGACAAAGCCAGGCACTTCCTTCTTTTATAATAATCGTTGCCCATTTCTATGTAGTGCCATTATTCAAGAATTAACTGGCAAGAATCTTTTGACTTATCTACAAGAAAAACTCTTTTCTCATTTAAATATAACCAATATAAGTTGGGAGAAAAATACTCAAAACTACGACAAAGGCTCATGGGGTTTAAGTTTGACCACAGAAGATTTAGCTAAATTCGGTCAATTTATACTCAATAAAGGTTCATGGAATAATAAACAATTATTAGCACCTAAATATATTGAAAAATTACTCACAGTATATATAGATACTGACATCAATACATCTCCAGATAGTAAATTAGGCTACGGCTATTATTTTTGGAAATGCCAACCTAAAAAAGCCTTTCGCTGTGCTGGTCTTTTCGGTCAATATTGCATTATCTTACCCAAAGAAAATATGGTCATAGCTATAACTAGTAATGCTGAAAACGAACAAAAACAAGCTATTTTATCTGCTACATGGAAATTCTTAGCTCAAATAAAAAAAGATAATAAATCCTCTACTCAAGATTTATCATCTTTAAATAACTATCTTTCTAAACTTCATTTACCATATTTACCTAATGACAATTCCATTACTCCCGAAATCTTTCAACAAGAATTTAAGTTTTCTCACAATCCTCTAAATTTAAATTCTATTTCTTTCTCCCAAATTTCCCCTGATTGCATCAGAATTAATATTACCTTAAACACTAGAAAATATAATTTATTAGCTAAACTAAACACTTGGAAAAATAATAATACTAATTCCGAAAATGATAACTTTGATTCCTGTACAACTATTTTCTATGAAAACCCTTACGCCAACTATGGTTGGCAAAATAACAAACTAAATTTAAAATTAGTTTATAACCAAGGCATTTTCATTGATACCCTAGAATTTAACTACTACAACCACCAACTATACCTACATTACAACCCCACTCCATCTTTCATCATCAGAACAAAACCCCATTATTTCATATCCAACCCCATAAAATAACAAAAAGGCTAGAGTAAACTATACTCTAGCCTTTAATTTACACACTACAAAAATACAACACCAAACTACTTCCACACTATAAATTTTAGTGATAACCATAGATTATTGAAAATAACTTTGTCAAATATCAATAATAGCAAATCTTTACCACATTAGCAGACTTTTACGGTAACTGAAAGTTATCAGCAAAAATAAAATTATGACTACATTTTTAATTCATCATAATACCAAATTACTTCCGCATTATAAATTTAGTGGTAACCATAGATTATTAAAAATAAATTTTTAAATATCAATAATACCTAACCATTCCTGCATTAGCAGACTTTTACGGTAACTGAAAGCTATCAGCAAAAATAAAATTATGACTACGAATTCATCATAACACCAAACTACTTCCACATTATAAATTTAGTGGTAACCATAGGTTATTAAAAATAACTTTGTTAAATATTAATAACACCTAACTATTCCCGCATTAGCAGACTTTTACGGTAGCTGAAAGCTATTGGCAAAAATAAAATTATGACTACGTTTTTAGTCCTACTGTTTGAGCGTAGCGAGTTTAGAGCGTTGTAGGCGTGATTTTATTTTTGCCAAAGTAAAATCAATATTGCGGGATATTTTCTTTTTGATTCGTTTTTCTTTTAAACAAAAGAAAAATGAATTTTATTTATTATTTGCTTTTCATTGCATTTTTAACGCATAATTCTTTTTTAATATCCCATAATTTTTGAGATAAATCTACATAATAACGATGTGGATTTTCAAAGCGTTTTACTTCGTCCCATAAAGTTTCCACTTCTTTTTGACAATATGCTTTTATTTCTTCTATAGATGGGCTTTCATATACACATTCACCATTTTTAAAGATAGGAACTTGCAATTCTCTAGCAGTGAAATTAGTGAGAGTTTTTTGTTTCCATGTAGCATTTGGATCAAAAATAGTATGTTCTTTTGTTGTATCAATTGTTTCATCATATAAGCAAAGTTCATCAGCGATAGCTTTGCCAGTTTCTTTATCATACAAACGATATACTTTTTTGAAATGTGGATTTGTTATTTTAGAGATATTTTCGCTGAGTTTAATTTTTGGTGTAATTTCACCATTTTCATTTTCAATAGCTACTAATTTATATACACCGCCAAACACTGGTGCAGATTTTGAAGTAATCATTCTTTCACCTACACCAAATACATCTACTTTAGCACCTTGCATTAATAAATCACGGATTAAATGTTCGTCTAAAGCATTAGATGCTACGATTTTACAATTTGTAAGACCTGCTTCATCAAGCATTTTTCTAGCTTGTTTAGATAAATAAGAAATGTCCCCAGAGTCTAAACGAATTGCAAAATTAGTAATACCTTGTGGCACAAGCATTTCTTTGAATACGCGAATAGCATTTGGTACACCACTTTTTAAAGTATTATAAGTGTCTACTAATAATACTGCATTATGAGGATAAATTTCACAATAAGCTTTAAATGCTTCATATTCAGAATCAAACATCTGTACCCAAGCATGAGCCATAGTACCACTAGCTGGCACTTGATAAAGTTCATCAGTAAGTGTGCAAGCTGTTCCAGCGCAACCGCCAATATATGCAGCTCTAGCACCTTTTACCGCACCATCTGCACCTTGAGCACGACGAGAACCAAATTCTAACACAGGTCTACCTTGAGCAGCTCTTACTATACGATTTGCTTTTGTAGCAATAAGAGATTGATGATTTAAAGTCAATAAAATAAAAGTTTCTAAAATCTGTGCTTCAATAGCAGGAGCTTTAATAGTCATAATTGGTTCACGAGGGAAAATACAAGTTCCTTCAGGAACAGCATAAATATCCCCTGTAAATTTAAAATCAGCTAGATATTCTAAGAAATCTTCACTGAACATATTTTTAGAACGAAAATATTCAATATCTCCTTTATCAAAATGTAAGTCTTTTATATATTCTATTACTTGTTGTAAGCCAGCTGCTATAGCAAAACCACCATCATCAGGAATATTACGGAAAAATACATCAAAATACACATTTTTTTTATGTAAATTATTTTTTAGATAGCCATTTCCCATTGTAAATTCATAAAAATCACATAACATGGCTAAATTTTCATTTTTTGAATTCATAAAGAACTTCCTTTCAAATTTATAACAAAAATATTATAAATCCCTCTCTATTATTAATATACTTCATTTCTTTTTACAAAAATAAAAGTTATATTCCTTAATATTATATAGCAAGCTGTATTTATTTTCTACTCTTTAAATAAAAATAATCTGATTTTTACAAATACATCAATATAAATAAAAAAGAATTCCATAATACTATAGAATTCTCTCTTATTTTCTCATATTTATTAAATATTATTTAATATTTTCAGCTTATCTAGCAAAAACACATTTGCCATTAATATAAGTTTTATTAACTTTTACCTTATCAACATCTTGAGGATTTATAGCAAAAATATCTCTATCAAGTGTTATGAAATTTGCTTTATATCCTGTTTTCAATTGACCAAGATTTTTAAAACCTGCAATTTGTGCCGATTTTTTTGTATATAAGATTATCGCCGTTTTCATATCTATGATTTGATCATCACCACAATCTGTATTATCATATGCTTTTCTTGTAACAGCTCCTTTGATACAAACAAAAGGATCAGAAGGCACTGCCCATGATGTCGCTGGTGCATCAGTAGAAAAACATAGATTTACTTTTTGCTCTAATAAAGATTTTATTGGATAACATTCTTTCATGATATCTTCGCCCAAATTTTGTAGATAACTTTCTATCTCTGCATAAAGGAAAATAGGTTGAGTTACAAAACCAATATTTTTTTCTACGGCTTTATTAATGCTATCTTGACTAGGCAAAGTAATATGTTCAACTCTTACATATGGTCGATCTTGATTGAGCCAATCTTTTTCTGCATAAACTCTGTCCACTACGCGTTTTATGGCATTTGTTCCCATAGCATGCACAGATAATTGACATTTATTTTGCTTACAAAAATCAATTGCAGTTTCTAATTGTTCATCAGAACATACACTTATACCACAACTATTGCTATTTAAATAAGGCTTATCCATCCACGCAGTTTTACCAGATACACTGCCATCACCAATTAATTTCAATCCAGCAACAAATACTTGATTGTCATTATTTTGCTTTTCCTTGCTAATAGCGAAATCCTTGTCATGCATAAAGAAATCCCACATATAATACATAGAAACTTCTTGTTTAAAACCTTTTGCTATTGCTTCTTTATAATAAGTATAATTATCGGATTTATCCAAATTGCCCATATCACAGACAGCCACTATACCTTGTGAAGTCAATAAATCACCTAAATCCACTAAATTCTGCACTTTTTCAGCTTCATTTAATTCAGGTATATAAGGCAAAACTAAATTTCTCGCATTTTCTTTTAAAACACCTGTAGGCTCACCGCATTCATCACGTTCAATTTGCCCACCTTCTGGGTCTTTCGTATTCTTATCTATTCCTGCTAGAGCTAACGCTTTACTATTTACACATCTTATATGACCGCAAGTGCGAATGATTGCCACAGGAAAATCTTCTGTTCCTTCATCTAAATCCCAACAAGTTATAGAACGTTTTTCAGCGAATTTTCCTTCATCATAACCCCAGCCCAAAATCCATTCATTCTTATTGTCCTTTCTCAACTGTTGAGCTTTTGTTTTTATTTCTGCAATCAAGTCTTTTATAGAATTCACTTTTGGAGGTAATGCTGATATTTCTTTGCTAAAGTCAGCCAGCATTACAGGGTGCATATGTGCATCTACAAACCCTGACAATACGCAAGCATTATTTAAATCTATTACTGGAAAATCACAAATTGGTCTATCTTCTTTTTTCCCTATCCATTTTATATATCCATTTTCCACAATCATACTATCAGCATAAAGATTATCTTCATCTGATGTGAAAATTTTTCCATTCTCATAAATAAAATTATTTTCTTCCATAAAATATACTCCAAATACTAATTAAAATTAATTGTCCCAAACTTCATAAGCAATACTTTCTTTTTTCTTAAATTTATAGATAACAGCACCTATGACATAACCTAAAATTGTAGGAATTAACCATGCAAAGCCTTGTTTAGCTAATGGAATTTGATTAATAATATTCATTAAGCCAGAAATATCTATATTCACTAATCCTGTCATCACTGCTAAATTTAAAGCATCAAATAATGACATAATAAAAGCTACCCAAACAGCACCTTTCCATGCACCATCATTTGGCACCCATTTTTTACCTAAACCTAAGAAAGTCAATACTACTGACATTGGGAATAAAATCATAAAAATAGGGCCAGATATTTTAAGTACATTGCTAACACCAAGACAAGAAATCATAAAAATAGCAATAGTAATCATCAAAGAAGCTTGTCTATAGGAAATTTTACCTTTAAACCATGCTTCCACCCATTGACCAGCAGTAGCTATCATACCTATAGCAGTAGTCAAGCAAGCCAAAATAACAGCAACAGCTAAAATAAAACTACCTTCATAACCTGCTAAATTTTTCACTAAATCAGTGAGTAAAAATGTAGCATTTACATCTAAACTATAATAATTTACACCTTGAGCTCCTAAATATGCTAAGCCAGCATAAACAACAAATAATAAAGTAAAACCTACTAAGATAATACCGAGCATCATCTTATTATATTCTTGTTTATTGCAATAACCTTTTTCACGAAAAGCAGTGATAAACATACCTGCACAAATAATACCTGTACCTACATCACCTGTATTATATCCTGTAAAAAATCCATTCAAAAATGACTCTTTGGCTGTAGAAATAGAGCTACTATGTAATGTATCGATAGGATTTACAATGGCTAATACAACAATTGCCAATAAAGTAATAAGTAAAGCTGGTGTCAAATAATTGCCCACTTTATCAATAACAGTGGAACGGTTCATAGCAAAATAATATGATATTGCAAAAAATATAGCTAAAAAAATAATTCTCGCCATAAATGGCAATTCACCAAAAATTCCTTGCATACCAGACTCGAAAGCAACACCGCCACATCTAGGTATAGTACCAAAGATAACAACTAATAAACCAAGTCCCATATATAAATAATGCCACCAACTATTGATATGTTTCATCATATCTTGCAGATTATATCCTACATTACCTACAGAAGCTAAAGCCATCATAGGGAATAAAATTCCTGTAAGTGCTAAACCAATAATTGCCCAGCCAACTTGTTCACCTGATACTAAACCTATAATCGGTGGAAAAATCAAATTACCTGAACCAAAAAAGATGGCAAACATCGCAAAACCCATAACTAAAATATCTTTTTTCATATTTTTCTTCATCTATCGACCACTCCTCTTTTAAATTTTATTAATTAATTGCATTTATCTTATATCTTTATCGTATAATTATACCAAAGTTATTCATATTTTCAATGATATACGCAATATAATAAATACTCTATATTTTTTCTTTTTATAATATACATTTGTGTTTAAAATTTTATTTTTCGTAACAAAATCAAGATTTTAAGATAAAAATTAAAATCATTTTTTTCAATCATCAAAAATCTAAAATAAAAATCTATGTTAAAGTTCATTATACTAATACATCTTATCTGCAAAATTATACTTGCCATCTTCAAAATCACTAAGTATTGAAGTCCATTTTAGAAAATGATATAATTATTTTATTGTGGATATAGCCACCAGTATTAATTAGCTGGTGGCTATTCTTATCTTAGTTATTTAATTACAATTCAATTTATTTTTAGAAAGGATGTATCTTTTGTTAAATCATAAACAATTATTATATAAAATTTTACCTTATGGCTGTCAGATGAATTTTTCTGATGGTGAGCGCTTCGCAGGTCAATTAGAACGCATGGGCTATAAACCTGCTGAAAAATTAGAAGATGCTGATATTATCATCATCAATACTTGCTGTGTTCGTGAAAGTGCCGAAAAGAAAATTTACGGCAAAATTGGCGAAATCAAACATTTAAAACAACAAAAACCAGATTTAATCTTAGGTATCACAGGCTGTATGGCACAAAAAGATGGTGATGCCATCTTCAAAAAAGCTTCTCATGTAGATTTTGTCCTCGGCACAAATAAAATGTATGATTTACCTGCTGTATTAGAAGAAATTTTTGCTTCTCGTGGTCATATTGTCAAATTAGCTGGCGATTATGATATGCCACCAAATGTAGAACCAGCAGAAAATAATTCTTTATTTGCTTTCGTTCCTATTATGTATGGTTGCAATAATTTCTGTACTTATTGTATCGTTCCTTACGTTCGCGGTCGTGAACGCAGTCGTGCACCACAAGAAATCGTTGCAGAAATAACAAAACTTGCTCAAAATGGTGTAAAAGAAGTTACTTTGCTCGGTCAAAATGTTAATTCCTACGGAAAAGATAGAGATAATGCTGACTTTGCTGATTTACTTGCGATGGTAGATAAAATCAAAGGCATTGAACGTATTCGCTATATGACTTCTCACCCTCGTGATTTAACAGATAAAGTTATCGAAACTATAAAAAATAGCAAACATATCTGCGAACATTTCCATTTACCAGTTCAATATGGTACAGATAAAATGCTCAAAGCTATGAACCGCGGTTATACTACAGCTTATTATAAAGAACTTGTAGCTAAAATCCGCAGTCAATTCCCTGAAGCTAGTTTCACTACTGATTTAATCGTAGGTTTTCCTGGAGAAACAGACGAAGATTTCGCTCAAATGCTCGAATTCTTAAAAGAAATTCGCTATGACGCAGCTTATACATTCTTGTACTCCAAACGTTCTGGTACACCAGCAGCTACTATGGAAAATCAAGTTCCTCAAGAACTCAAAAAAGAACGTCTCCATAAATTAATGGACACTCAAAATGAAATCAGCTTAGAAATAAATCAATCTTTATTAAATAAAACAGTAGAAGTAATGGTTGAAGGCCCTAGTAAAACTGAACCAAATGTTTATACTGGTCATACTCGCACTAATAAAATTGTGCTTTGGGAACATAAAGATGAACAAATCAGCGATTTAGTTAAAGTAAAAATCACACATCCACAGACATGGGTATTAAAAGGTGAATTGGAGGCGTAAATTTTGAAACTCACTCCAATGATGCAACAGTATCAAACTGTAAAAAATGCACACCCAGACCAAATATTATTCTTTCGTCTAGGTGACTTTTATGAAATGTTTTTGGACGATGCTATACTCGTTTCCAAAGAATTAGAACTCACGTTAACTAAAAGAAGTACAGCAGGTGATGGCATTCCTATGTGTGGAGTGCCTTATCATGCTGCTGAATCTTATATCAATAAATTAGTAAATAAAGGCTATAAAGTAGCTATCTGTGAACAAATTGGCGATCCTAAAGTAAAAGGACTCACAAAACGCGAAGTCATCAAAATCATCACTCCCGGTACAGTGATGAATGAATCAGCTTTGACTAGCAGTAAAAATAATTATATAGCTTTAATCTATGAAGAAAATCACGCTATTTATCTAGCTGGTGATGATATCTCCACTGGCGAATGCTTCTATAGTATTTATGATGGCCCTGACCGTTGCCAATTATTATTTGACGAACTTTATCGCTTGATGATGCCAGAATTATTATTAATTAAGCCTTTTTCTTATGAACGTGAATTAAAAAATTTCTTATCTCTTCGTTTAAATAATTGCTTAGTTAATGAATTAACTGAAATCACATCACAAGTCGAAGACCTCATGCTCCAACATTTTGATGTGCATAATCGCCCAGATAATAAAATCGCTCATAAGGCAATCGCTACTTTACTTGAATATTTACATGAAACAGTAAAAACAGATTTAACTCATCTGAATAAATTAACTTATTTAGACTCTTCAAAATCTCTATTTATTGATACGTATACTTTGCGTAACTTAGAAATAACCCGCAATCTTCGCGATGGTGGCAAAAAAGATACATTATATGATGTTTTAGACTTCACCAAAACAGCTATGGGTAGCCGTCTTTTACGTAAATGGCTAGAATATCCATTACTTAGCCCTAAAAAGATAAATGACCGCTTAGATGCTGTAGCTAATCTTGTATCTGATTTTTCCTTGCGTAATAATCTTCGTGAACAATTAAAAGAAATCTATGACTTTGAAAGATTATTGACTCGTATGGAAGTAGGTACAGCTAATGCCCGCGATATGAATGCCCTAAAATCTTCATTATATGTATTGCCTACTATAAAAAAATCCTTAGCTAAAGCCACTGCTAAATTATTAGCAAATATTCATCAAAAGATTTCTACCTATGATGATTTAGTAGTTCTAATCGATAAGGCAATTGTTGAAGATCCTAGTTTCTCTATCCGTGAAGGTGGCTTCATCAAAGATGGTTATAATCAAGAATTAGATGAATACCGCAATATCGCTAAAAATAGCAAACGTCTTTTACAGCAAATGGAAGAAGACGAAAAAAATAAAACTGGTATCAAATCCTTAAAAATCGGCTATAACAAAGTATTTGGCTATTATATCGAGGTCCGCCATAGCTCCACAGAGATGGTACCTGAAAATTATATTCGTAAACAGACTTTAGCCAATGCTGAACGCTATATCACACCAGAACTCAAAGAATTTGAAACTAAAATTCTCGGTGCACAAGAAAAAATTGTTCAATTAGAATATAATCTCTTTACAGAGCTTCGCGATATTTTAAAAACGAAAATAAGCTCCATTCAAAACACTGCTCATGAAATAGCTATTTTAGACGTTTTAGTAAGCTTAGCTCAAGCAGGTGATGAATATAATTACATTCGTCCAAAATTATTAGATGATGGCACTATCCATATCAAAGATGGTAGACATCCTCTTGTTGAACGCATTTTAAATCGAGATTTATTCGTGCCAAATGACACTCATTTGGATAATGCTCAAAATGAAATCATGATTATCACTGGCCCTAATATGGCTGGTAAATCAACATATATGCGACAATCAGCTCTACTCACATTGATGACACAAGTAGGTTCTTTCATACCTGCTCGTGAAGCTTCAATTTCCCCTGTGGATAAAATTTTTACACGTATAGGTGCTAGCGATGATTTAGTCAGCGGACAAAGTACTTTCATGGTAGAAATGAATGAAGTATCTCATATTCTAAAATATGCTACAAATAAAAGTCTTGTCATTTTAGATGAAATTGGACGCGGTACAAGTACGTATGATGGTATGAGTATTGCTTGTGCTGTTATTGAACATATACGCGACCATATTGGAGCTAAAACTCTATTTGCTACGCATTACCATGAACTAACTGACCTAGAAGATGATGTTCATGTAAAAAATTATTGTATTGCCGTAAAAGAAAAAGGTTCTGATGTAACCTTCTTACGTCGCATTATTCGCGGTAGTGCTGATAAATCATATGGTATTCATGTTGCTAAATTAGCTGGATTACCTCAAGAAGTCATCAAACGTGCGGAAACAATTCTCATTGATTTAGAAAATACAGCTCCGACTAAAGAAAAAACTATTATTTCTAAAGATATTTCTGACGAAAACAATATAAATACTACACTAAAACAAGATACAGCTATCACAAATGATATTTCCCAAGAAGTAAATTATCTTCAAGATAATCAAAATGATACTGAAACATCTGATTATCAAGAAAAAACACCAACTTTAACTGCTAATCCAACTAAAAAATTGAAATTCATGCAAGTAGCAGAAATGCCAACTTTATTCGGCGTAAGTATAAGCACTCAATTAAAAGAATTAGATTTAATGAGTATGACACCACTAGACGCCATGAATAAATTATACGAATTGCAACAACAAGCAAAACAAGAGGAGTGATATTATGACTTCTATTCATATTTTAGATGATATCACTGTCGATAAAATAGCAGCTGGTGAAGTTGTCGAGCGACCAGCTTCTGTAATTAAAGAACTTGTAGAAAACTCCATAGATGCTCATGCAGATAAAATCGAAGTAGAAATCTTAGCTGGTGGAACATCTTTTATGCGAGTTACAGATAATGGCGATGGCATGGATAATCAAAATGCTAGACTAGCTATCTTACGTCATGCTACTAGTAAAATCAAACAAGTAGATGACTTGATGTCTATAGATACTCTAGGTTTCCGTGGTGAAGCCTTACCATCTATCGCTGCTGTATCAAGATTTAATTTGATTACACGTCGCCCACAAGATGATTTAGGCACTACTATAAAATTAACAGGTGGTCGCATTGATGAAATTGAAGATATGGGCTGTAATATTGGTACTACTATCAAAGTAGAAGATTTATTTTTCAATGTACCTGCTCGTAAAAAATTTCTCAAAACCACTACCACAGAAGCAAATAAAATAAATGATTTTATCATAAAATTAGCTTTATCTAAGCCTAATATTGCTTTTAAATTGATCAATAATAATAAAATAGTTATCACTACCCCAGGTAATGGCTCTCTATATGATGCTATTGAATGTATCTATGGTGCTAAAGTCAGCGAAGAATTATTGCCCATCGAAGCGATAACTGATGATATCAAAGTAACAGGCTTCATCTCTAAACCTGCTATTATCCGCAGTTCTCGTTCTTGGCAAACATTCGTCATCAATGGTCGCGTGGTCAATAGCAGAATTATTTCCAAAGCAATCGACAATGCTTACCATTCGTTACTGCCAAAATCTGGATATCCATTTGTTATTTTAAATATTGAAATCAACAAACGAACTATTGATATCAATGTACATCCTCAAAAAGCGGAAATAAAATTTGAAGATGAATCCTTATTATTCAAAACTATATACCATGCTGTTTTAGAAACTGTAAAACCTAGTGATAATCAAGCTTTAAGTGATTTTGCTATTCCTGTAACAGATAAAGCATTGCATATTGAAAAAACAGTGCCTGAACAAATCAATATGGATTTACCTGAAAACAATCCATCTACTCCATCAAATTCATTTAAACAAAATTCAATCAACCATATATCATCATTAAAAAATAATACAACTCCTTTAACAGCAGATTTAAATAAATTTCGTCAAGCAAGAGAAACACTTCACCCTAATTTATCTAATCATCACAACAATACTATTCAAGAAACAGCTGTTCAAGATTACCAAACAAATACCACTACAAAGCCTCAAACAAATATAAATATTTCATCTAGCGAAAACTTGACAGATTGTTCTACTCAACTATTAAAAGAAGCTGTCAATCTAACGCCAATCGGGCAAATTGATGCTTGCTTCATTGTTGCTCAAGGCCCTAATGGAGGAATGTACATCATTGACCAACATGCAGCACATGAACGCATTTTATACGATAAATTTGCTAAACAGACTGAGCGAATTCCTGTTCAACCATTATTGATGCATTTATTTTTAGATGTAAATAATAGTGAATTAACTCTAATCGAAGAAAATCAACAAATTTTATATGATTTAGGCTTTAACGTAGAATTAGCAGGACAAAATCAGATCCGTTTAAAAGAAGTTCCCGCTGATATAAAACCACAAGAAAGTGAAGATATTTTCCGCGAAATTTTAATTTCACTTTCTCAGTTGCACACACCTACTCCTCAAGAAATCCGTCATTCTTGCTTAGCTATGACAGCTTGCAAAGCAGCTATCAAAGCAGGCGATATCTTAAATATCACACAGATGAAGATAATCTTAAATGAACTCGCACAAACAACTTTACCATACACTTGCCCACACGGCAGACCAACTATTATAAAATTTAGCACTTATGATTTGGAAAAGATGTTTAAACGAGTACAATAATAAAAAAAGAAAAAGATAGGCAAATTTGAACTGCACCCCAAAAGTTGGACAAAAAACAACTTTTGGAGGTGCAGTT
>OHAN01001771.1_pt1 | contig 16357 bp, 3 predicted proteins | sample 1577121 | NCBI WGS metagenome assembly OHAN01 (sample SAMEA3541554, study PRJEB24748) | human gut metagenome | biome: human gut; feature: human-associated habitat; material: faeces | place: China | collected 2012 | reverse complement strand
CTTTATGGGCCACTATTCTTTTCTCAGGCTTTGCACTTGAAGTGATAATTCGCCTCTGAAAACTTTGCGTTTTTGACAGCTATTCACAAAAATTCCCGAACACCCCTATAAACAACCCGTTTCCGGAACATTTAATAGTTATAGAAGTCATACCTAATTTAAATTTCACCTCTTTGGGCTATCCCTTCACGGTAATAGAGAAAAATACAAAACACGAGCATATTTCTTTCCTCTATGCTAGAATTAGCGGTTTCGAACTTTTGCTGAACACTTAGTAAGTGAGCTGTCTGCTTGGAGAGTGCGGCCGGCTCACGTGACAGATTGAATTTGGAGAGAAGAGAGTCTCAGATGAAAAAAATTAAGCAACTCCTTGCCACTGATATGAACCCTGCCAAGACTTCTTCGCCCGCGGGCGTTAAGGTGTACAGCGCGGCTGCAGCCGCGCAGGATGGGTGCACCGAACGCCATACCACCCGGCGCGCGAAAAAACGCCTTCCCGGTGTCCTCAACCTCGTCCACACGGGGATCTTCGCCGCGATTTCCGCGTCCGCCCCGGCGCTCGCCTATACGATCAAGGCGACCGCGATCGGTATTTCGTCCCACGCGTCCGGCGCGAACTCCACGGCGATCGGTTACGGGAGCGGCGCGAACAGCGAACTCTCGACCGCGATCGGCTATGGGGCTGCTTCTTACGGGAAGAATTCGTTCGCCATGGGCGCGAACGCACTGACGGTCGGCGAAGGCGCGATCGCGCTCGGCGCGAACTCCTACGCGAATACGGAAGCGGGCCAGACCGGCTACGACCCCTCGGGTGAAACCCACACGGGGTCCGCCTGGGTGTCGACGGACGGCGCGATGTCGATCGGGAACGCGAACACCGGTTCGACCCGCCAGATTCAGAATGTGGCGGCCGGTACCCTTGATACGGATGCCGTGAACGTCGCTCAGCTCAAGAATTCGAGCCTCACTTTTAAGGGTGACACGGGGTCTTCTGTCGTGAAGAACGGCGAGACCGTCACGGTGAAGGGAGGCGCGGCGACGGACGCCGCGGTGACGTCCGGGAACATCCAGGTAGCCGCGGATGAAGGTGTCCTCACGGTCTCCCTTCTTCAGAATGTGAACCTCGGCACCGCCGGCAGTCTCACGATCGGAAACGTGAAGATTTCCGGTTCCGGCATCAACGCGGGCGGGAACCAGATCACGAATCTCGGGTCCGGCGTGATCGCCGAGGGGTCGAAGACCGCGGTGTCGGGCGGCGACGTCTATGACTATTTAACGAATACCTATAAGGCCGCCACGACGACCGATTCGACGGCCGCTGTCGCGAAGATCGCGGCAGGCAAAAACGCCGCTGTGTCGACCGCTGAGGACGGCACGGTGACGGTCGGAACGACGGACGCAGCGACATTCACGTCGGTGTCGGCCGATCAGGTGACCGCGGGGACGGTGACCGCGGATCAGGTGACGGTGGGAAATACCACTGTGTCTTCCACGGGCCTCACGACGACCGGTACGGTGTCTGCTGGCACGGTGTCCGCCGATTCCGCGGCGTTCGGCACGGTGACCGCGGGGAACACCACGGTGTCTTCCTCTGGTCTTACCACGACGGGTACGGTGTCGGCCGGCACGGTGACGGCGTCGGCCGTTAACGCGGGCACGACGGCGGTGAACTCTACGGGCGTCACGGTGAACTCTGGAAACGCGCTCACCACGTCCGGCCTCACGGCGTCCGCCGCCACGGTTTCCGGCGCGCTTACCGCCGGTTCTGTCACGGCTCCGACCGTGAAGGCTGGGAACACGACGGTGAACACCTCGGGTGTCGCGGTCGGCACGGCGACGAAGCTTACGAGTTCTGGCCTTACGACGACGGGCTCCGTTTCGGCTTCTTCCGTCGGCGCGGACTCGGTCTTCGGCGGTTCGACCCAGATGACGTCCACCGGCGTCACGGTGAACTCCGCGAACGCCCTGACCACTTCCGGTCTCCAGGCGTCCTCCGCCACCGTGACCGGGAATGTCGCGGCGAATTCGGTGTCGACTTCCGGCAACATCACGGCCGGGAACGGCATCACGCTCTCAGGCTCGACCGGCGCGATCAAGGCGACGTCCGCCACGATCGGCGGCGTCTCGGTCTCGTCCACGGGTATTGACCTTGCCGGTAAATCTCTCTCGAACGTGAAGTCGGGCGCTGTGGCTTCCACGGACTCGAATCTCGTCTCCGGGTCCGCGGTCTACAGCTACCTCGCGAAGAATTACACCCAGACCGCTGACGCGGGTTTCACCGCGCAGGTGAATGGGACCGACTCCACGAAGGTCGGCGAAAACGGCACGCTTTCTCTTAAGTCCGGCGAGAACGTTGAGCTCACGATGGGAACGGATGGCTCAATCACCGTGGGGACGAGTGACGCGGTGTCGGTGAAGACCCTCGACGCCACCGAATCAATGACGGTGGGGACGGGTGACGCGACGACCACGGTGACGGGGTCTGGAGTGACTTCCGGGTCGTTCACCGCGGGCGGCACGACGGTAACGGACGCCGGTCTTTCCACGACAGGCACGGTCTCCGCCTCTCAGATCGCGGCTGAAACCGTGACCGCGGGCTTTTCCACGATGACCTCTGACGGTCTGACGGTCAATGCCGCGAACGCCCTGAAGACGACGGGTCTCACCGCGTCGAGCGCTGCTATCGCCGGCAAACTCACCGCCGCATTCGCTGAAATCGCGGGTGAACTGACGGCGGATGGCGTTACCGCGAACTCCGGCTCCTTCTCCTCGATCTCCGCATCCACGGTGACCGCGGGCGGCACCACGCTTACGGATGCCGGTCTCACGACGTCGGGCAAAGTGATCGCGGGCTCGGTCTCCGCGGCCCAGGTGACGGCAGGCGGTACGACGACTTTGAATTCCAACGGCCTCACGGTGGACAGCGCGAACGCGCTTACCGCGTCCGGCCTCAAGGCCGCTTCCGCCGCGGTTGCCGGCAACCTCTCAGCCGGTTCCGTGACCGCGGATACGGGTACGTTTGGTACGGTGACCGCGGGCGGCACGACACTCACGGACGCCGGTCTCTCGACCTCCGGCACGGTGTCCGCTGCCACTCTCAAGGCCGGCACGACGACGGTGAACGCGTCGGGCGTCACGGTGAATTCAGCGAACGCTCTTACGACTTCCGGTCTCACGGCATCCGCCGCGACGGTCACCGGCGCTCTTACCGCGGGTTCTGTCACGGCTCCGACCGTGAAGGCGGGGAGCACCACGATGACGACAAACGGCGTCACGGTGGGGACAGCGACGAAACTCACGTCTTCCGGTCTCACGACGACGGGCGCGGTATCCGCGTCGTCAGTCGGCGCGGATACGGTCTTCGGCGGTTCGACCCAGATGACGTCGTCGGGCGTCACGGTGAACTCCGCTAACGCTCTCACGACCTCTGGCCTCCAGGCGTCCTCCGCCACGGTGACGGGGAACGTCGCGGCGAACTCGGTCTCCACCTCCGGGAACATCACGGCGGGGAACTCGATTACGCTCGCTGCCGCAACCGGCGCGATCACCGCGAAGTCCGCCACGATCGGCGGGGTGTCGGTTTCTTCTACCGGCATCGATATGGCTGGGAAGGCGATTACGAACGCCGCGTCCGGCGCGGTGTCGTCCTCTGACACCAACCTCGTCTCAGGCTCCGCCGTCTATGACTACCTTTCGAAGAATTACACCGCGACGAAGGACGCCGGCATCACCGCTCAGGTGAACGGCACGGATTCGACCACGGTTTCCCAGGGCGGGACGCTTTCGCTCAAGTCCGGGAAGAACACCGCGATGACGGTGGGGTCGGATGGCTCGATCACGGTGGGAACGACGGACGCCGCTTCGTTCACCTCCGTCACGGCGGATCAGGTGACGGCGGGGACGGTGACCGCGGGCGGCACCACGGTGTCGGACGCCGGTCTCTCGACGACCGGTACGGTGTCCGCTTCGGCTCTGTCCGCCGGCCAGACTTCGGTCACGGATTCCGGCGTCACGGTCGGTTCGACCGGGAACGCGCTCACGTCTGACGGCCTTCAGGCGACCGCGGCGAACGTCTCCGGTGCTCTCACCGCCGGTTCTGTCACGGCGGACGCCGGCACCTTCAAGACGGTGTCCGCGGGCTCGATCACCGCTGGGAACACCACGGTGAACACGGATGGGGTTTCAGTCGGAAGCGCGAACTCCCTCACATCGAACGGCCTTACGGCTTCTGCCGCGACCGTGTTCGGCAACGTCTCCGCCGGTTCTGTGACCGCGGGCTCTGTCACGGCGGATACCGTGACCGCCGGGAACAGCACGCTCACGACTGCCGGTCTTACGACGGCAGGCAGCGTGAACGCGGGTTCCGTGTCGGCTGACACCGGTGCCTTTAAGACGGTTTCCGCGAACACCTTTACCGCGGGCGGCACGACGGTGACAGACGCTGGCGTTACGACCTCCGGGGCGGTAAACGCGGGTTCTGTCTAGGCGAATACGGTTTCGGCAGGCACCTTTACCGCCGGCACCACGACCGTGAATTCAAACGGCCTCACGGTGAATTCATCGAACGCTCTGACCGCGAACGGCCTTACGGCATCGTCCGCTAACGTCGCGGGCAACCTCACCGCGGGCTCGATCAGCACGGGTTCCATTACCGCGACGGGTGACGTCCAGGTCGGAAACGCGATTACGCTTTCCGCCGCGAACGGCACGATCGCCGCGAACGCGGCGACGTTTGGCGGTGTGTCGCTTGGCGCGTCCGGTATTCAGCTTTCAGGCACCAAGATCACGGGCCTCGGCTCCGGCGCGATCAACGCGAACAGCACGGACGCGCTGACCGGGAAGGACCTCTACCAGTACCTGCAGCAGAACTACACGGATACGGCGGGTTCCGGCTTCACGGCGACCGTGGACGGGAAAGAGTCGAAGGTCGCGGCAGGCGGCAAATTGAATCTCGCCTCCGGCGACAACATCGCGGTGACCCTGGCGGATGACGGCACGATCAGTGTCGCGACGACGGAAAACATTTCCGCGAAGACCCTCGCCGCGACGGATTCCGTCACGGTGGGCGAGGGGGATACGGTCACGACGATTGCGGCGGACGGCATCACCTCTGAATCGTTCACGACCGGCAGCACCACGGTGACGGATGACGGTGTCACGACCACGGGCTCAGTCGTTGCTGAGAACGGTTCGAAGTCCTCCACCCTCACGTCAGACGGCCTCACGGTCACGAACGGCACGAGCACGATGACGGTCTCCGCGACCGGTATCACCGTGTCGAACGGATCCTCCTCCACGACGCTCACCGCCTCCGGCCTCACGGTGGGAGATGGCTCGAACTCGCTCACGACCTCCGGACTCACGGCGACCTCCGCCGCGATTTCGGGTGACGTGACGGTGGGAAGCAACATCACGCTCTCCGCCGAAACCGGCGCGCTCACGGCTCTTGCCGCGAATATCGGCGGCGTCTCGGTGTCCTCTTCCGGCATCGATATGGGCGGGAAGACGATTTCGAACCTCGGCTCGGGTCAGATCTCGGCCGGGAGCTCGAGTGCCGTTACGGGTAACGACGTTTACCAGTACCTTGAGAAGAACTACAACACGGCCTCCAACACCTCCTGGAGCGCCGCGGTGTCGGACGGCACGAATACCCAGTCCGTTTCCGTCGCGAACGGCGGCACGGTCACCTATAAGTCGGGTGACAACGTGAGCCTTGCGGCGGACGGCAACACGATCACGATTTCGACGTCGCTTACCCCGACCTTCACGACGGGTCTTTTCGGGAGCGCCACCGGCACCTACACCACGGTGAACGCGTCCGGCGTCACGCTCTCAAACGGCGCGAAATTCACCACGTCCGGCATCAACGCGGGCGGGATTAAGATGACGAATCTCGGGTCCGGCCTCGTCACAGCGACGAGTACGGACGCGATCACGGGGCGTCAGCTCTATAACGCCATGCAGTCCCTTTCGACCTCCGTCGCGCAGCAGATCCAGACGCTGACGGACACGAAGATGACGAACTTCACGGTGTCTGACGGCCAGATCACGATTACGCAGGAAACGGCGTCTGTCGCGTCGAATGTGACGCCTGTGATCAATACGTATTCGACGCTCGCCTCGAACCTCACGACGACCTCGAACTCGATCGGTTATAAGGGCGGGAAGAACATCTCGGTCACCGCGGAAAATAACGTGATGACGATCGCGACCGCGGATGACGTGGATTTCACGAGCGTGACGACCGGGAACACGAAGATGACGACAGACGGCGTCGCGGTCGGTGACTCGACTACACTCGCCGCTTCCGGCCTCACGGTGGGAACGACGACCGTGAAGTCGACCGGCGTTACGGTGGGGAACACCCAGATGACGACGTCTGGCGTGTCGGTTGGTTCGGCCCGCATGAGTTCGGATGGGTTCTCCGTGTCCGGCGGCCCGTCGATGACGAAGTCAGGCATCGACGCCGCGGGGCTCGCGATCTCGAACATCAAGGCAGGGGAAATCTCAGCGACGAGCAGCCAGGCCGTGACGGGGTCTCAGCTCTACGAAACGAACCAGGCCGTGGCGCAGAACAGCGACGCGATCAAGTCGCTCTCGCAGGCGAATTCGAAACTCAATCAGCGGATTAACAACGTCGGTGCGCAGTCCGCGGCCCTCGCGTCGCTCCATCCGCTCCCCTTTGATGAGGATCACCGGATGTCGGTCTCGATCGGCGGCGGTGCCTATAAGGGATCGAGCGCGGCGGCTGTGGGTGTGTTCTTCCGCCCGACCGAAAACTCGATGGTGTCGCTTGGCGGTGCCGTGGGGAATGATGAAGTGATGGGAAATATCTCTGTCAGCTATCGCTTTGGCGGTGAGTCACTCGACTCTCAGAAGCCGCAGAAGATGGCGGCGAAGCTTGCGTCGCTCGACTCTGAAAACCGCGACCTTTCCTCTCAGCTCTCTGTCGCCCGTACGCGGATGGAAAGCCAGGACGAGAAGCTCGCGAATCAGAAGAAGAAGCTTGAAAGCCAGAGCGCGGTGATCGAAGAGCAGAATAAGAAGATCGACGCTCAGGAACAGGCGCTGGAAGCTCAGAAGAAGAAGCTCGAGTACCAGGAAGAACGTCTGCAGAAACTTGAGGCGATCGTGAAGACGCTCGCGCTCGTGAAGTAAGCAGCATCTATCGGTCTCTCCTCCCGGCTCTGGCGGGAAGAAGCGATCCTAAAAACCCAAACCGGCTGTCCTTACTAAAGAAGGGCGGCCGGTTTTTTGTTGGCCACCAGCGGGGAAAGCTGCCTTTATGGAAGGCTGTCTCTGAGAGGTGAGGGCTCTGAAGTTTGTTCAGACAGACTGGGGGAAAGCGTTTTTCCGATCGATTTAAATCGGGTCTAACCGAGAACTCGTGAGTGGATGGAGGTTCGGGTGACGGAAACGAATTTACTGCCTTCGTCGGTATCGACGCCGAAAGCGGAGTTTTCTCAACATCAAAACCGCGGAAAAAAATAGAGGCAGTCCTTTCGAGGGCTCTGCCGTGGATACACAGGGGTGACCTCGAGGTGTCTGCCTCCGGGAACAAGAGGGTTTTTATCATAACGTTACACCACGCCGTAGTGAGAGCCGCCTTGTTCCTTTGTGTCCATTTTATAACGGAACAAAAAAATTAGGTGTCTTAAGCGAACACGCTGCCTTGGACGGCATAGACACAGACCCCAGAGTTCACTCAGGCATTAGCACCAAAACTGCGGACAAAAAATAGAGGCAGTCCTTTCGAGGACCCTGCCGTGGATTCACGTGGGCAATCTCGAGGTGTCTGCCTCCTGGAACAAGAGGTTCGTATCAAACGCGCTGCCACGGCCGGTGTGAGAGCCGCCTTGTTCCTTTGTCTCCATTTCAAAACGACCCCAAAGCATTCCTCCTATTTTTCGACGAGGAAAGTTCTTTGCTGAGGACCCGCTCATCTCTCTTTTAGACTCTTTCGGAGGGGAAAGGAGGATCCATGGCTCTGCGCGCCCATTTTCGGACCGGGAAATAACGAAAACGCGGTTCTTTCGTGATTTTTTGATGAGTTTAAATCCCCTCAAACCGAAAACGCGTGAAGGGATATGGAGGCTTTGCCGATCCAATCGGATCCGCGTCCAGGCGTGGTCTCGACGCAGTAGACGGGCGGTGTCAGGGCTGACGCCAGGCATAAAAAATCCCTCACGGGGGAGGGATCAGCGTTCATTCATATTGGATCCGGGAGCCCAAAAACCTCGCGAGTCTGCAAGGCCGTGGATATTTCCTTCAACGGTTTTCTATTACCCACACTCCCGAACTGAGACTATTTTACATAACAGAGAAGATAATGCAAATCCCTGAAATTCAGGGATCGAGATAAAAACATAAGTGTCAATGCGGCGGAAGCGGATTTTGAGAGGCTCTGCCGCGGTTTCGCCTGACCACTGCGTGAGGATAGGGGAATACGGCGAAGCGGGTCTCAAACCGATCAGACGCTGCCGTCCCCGCGCTACTCTATGAATCCGGCTGACGCCCCAGGGTATCGGCTCACCTCTCCCCGCTAACGTTCCTTTACAGAAGCCCGAAACGGGCGCTTCCAGTCCCCTCTGGATGGCGGGAAAGATCCGGCAGTCGGATGCCGCGTGAAGAGTAAAGCAGGAGGCGAAAAGCGGTTCAGAGTTGAACCTTAATTTCCAAGCCTCAAGTCACCCGCGGCAAACACGAGGCCACCGCGAGTTTTTCCAAAGAAACTCAATCGGATCCGCAGGAGCCCCGGGGGTGACCCCGCTGCCGCCGGGGGTTAGCCTCTGAGAGCAGAAGCGTCAGAAAACCGATCGGTATTGGCTGTAAAAGACGAAAGCAATCTGATGAGAGGGAAAGTCCCCGGTCTCGATGAAAAAGACCGGGAATTTCATTATTTGTAGAGTTGTTTATTCATTTAATAACAAGATAAATCGAATTCGTCCGACCGTATCGCGGTAAGAGAATCCTTTTCGTTATTGCAAATTATTCAATAAATCCGGGTATCAATTGAAGAGCGACGCTCCCAGACCCTATCTTTTGTAACACCGGATTGAGACCACGGAAATTAAATACCGTGTACACAAATTGTCTTACATCAACTGTGTAAACTTTGCTTTACAAGCGGTTTAATTAGGTAAAACACCATAATTTAAAAGGGGAAACAGGGTAATATTAAGGCTGAATAAGTTTACCGAAGTTGAGTTTTATGGAACACGGGGTATCGAAATTCAGCCTGTGACCGAACAAAAAGAAAACACGGATTTCGGTGGACCAATCAGCCAGATTTCTGTCACGGAAGCGGTTACCCGGCGGCTTCCAGGGGCAGGTGATCCGGCCGCGCTTCTGTTACCGAATAAGGAAAACCGCCTAGAGCCGGCGTCTGACAGATTGTCAGACAACCTGACAGAAATAAGCAAAGTGAATACCCGTCATTTTGATGAAAGGCTGATTGCGTGGGCACACCCTGGATGCGGAGGGGCATAAAAATGACAACGAATGAAAAGCTCCTGAGAATGGATGAAGAAAGACTGACGGCGGACCGTGATACGGCGCAGCCTGAGCGGGCTTTTGCTCTCAGTGAACACGGGACGGGTTTCCAGGCCCGACCGGCACACGTGTCGTCATTCCCTTATGCCCGTACGATCGTGAGCGCGCTCGTGATCGCGGCGCTCGCCGCGGGCTCCCCCGCGATGGCGTTTACGCTTTCAGACTCGGTGACCACGGGGACCCCGACCACGGTTCTCGTGACGGATGGCGACACCGTGACGGTCGCGACCGACACCAATATCGTCGCGATGGTGAGTGAGGCGGCAACGGACGCGGATGTCGTGCAGCTGTCACTCGCAAGCGCCGTGGCGCTCGGGGAAGGGAGCAGCCTTCAGGCAACCACCTTGTACGCCGGTGAAACCGGGGCGGAATCGAGCCTCACCAGCACCGCGCTCACATTAAGCGATGGCCTTACGCTCACTTCTAACGGCAATAACGCTTTTATTCTCGGTTACGGAAACACCGGGGTCGCGGGGTCGGATGGCACGATCGCGATCGGGAGCGCCATCACAACGGGCTACGACGTGTACCCGGCGAAAAACTCCATTCTGATCGGCAACAATATAGCGACGACGGATCAAGACTCCGTCATCATCACGCCGACCGGGGTGGCGTCTTACGGCGGTTCAGACGTTGTCTTGATCGGCGCGAACGCGAACGTGACAGGCGGTGACTCGACCGCGATCGGCGCTGGGACCCTCGCGGGGACCTACGCCGCGGCTGTGGGGTCCGGAGCCAAGGCCCAGATGGACTCCGTCGCGATCGGCGCGAGCACCACGGCGGGTAATGAATCCGCCGGGGCGTATTCCGCGGTCGCGATCGGTCTGCAGGCGAGCGCCACAGGCGGATCCGCGGTGTCGATCGGATCAAGCGCCGCGGCTACCGGCACGGACACTACCGTGATCGGGCACTCCGCCTGGGCGATCGGGACAGACGCCGCCGCGGTCGGAGCCTCGGCTGGAGCGTCCGGCTCGGACTCCACCGCGATAGGCTACAGCGCGGTGTCTTCCGGCACCGGGGCCACGCCGATCGGGGTGTCCGCGAATTCCACGTCGGACTACTCGGTCGCGATTGGAAGCTCAAGTGAAGCGTCCGGGAGCTACACGGTGGCGCTCGGGTCCGGGTCGAAGGCGTCGGAATCGAATACCCTCGCGCTCGGAGCCCGGGCCGTGGCAAGCGGGTCAGGGGCGGCGGCAATAGGGTCTGACAGTGACGCGTCGGGGGTCAATTCGACCGCGGTCGGAACGTTAGCGACGGCGGATGGGAACAACGCCGCGGCTTTCGGCACGTCGGCCTCGGCTGGCGGCACGAACTCCACCTCGCTCGGAGCCATGAGCTCCGCGGAAGGGATCCAGTCGACCGCGATCGGAAATTCCGCTTCCGCCGGGGCGACAAACGCGCTTGCCGTTGGGTGGTCCGCGAACGCGTCGAACGACAACGCCCTCGCGCTTGGAACCTCGAGCGCCGCGTCGGGGAGTTCGGCAACAGCGATCGGAACGGGAAGTCAGGCTTCTGGTGAAGCCTCCACTGCGATTGGCGAAGCGGCTGCCGCGTCCGGTGACTCAAGTCTCGCGCTCGGTGTGAGCTCTACCGCCTCAGCGACCGGCGCTTCGGCGCTCGGGAACAGCGCTCAGGCGACCGGGATCTATGCCACCGCGCTCGGTGACAGCGCCGCGGCTTCCGGCATTGCCGCGGAGGCCCTCGGGTACTCGGCGAATGCGGCAGGGGATTCATCAGTCGCTATAGGAAACGGAGCGTCCGCCTCAGGAATCGGCAGTGTCGCGGCGGGGCTCTACTCGAGCGCCGCGAGTGACGGCGCGGTCGCTCTGGGGTCCAACAGCTCAGCGGCCGCCACTGGCACCATCGCGGTCGGGAATCTCGCGAAAGCGAATACCGAGTACGACGTGGTGATCGGGGACAGCGCTCAGGCGACCGGGGATTCGGGCGTCGCGATCGGGCACTCCGGAACCGCGAACGGGGTCTCCGCGATCGGGAACAGCGCGTCCGCGTCAACCGACTTCGCGGTAGCGGAGGGCGGGTATACGCAGGCAACCGGCACGGCTGCCGCGGCCTATGGGTATCTCGCGAACGCGTCTGGCGCGTATTCAGTCGCTCTCGGGAACAATTCCCAGGCGTCCGACACCTACGCGGTCGCGATGGGGTCGGACACGAAAGCCGCGGGAAACGCCGCGATCGCGCTCGGGGCATCAAGCAGCGCCGGAAATCAGGACACTATCGCGATTGGGTATCAGGCGTCAGCCACGGGGCTTAACTCCACGGCGATTGGGCTCTCGTCCAGCGCCGCGGGGATTTCTGCATTGACCCTAGGCACGCAGTCTTCGTCGACTGGGGACTATTCGCTCGCGGTAGGGACGCTCTCCAACGCCTCCGCGGACTACGCGGTCGCGGTGGGCGAAGGCGATACCGCGTCCGGCAAACAATCCACAGTTCTCGGGTACTCGAGCAGCGCTGAAGGCGAAGAAGCGATTGCTCTCGGCTCGAACGATCACGCGACGGGGACGGTGTCCACCGCGCTCGGTTCCTTCGTGACCGCGTCGGGCGATGAATCCACCGCGATCGGCTACATGAGCACGGCAACCGGCACCGGATCCTTGGCAGCCGGCCGCGGAAGCAACGCGACCGGGAACTACACGGTGGCGCTCGGCACGGGCAACAACATCGGCGGCAGCTACTCGGTCGGCCTCGGTACCGATAACGGGACAACGGGGGACTATGCGGTCGCGATTGGCTACGGCGCTCACGCGGATGAGCTTTTCACCACCGCGATCGGCGGAGGGGCGTCCGCGACAGGCGGTAACTCGGTCGCGATCGGGACGTACTCCAACGCCACGGCGATGGGCGGTGTGGCGCTTGGCATGTACTCCGCCGCCGACACCGGGGCTGGTGTCCGGGGCTGGAACCCGGATGGGGAGGAAATCCAGAGCGCGACGTGGTTCTCGAACCTCGGGGCGCTTTCGATCGGTAACAACACGAATGGCTATACCCGTCAGATCACGGGGGTGGCAGCCGGAACGGCGGACACGGACGCCGTCAACGTCGCGCAGCTCAAGGCGGCGAACCTCTCGTTCTCGGGCGACACCGGTTCTTTGATGGTCAAAAACGCGGGGACGCTCGCGGTGACAGGGGGCGCTGCGTCAGACGCCGCGGTCACCACGGGGAACATCGCGGTGACGGCCTCCGACACGGGACTCAGTGTGGGGCTCGTGCAGGATGTGGATCTCACCTCGACCGGCAGTCTCACGGTTGGGAATACGGCTGTGACGGACTCAGGGCTCACAACCACCGGAACCGTGACCGCCGCGACGGTTAACGCCGGAACGACAACGGTGAATTCGACCGGCGTCACCGTGGATTCGGGGAACGCTTTGACGACGTCCGGCCTGACCGCGAGTTCGGCCGCCGTGTCGGGTGACGTGACGGTCGGCAGCGCGATTACGCTCGCGTCCGGGACCGGTCAGATCACGGCGGCCGGGGCGACACTCGGCGGAGTCTCGATTGGGACCTCCGGGATTGACGCGAATAACACCGCGATCACGAATCTCGCGTCCGGCGTGATTGAATCGGGGAACACGTCCGCCGTCACGGGCGGCGCGGTCGCGGATGTGCTGAAAGGGTACACCACAACCTCAGGGCTCGGCTGGACCGCGAAAGTCGGGACGAAGACCTACCGGATCGCCCAGGATGGAACGGTGACGATCGCGGCCGGGAATAACACGACCGTTGACCTCTCGGACACCGGTACCGTCACGATCGGGAGCGCGGAGGATGTCACCTATCAGACGGTGGCAGCGAACGACTCGCTCACCGTCGGGTCGGGCAGCTCGGTGACCGCGGTCACCGGGTCCGGGATCACGACGGGAACCGTAAACGCCACGACCGTGAACGCTGGGACGACCACCGTGAATGCTTCTGGGGTCACAGTGGATTCCGGGAACGCTCTCACAACATCCGGCTTAACCGCGAGCTCGGCGTCTGTCGCCGGGAAGCTCACCGCGGGGTCGATTGAGACCGCGGGGACCGTGACCGCGAGTGGCTTTGTCTCGGGGAACACCGCGGTGAATACGTCGGGTCTCGCGACGACCGGGACGGTATCGGCCGGGACCGTCTCAGCGGACACGGTGACCGCTGGCTCGACCACGATGAATTCCACTGGGGTCACGGTGGATAGCGGGAACAAACTGACCACCGCGGGGCTCACCGCGGCGTCCGCGGCGGTGTCCGGGAACCTTTCCGCGGGCACGATTACGGCGGCAGGCGACGTGACCGTCGGAAAGTCGATTTTGCTTTCCGCCGACTCGGGACTCGTCACGATGGGAAGCGCCACGATCGGCGGGATCCGGATTACGGCCGAAGGCCTGAATGCCAACGGGCAGCTCGTCACGAATATTGAGTCAGGCTCGATCAAGGCGGGCGACACCTCGGCGGTCTCGGGGTCTGAGGTGTATCAGTACCTCACAAACAACTATGTGACGAGCTCGGCCGCCGGGTGGACGGTGACCGCGAACGGGGGCTCCGCCTACCGCGTGGGCCAAAACGGGACCGTGGACGTGGTGTCCGGGAAAAACATCGCGATTACGCTGTCCGACACCGGATCGCTCACCGTCGCTACTGCCGACAAGGTGACCTTCAGCACGGTGTCCGCATCGGACTCGGTCACGGTGGGGTCGGGGTCTGAAACCTCGTCTCTCACCGGATCCGCGCTCACGATCACGGATACGAATGGCTCCGCCACGATGACCGCGGACGGGTTCTCGGCGGGCGACGGAAATTCGCTCACGGCAAGCGGCCTTCAGACGACCTCGATCGCGTCTACGGGCGACGTCACCGTGGGGAGCGGGATTACGCTCGCCGCGGACACTGGCCTCATCACGGCGAACGGCGCGACGCTTGGCGGCGTCGTGATCGGTCCGATCGGGATCAACATGAATGGGGCCGCGATCACGAATCTCGCGTCGGGCACGATCGGAGCGGACAGCACCACCGCTGTGAACGGCTCGGATGTCTACAAATACGTCACCTCCAACTACACGACGACCGCCGCCTCCGGGTGGACCGCCGCGGTGACAGATGGAGACACGGAGTCGAGCTTCAAGGTCGGGACCTCCGGAACGGTGACCTACGCGGCAGGGGACAATATTGACCTCGCGGCATCCGGTTCCACGATCACGGTGTCCACGTCTCTCACACCGGCCTTCACGTCCGCGATGCTCGGGAGCGAATCGACTGGCTACACCACGATTTCGGGGACTGGCGTCACGCTCTCGAACGGCGCGTCCTTTACGACCTCCGGGATCAATGCCGCGGGCGAAACGATCTCGAATCTCGGTGAAGGCACCATCAGCGAAACAAGCACCGACGCGGTGACGGGGGGCCAGGTCTGGAACCTGATTAACGACCTCACGACCTCGATCTCGACAGTCGGCACCGATTTGTCGGATGCCACCTATACGAAGGTGACCGGGTTCACGATTACAGATGGCGTGATTACGCTGACGACGGAAGAAGCGCATCTGAACGAAACCACTACAACCACCACGACACCAGTGGTCCGCGTGAAGTCTCTTGCGGCGACGAGCAGCGCGACCGTGACGGATCTCGGGTCGAACGACGTCGAGCTCTCAGGAAACGACGTGACCGATACCGTCGTGTACCGGGGCGGTCAGAACATCACGGTGACGACAGACGGAAACGACCTGATCTTCTCAACGGTCGATGATCCGACGTTTAACTCCGTCACCGTCGGGAACACGTCGATTACGACAGACGGGGTCGCGGTGGGGAATTCGTCACTCACATCGAGCGGCCTCACGGTTGGCAGTACCGCGGTGACCTCCTCTGGGGTAACGGTGGGTGACACGTCTCTCACGGCGTCGGGCCTCACGGTCGGGAACTCGGCTGTGACGAGCTCCGGTTTCTCGGTGTCCGGCGGCCCCTCGATGACGTCCTCCGGGATCGACGCGGGGAGCCTCAGGATCACGAACGTGAAGGCGGGCGAAATTTCGTCAACCAGTTCGGACGCGGTCGTGGGGTCTCAGCTATACCAAACGAACCAGGCGGTTTCCGCGAACGCGGCCGCGATTAACGACCTCGCGCGAAGCGACGCGAAACTGAACCGCCGGATCAACGACGTGGGGGCGGAAGCCGCGGCGCTCTCCTCGCTCCACCCGCTTCCCTTTGATGAGAATCACCGGGTGTCGGTGTCGGTGGGCGGCGGCGCGTATCACGGATCTGGCGCGGCCGCGGTCGGTATCTTTATCCGGCCCACCGAAAACTCGATGATTTCGCTTGGCGGCGCGGTGGGGAATGACGACGTCATGGGGAACATGAGTTTCAGCTATCGGTTCGGGGGTGAGTCTCTTGAACAGAAACCGGCGCAGATGCAGGCGAAACTCGTGAGTCTCGACAGTGAAAACCGCGACCTCTCGGCGCAGCTCGCCGCAGCCCGCACGCGGATTGAGGGGCAGGATCAGAAACTCGCGACGCAGGGCGTGAAACTCCAGAAGACTCAGGCGAAGACGATCGAAACCCAGGGGAAGACGCTTTCGGAACAGAAGGCGACGATCGAGAGCCAGGAGACCGCGATCCGGAATCAGAAAGCGGAACTGAAGGATCAGGAACTGCGGCTTCAGAAGCTTGAGGCGGAGTTTGAGTTAAGAAAGGGAAGTAAAGAGGCAAAGCCCAGAGGTATTGAAAAAGGGCGGACGGGATTCGAGAGCAGAGGGGGCTCCTTCTGAACTGCTCCCCAAATTTAGGACTTGTTAAATAAAAATCCTAAGGGGCGATA
>OHAN01001751.1_pt1 | contig 16475 bp, 2 predicted proteins | sample 1577121 | NCBI WGS metagenome assembly OHAN01 (sample SAMEA3541554, study PRJEB24748) | human gut metagenome | biome: human gut; feature: human-associated habitat; material: faeces | place: China | collected 2012 | reverse complement strand
AGCTGACTGTCGGGACGTCTGACAATAAGACCACCGTTTCCGGAAACACGATCACAACGGGAACCGTGAATGCCACGGCGCTGTCGCTTGGCACCGGGAACACCTGGGGCTCCTCTGGGATTACGGCGACCGCCGCGACAATCGGCGGTGTTGGAATCACTTCAGACGGCATCGATCTGAACCAAAAGAAGATCACGGATATGCAGTCTGGCTCCATTGCGCAGAACAGCACGGACGCGGTGTCGGGCGGCGCGGTGTGGTCTGAACTGCAGAATTACACAACGACCGCGAATTCCGGCTGGACCGCGACCGTGGGCAGCACCACATACAAGGTCGAACCGAACGGAGGTCTGACTTACGCCGCGGGCGATAACCTCACCGCGTCGCTCGCGAACGGCACGGTAACCTACAGCATCACGGAAACGCCGAGCTTCAGTACGGTAACCGCGGCGAACTCTATTAAGGTTGGGAATGACACCTCTAACACCCAGATCACGGGAACCGGGGTGACCTCTGAATCCTTCTCGACCGGGGCCTCGGAGCTAACGGATTCCGGTCTCACAACGTCCGGTACGGTGACGGCGGGTACATCCACCACGGGTTCGACACTCGCATCCTCCGGTCTCACGGTGACAGACGGTACAAACTCCGCGACGGTGACGCCGACCGGCTTTGACGCGGGTTCCGGGAACACACTCACGAACACCGGGCTCGCCGCGAGCGCTGCCGCGGTGACCGGGACGCTGACTGTTGGAACAACAGGCAGCCAAACCACGGTGTCCGGCAACACGCTCACCACAGGCACCGTGAATGCCACGGCGCTCTCGCTTGGCACTGGAAACTCCTGGGGCTCCACTGGAATCACGGCGACTGCCGCAACGATCGGCGGGGTTGGAATCACTTCAGACGGCCTCGATCTGAACCAAAAGAAGATCACGGATATCCAGTCTGGCTCCATTGCGCAGAACAGCACAGACGCGGTGTCGGGCGGCGCGGTGTGGTCTGAACTGCAGAATTACACAACGACTGCGAATTCCGGCTGGACCGCGACCGTGGGCGGCACCACATACAAGGTGGAACCGAACGGGAATCTCGCCTACGCCGCGGGGGATAACCTCACGGCGACGCTCGCGAACGGCACGCTGACCTACAGCATCACGGATACGCCGAGCTTCACGAGTGTCACGGCGACCGATTCTCTTAAGGTTGGAGATGACACCTCGAACACCCAGATCACGGGAACCGGGGTGACCTCCGAATCCTTCTCGACCGGGGCGTCGGCGCTCACCGATTCCGGCCTCACGACGAGCGGAACGGTGACTGCAGGAACTTCTGCCGCAGGCTCGACCCTTTCGTCCTCGGGTCTCACGGTGAAAAACGGCACGAACACCGCGTCTGTGACCTCGACCGGATTTGACGCCGGTTCCGGGAACACGCTCACGAATACGGGGCTTGCCGCGAGCGCTGCCGCGGTGACCGGGACCCTCACCGTTGGATCGGCTGACAGTCAGACCACGGTTTCCGGGAACACGATTACGACCGGAACGCTTAATACCGCGAGTCTCTCGCTTGGCACCGGAAACACGTGGAGCGCCGCTGACGGTCTCACGGCGTCGTCCGCCTCGATCGGCGGTATTGGAATGACGTCGGCTGGCGTGGATATGAATGGTCAGAAGATCACGAATATCGGGTCCGGCGTCATTGAGCAGGGCAGCACGGATGTGGTTTCCGGGGGCGACGTTTTCACTTATTTCGCCGATTTCGCGATCGCCTCGAAGTCCGGATGGGTCGCGATAGTCGGGGAAGATTCATACCCGGTGCTCCCTGGCAAAACCTTCCAGATCGCGGCCGATAAGAATATCGACATGAAGGTCGGAGGCGGCATTCTCTCGGTTTCGCTCGATCCGAATATCGTGGTTAACACCGTCAGCGCCGCGGATTCGATCACGGTGGGAGATGAGGACGCAAGCACCTTCATCAACGGATACGGGGTGGAGGCAGCTGAATTTGACGCGGTCGGGACGGACAGCAATTCGTCGACCCTCACCGGCACCGGGCTCGAGGTCACCGATGGAACGAATACCGCGAGCATGACGGCCACGGGGTTCACGGCCGGTACGGGAAATTCGCTCACCACATCCGGCCTCACGGCAACGAAAGCCGATATTACAGGGGATCTGACGGTCGGCACTGGAAACACGACCACCACGATATCCGGTAATACGGTTACTACAGGTACCGTGACCGCGAGCTCCGCCACAATCGGCGGCAGCGTTGGGATCAGCTCTGACGGCATTGATATGGGCGGAAAGCCGATCACGAACCTCGGTTCCGGCGCGAACAAAGTCGCGCAAGGGAGCACTGATGCGGTTTCAGGCGGCGATGTTTACAGTTACCTGACTACCCACTACACGCCAACCTCTGATACCGGCTGGAGCGCGGCGGTGACAAATGGCACCGCGTCGCAGACCGTGGAGATCGGAAACGGTGACACCGTGACCTACAAGGCGGGAAGCAACATGAGTCTCGCTGCGAACGGCTCCGTGATCACCTTCTCGACCTCGATGACCCCGGTATTCACTTCCGCGCAGTTCGGGTCAGACGGCACGTATTCGGCTCTCAATTCCACGGGACTCACGCTTTCCAACGGTGCGGCTTTCGGGACTGGCGGGATCCTTGCGGGTGGCATGAAGATCTCCGGGCTCGCGGAAGGGGCCGTCAATTCGTCGAGTACTGAGGCCGTGACGGGGGCTCAGCTTTATGAGGCTCTCGCGGATCTGGGGTCTGATATCACGACTTCAATCGCCGATGTCACGTACACCAAGGTGACGGGCTTCACGATTAATGACGGCGTCATTTCGATGACGACAGAAGAGGCTCACCTCAATACGCCGACGAACACGACCCACGGTCTGATGAAGCTCGCGGTGACAACGGATACGACGGCGTCGTCCTCAGGGACTTCCGGCACCGTGTCCCTCATGGACACAGGAACGGAAGAGCCTCCGGTGACGGACACCATCCGGAATGTCGCGGGCGACAACATCACGATCACGTCGGGTGAAGACACGATCGTTTACGCGACTGTTCCGGATCCGACCTTCACAACAGTCACGACCGGGAACACGACACTCTCGTCTGACGGTCTGAAGATCAACGGCGGCCCGAGCGTCACGGCGTCCGGGATCGATGCCGGGAACCTGAAGATCACGAACGTGAAGGCAGGAGAGATCGCCGCAGGGTCGACCGAGGCCGTGACGGGCGGTCAGCTCTGGACCACGAACCAGGCGGTCGTCCAGAATTCGGACGCGATCCGGAGTCTCGCGAGAGCGGACGCGCGCCTCAACCGTCGTATCAATGACGTCGGGGCGCAGGCCGCGGCCATCGCGTCGCTCCACCCGCTTCCCTTTGACGAGGATCACCGAGTCTCGGTCTCAATCGGCGGCGGCGCTTACCATGGGTCGAGCGCCGCGGCTGTCGGCCTCTTCGTGCGGCCGACGGAAAATTCGCTCATTTCGCTTGGGGGCGCGGTCGGGAGTGACGATGTCATGGGGAACATGAGTTTCAGCTATCGGTTCGGCGGCGACTCGCTCGCCCAAAAGCCTCAGCAGATGGCGGCGCAGCTGACGTCGTTAAAGGGGGAAGTGCGGGATCTTTCCGCGCAGCTCGCGGCCGCGAAGTCGAGGCTTGAAAGCGTGAAGCCCGCCGGAGTCCAGACCGCGGACGCCGGGAAGGTGAAGGCAATGGAGACTGAGCTCGAAACCCTGCGGCGCGAGAACGAGAGTCTCGCGGAAGAGCTTAAGTCCGCGAAGACGAAGCTTGAAACCCAGAAAGCGAGTCTTGAGTCCCAGAACGTGCGTCTCGAGAAACTCGAAGCCGCGATACGGGCTCTTACGAAGACCAAGTAGGGCGGTTTAAAAAAGTTTTGACTTCCTGAGAGGGGAAGGTTCGATGGCCGGCAGAAAAAATTTCATCTGCCGGCCTTTTTTTTCCTGGGCCGCCGGAGCCGATCCGGATAAGCGATTTCGTCCCCCTAAGAAACATATCTGAGAAAACAAGGACATAACGCCATACAACGGCTCTCTTTCCTTCCGCCTTTGGTCCAAGAGCGATCACGTTCTCACCGGAATGCGGGACAGGGTAATAGAAGGGGGGAAAAGACTACGTTTAGCGGTCAGATTTTTTTCTTTTTTGAGAAAACAAAGGATCGGAAATCTGTTTCTGAAGCCATGCTGTATGAGGCTTTAACCCTTTAAAAAGCATAGCTCTTTATACAGTCTTAAAAATAGTCATATTAATGACGTTATGGGCGGAAATCAGTTAGCAGTGAAATGTTTTTTTGTGATTCGTGAATGACGGCATTTCAGAATCATGATTTTCAGTAATTGCGATTAATGCAAATGCGGCTCAAACGTAAAACCTGTAAAGCTGTCAGGGATGGACGGGGTGATTTGAAGGACGCTTTTCCAGGCCCTGATCTGACTCGGATCAGCTCGAATTGATGACGGTCTGCGTAAAGTAGAGGATAATAAACTCGTCATAAAGTTAACTTTTTCTGAAAATGTGACAACCAGTTCGTAATGGTTACCGTTATCGGAAAGAGAAAATGACAACTTAGATGACAGCACACAGTATCTGGAGCTTGATGTATTGGTTATGTTTTCCGGAATCGTTCAGGAGGGGGAAAGTTCATAGCCTGAAATTCCGGTCACGCAAATAGCAAAGATTATTGGTTTTGCGTGAATCTCAAAACAGCCAGTAAAAAAACGACAGGATCGCCAAGCGGTCCGGCTCCAGTGAGAGGGAAAGAGACCATCCTAGGGGAGACGCAGCGATGACGAACAGCAAAAGAGCAATCGGCGGGGAAACCGATTCTTCGTCACTGAGAGGATTGTGGGTGAACCGTAATGAAGCCGCGAAACGTTTTCGCGGGCAGGGCGCTGTCCGGACTGGAATCCGGAAAAAGCGTTTTCCTGGAAAGGTGACAGTTCTCCGCGCCGCCATTCTTGGCGTGCTCGCCGCGACTGCGGTGTCGCCCGCCTACGCATTCACGATGTCATCGTCCGACTATCCCGATACGGTTGTGGATGTCAACCAGATTTCGGATCAGCTGGTTATCGCGTCAGACACCAATATTGTCGCGAAAGTGAATGAGCAGGAAGACGGTTATCCGACCATCAGAATAATGAAGTCGATCTGGGCACGAATTCCTACTTCCGCGCGACCACCATTTATGCCGGTACCGCCGAGGGGCAGCAGTCGATTCTGAATGCATCCGGCCTTACGACGAATGGGAACGTCACGGTTCAGGATTCTTCAAACACATTAATCACCTCGGTCCTCACGGACACGGGACTCGCGGTGACGGATGGCACGACAACGACGTCGGTGTCAGACAGCGGTGTTTTTGTCGGGGACAGCAACTCTCTCACCACGGCGAATGGTCTTACCGCCACCGCGGCAACGATCTCTGGTGCTTTAAGCGCGGGATCCGCCACAATCGGTACGCTTTCTATTAGTTCTGACGGCAAGATCACGAATCTCGGCTCCGGAACGATAGGATCGGGGAGCACCGATGGGGTCAATGGCGGTGATGTTTATAGTTATCTCACGAGTAATTACACGACAACCGCGGATTCCGGGTGGACGGTCTCTGTCGGAGGCTCAACCTATAAGGTAGCTCAGAATGAAACTCTGACACTCGCGACGAGCGGCTCAAACCTCAGCGCGGCGCTCGCGACTGACACCGGCACCGTTACGCTCAGTTTCTCGGATACACCGACCTTTACTTCTGTGACGGTGGGGTCATCCGCGGACTCTCAGGCGACTCTCGCGTCCACAGGGCTCACGCTCGGCACAGGACTCATTTATTCGTCTGGCAGCAGCACAACCCCGGTCATTGGTTCCGGGAACCAGGTCGTTGCTGGCGGCACTAATTCTCTTGTCATCGGCAACAATAATACCGTTGGCTATTACAACTCCTCAGTCGACAATCTGATTCTTATCGGCAGCGGTTTCAGCACCAATTCCACGGGGTCTGTGATTATTTCGCCGACAGGCGGCACTTACGCGGGCATTGATCACGTGGTTGTGATCGGCGCGAACGCCGTGGCGACTTCAGGTCAGGCGACTTCTGTCGGCTATGGCGCGTCATCCGGTGAAGGAAGCGCGGCGTTCGGCTACAACGCCGTGTCGACGACGTACGGCCTCGCGATGGGCTACGACAGCCAGGCGGGTTCCACTGTGTCAAACAGCGACGGGACCTCTACGATCAACGGCTTCTCTGTCGCGTTCGGTACTGAGGCGAAGGCAACTGGCGACAGCTCGACCGCGATTGGTTATGGGACCAGCGCGGGCTATGACGGAGCGATAGCTCTTGGACGCGGGGCCGCCGCGAATGCCGCCGGCGCGATCGCGATCGGCCGCGATTCATCAGCAGGCGCGGCTGATTCAGTTGCTCTCGGTATCGGGTCCTATACCGTGACTGCGGCCGGTGTTCAGGGCTATGACCCGGCGGGGGAAGACACTTCAGGGTCGACCTGGGTGTCAACCAAGGGTGCGGTGTCAATCGGCGCTTCTGGGTCCGGCTTCACCCGTCAGATCACGAATGTGGCCGCCGGTTCAGAGGATACCGACGCGGTGAACGTCGCTCAGTTAAAGGATTCGAATATCACCTTCGCGGGTGACACCGGCACCGCCTCCATGGTGAAGAACGCGAATACGGTGACTATTCAGGGCGGGGCATCGGACACCGCGACCGCCACGACCGGGAATATCACAGTCGCGTCGGATTCCGGGACGCTCACGGTCGCGCTCGTTCAGAACGTCGATCTCGGAGCTTCGGGTACGGTGCTCGCCGGAACCTCAACCGCTGGGTCAACGTTGTCCTCCACCGGTCTCTCGGTCACGTCAGACGGAATGGCCGCGAACACCGCGGCGCTCTCCGCTTCCGGCCTCACGATCGGAACCGGTACCAACGCGCTGACCTCTTCAGGTCTCACCGCGACCTCTGCTTCGATCGGAACGCTTTCGATCAGTTCGGACGGCAAGATCACGAACCTTGCGTCAGGTACGACCGGCATCGCGGAAGACAGCACGGACGCGGTGAATGGCGGTGATGTGTGGCAGTACCTGCAGGATAACAATGGGTGGGATCTCGCGGTCGGAAGCTCAACCTACAGCGTTGGAGCGGACGGCAAGGTGACGCTCGTCTCCTCAAGCTCCAACCTCGGTGTCGCGCTTTCGACAGACACCGGAACCGTCACCTTCAGCTTCTCGGACACCCCGACCTTTACGTCAGTCACGACCGGGAGCACGAGCACCGGCACCACGACACTCTCGTCCACGGGTCTCATCTTCTCGAACAGCATGGTCTATACGTCCGCCGGCGAGACTGTTCCCGTGATCGGGTACGGGAACACGGTGGCTTCGGGAACGACAAACACGATTGTCATCGGTAACAGCAATACGGTGACCGCTGCCACGTCGGGGACAACCGATCTTGTCGCGATCGGCAACAACATCACCACCAACGCGACCCAGTCCGTGATCATCAGCCCAAGCACCGCTGTGTCTCTCACGGGTCTTTCGGGGCTCGTGGTGATTGGTGACGGCGCAACAGCTACCGCGGATAACGGTGTTGCCGTGGGCCCGGGCGCGACCGCCTATGGCGGCGGCACGGCGTATGGTCACGATTCGATTGCCGGCACGAACGCTGTGGCAATCGGCGCAAGCGCGCACGCTCTCGCGACCACGTACCCGTCCGCTTCAGTCGCTCTTGGCTATACCTCTAACGCCTCAGGGCAGTACTCTGTCGCGATCGGGGACGCGGCGGCGGCCTCGATGACGGGGTCGACCGCTATTGGTTATCAGGCGAGCGCGGGAGGCAGCTCGCTTAACGGCTCCACCGCAATCGGCTATCAGGCGAACGCCCTTTCCGGGCAATCCACCGCAATTGGCTACGGAGCGACCGCCGGGAACACCAATATGACGTCCGCGACCGCTATCGGCTATAACGCGAAGGCGGGCGGCACGGGGTCCACCGCGATCGGCATGGGAGCGACCGCGAACCAGGCGACGTCAATCGCGATCGGCAGTGAATCGATTGCGACGGTGCTTTCTGGCACCCAGGGCTGGGACCCGAGCGGCGCGAACTCGAGCTCTTCCTCCACCACCTGGAGATCCAGCCGCGCGGCGCTCTCAATCGGTTCTTCCGCGAATTCGATCACGCGTCAGATCACGAATGTCGCCGCCGGTACGAATGATACCGACGCGGTGAACGTCGCTCAGTTAAAGAATTCGAATATCACGTTCGCGGGTGACACCGGCACCGCGTCGATGGTGAAGAACGCGAACACGGTGACGATCAAGGGCGGGGCGGCGTCAACCGAAACCGCGGCGGCAGGGAACATCACGGTTGCCTCCTCAAGCGGGACGCTTACGGTGTCGCTCGTGAAGGACGTCGACCTGACGTCCGCCGGTACATTGACGATCGGGAACACCTCGATCGCGAACTCTGGACTTACCGCTGGCAGCACCACGGTGACGAGCTCCGGGGTCAGCGTACCGTCCACCGGATCCATCACGGTGGGGTCTGGCATTACGCTTGCCGGCAATACGGGCTACATCACAGCGACCCGCCTTAATACCAACGCGGTTTATGTCGGCTCGACCGGGTACTGGAACTCCACCGGCCTCAATATGGGAAGCAAGCCGATCACCGGCCTCGCGACCGGGACGACCGGCATCGCGTCAGGAAGCACGGACGCGGTTTCAGGGGGTGACGTTTATAGTTACCTGACAAGCAACTACACGACGACCGCGAATTCCGGCTGGACCGCGTCGGTTGACGGTGCGGCGCACGCGGTCGCGGCGGGCGGTACTCAAAGCTTCCTTTCGGGTGACAACATCAGTCTTTCAGTCGGTGACAACGGCGCGATCACGATTGATACCGATACGGATGTGTCCTTTAACTCAGCTGATGTCAGCACAGATCTGACGGTGGGATCCTCAGACACCGGGACGACAACCATCACGGGAACCGGAGTGACGTCGGAATCGTTCTCGACCGGCGCTTCCACGCTCACGGATTCCGGCCTTACGACATCCGGCACGGTTGTCGCTGGAACTTCGAGCGCGGGATCGACGCTCTCGTCCACGGGTCTCTCGGTTACGACAGACGGGACTCCGGCAAACACCGCAACGCTTTCCGCCACGGGGCTTTCAATCGGTACTGGAGCCAACGCTCTCACGAGCTCCGGCCTTACCGCTACCCAGGCGACGATCGGCGGCATCACGATTGGATCCACTGGGATCAACGCGAACAGCCAGAAGATCTCGGGGCTTGATTCCGGCACTATTGAGACCGGGAATACGGACGCTGTCACAGGCGGCGCGGTCGCTGACTATCTGACGTCGAATTACACGACAACGGCGAACTCTGGAATCACGGTTTCGGCGGGCAGCACTTCATCCACCGTCGCGCCTGGCGGCACGGTGACCTTTGCGGCCGGCACGAACGCCACGGTGTCTCAGGAAAATGGCACGGTGACGTATGGTATTTCGTCGACTCCGAGCTTTACTTCAGTCACGGCAGAGACGCTGACCACCGGCGCTTCAACTCTGACGGACTCTGGGCTCACGACGTCTGGTACGGTTGTCGCTGGAACTTCTGACACCGGAGCGACAATCTCGTCCACCGGTCTCTCGATCTCGAACGGCGGAACGATCGCTAACAGCCTGACCACGTCTGGACTCACGGCATCGGCTGCGACGATCAACGGCACGCTTTCCGCGACGCAGGTGAATGTCGGCGATATCAAGATTGGAGGAACCGGGAACACCATCTCCGGATTCACCTCCGGCACGATCGCTACGAACGATACCAATGCTGTCACGGGTAAGGCGGTCGCCGATTATCTGGCGGCGAATTACACGACGACTTCAGGTTCCGGCTTCTCGGTAACTGATGGCTCGACCACGGCGTCGACCATCGCTCCGGGCGGCACGCTCACTTTCGCTGCCGGCACCAACGCGACGGTCTCGCAGGCGAACGGCACAGTGACGTATGGAATTTCGTCGACTCCGAGCTTTACGACTGTTACGGCGACGGATTCTCTCACGGTGGGGTCGGATGGCACGGCTACCCAGGTGACGGGAAGCGGGGTGACGTCCGAATCCTTCTCGACTGGAGCATCTACTCTGACGGACTCCGGTCTCACAACATCCGGCACGGTTGTGGCTGGCACGTCAGGAACTGGCGCGACACTTTCCTCCACCGGCCTTACCGCGACCCAGGCGACGATCGGCGGCATCACGATTGGTTCCACCGGGATCAATGCGAATAACCAGAAGATCTCAAGTCTCAATTCCGGCACCATCGAGACCGGAAATACCGAAGCCGTTACGGGCGGCGCGGTCGCTGACTATCTGACGTCGAATTACACGACGACGGCGAACTCCGGAATCACGATTTCAGCGGGCGGCACCTCTTCCTCCGTCGCGCCTGGCGGCACGGTGACCTTTGCGGCCGGCACGAACGCCACGGTGTCTCAGGAAAATGGCACGGTGACGTATGGGATTTCGTCGACTCCGACCTTTACTTCAGTCACGGCTGAGACGCTGACCTCCGGCGCTTCAACTCTGACGGACTCAGGGCTCACAACGTCTGGTACGGTTGTGGCTGGCACGGCAGACACTGGCGCAACACTTTCCTCCACGGGTCTCTCGATCGCAAACGGCGGAACGGCCTCGAACAGCCTGACCACGTCTGGGCTCACCGCGTCGGCTGCAACGATTAACGGCACGCTCTCCGCGACCCAGGTGAATGTCGGCGGCATCACGATCGGCGGATCGGGGAACACCATCTCTGGATTCACCTCCGGCACAATCGCGTCGAACGATACCAACGCCGTCACGGGTAAGGCGGTCGCCGATTATCTGGCCGCGAATTACACGACGACTTCGGGTTCCGGATTCTCGGTGACCGATGGCTCGACCACGGCGTCGACCATCGCTCCGGGCGGCACGCTCACCTTCGCGGCGGGCACGAACGCCACGGTGTCTCAGGAAAATGGCACGGTGACTTACGGGATCTCTTCGACCCCGAGCTTCACGAGTGTTACGGCGACGGATTCCCTCACGGTGGGGTCGGATGGCACGACCACTCAGGTGACGGGAAGCGGGGTGACGTCCGAATCCTTCTCGACCGGCGCTTCAACGCTCACGGATTCCGGCCTCACGACGACTGGAACAATTTCCGCTTCATCGTTTACGGCCGGTACGACCACGGTTAACAGTACGGGCATTACTGTCGGAACCGGGAATTCGTTCACCTCTTCCGGACTTACCGCCACGGCTGCCACAATTTCCGGCAGCCTGACCGCCGCGAGCGCCACGATCGGCGGCGTGTCAATCGGGACGGACGGCAAGATCTCGAATCTCACGTCTGGCACCATTGCCGCTGATAACAATGAAGCGGTGACAGGCGGCGAGGTGGCGAAGTACCTGGCGGATAACTATTCGACCACCACGGGTTCCGGCTTCAAGGTGACGGATGGCACGACCGCGGCCTCGACCATTGCGCCGGGCGGCACGCTCACGTTCGCTGCCGGAACGAACGCCACGGTGTCTCAGGCAAACGGCACGGTGACGGTGGGTGTCTCGGATACGCCGAGTTTCAGCACGGTGACCGCGACAGATTCCCTCACGGTGGGGTCGGATGGCACGACGACCCAGGTGACGGGAAGCGGGGTGACGTCTGAATCCTTCTCGACCGGTGCTTCAACGCTCACCGATTCCGGCCTCACGACGACCGGGACGGTGACGGCATCGAGCGTCAGTGCTGATACCTTTACGGCTGGCACGACAACGGTTAACAGCACAGGCGTCACAGTCGGCACATCCGGGAACGCTCTGACGTCTTCCGGTCTCACCGCGACTTCCGCTTCGATCGCAGGGAACCTGACCGCCGCGACCGCGACGATCGGCGGAGTATCGATCGGGTCGGATGGCAAGATCTCGAATCTCACCTCCGGCACCATTGCCGCGGATAACAATGAAGCGGTGACGGGCGGCGCGGTGGCCGCGTACCTTGCGTCGAACTACACCACGTCCGCGAATTCCGGCTGGACCGCTCAGGTTGGCGATACCACTTATAAGGTGAATCCGAACGGGACTCTCACGTACGCCGCGGGTGATAACGCGACAGTGTCACTTGCGGACGGTACGGTTACATACGGGATCTCTTCGACCCCGAGCTTCACGACTGTCACGGCGACAGATTCCCTCACGGTTGGGGCGGATGGCACGACCACTCAGGTGACGGGAAGCGGGGTGACCTCCGAATCCTTCTCGACCGGGGGGTCGACGCTGACGGACTCCGGCCTCACGACGACCGGAACAGTGACGGCATCGAGCGTCAGTGCCGATACTTTCACGGCCGGTACGACCACGGTGAACACCTCCGGCATTACGGTCGGAACCGGGAACTCTCTGACGACGAGCGGACTCACTGCGTCGTCCGCTACGATCGCCGGCAACCTGACGGCCGCCACCGCGACGATCGGCGGCGTGTCGATCGGGTCGGATGGCAAGATCTCGAATCTCACGTCCGGCACGATCGCGTCGAACAATAACGAAGCCGTGACGGGGGGGGCGGTCGCCGCGTACCTTGATCAGAATTACAAGACGTCCGCCGAAACCGGTGTCCGGGCGTCGGTGAATGGCGTCGCGAACCGAGCAGCCGGACTCACAGATACCCTTAATTTCGATTCGGCCGATAACATCACCCTGTCGCTGCTGGACGACGGCTCAGTGGAAGTCGCGACCGCGGAAGATGTTGCCTTTAAGACCGTCTCTGCGACGGACTCCGTGACGGTCGGCTCCGGCACCGCGAAGACCACGGTCACGGGGAACTCGGTCACGTCCGAATCCTTCACGACGGGCGCGTCGACCCTCTCTGATTCCGGCCTCACGACGACCGGGACGGTGACGGCTTCGAGTGTCAGTGCTGACACCTTTACGGCCGGCACAACGACCGTTAACAGCTCCGGCGTCACGGTCGGCACATCCGGGAACGCTCTGACGTCTTCCGGTCTCACCGCGACTTCCGCTTCGATCGCTGGAAACCTGACCGCCGCGACCGCGACGATCGGCGGGGTGTCGATCGGGTCGGATGGCAAGATCTCGAATCTCACGTCCGGCACCATTGCCGCGGATAACAATGAAGCGGTGACAGGCGGCGCGGTGGCCGCGTACCTAGCGTCGAATTACACCACGTCCGCGAATTCCGGCTGGACTGCGACCGTTGGCGACAACACTTATAAGGTGGATCCGAACGGGACTCTCACGTACGCCGCGGGTGATAACGCGACGGTTTCGCTTGAAAACAGCACCGTGACCTACGGGATCTCTTCGACCCCGAGTTTCACGACTGTCACGGCAACAGATTCCCTCACGGTGGGGTCGGGGAACACCACGACCCAGGTGACGGGAAGCGGAGTGACGTCTGAATCCTTCTCGACAGGGGCGTCGACCCTCACGGATTCCGGCCTCACGACGACCGGGACGGTGACGGCTTCAAGCGTCAGCGCCAATACCTTTACGGCGGGCACGACGACCGTTAACAGCTCCGGCATCACGGTCGGGACTTCAGGGAACGCTTTGACGGCATCCGGCCTCACCGCGTCGTCCGCCGCGATCTCCGGGAACCTCACCGCTGCCACCGCGACAATCGGCAAGGTGTCCATCGGGTCAGACGGCAAGATCTCGGGTCTCACCTCCGGCACTATCGCGTCGGGGAACGATGAGGCGGTGACCGGAGCCGCGGTAGCCGCGTATCTTGATCAGAATTACAAGACCGCGGATCAGACGGGCGTCCGTTCAACCGTGAATCACAATTCGTCCGATAACCTCATCCCGCTTTCGAGCACGCTGAATTTCGATGAGGGGACGAATGTGAGCCTCACGCTTGAGAGCGACGGGTCGGTCGAAATCGCGACGGCAGACGATGTCACCTTTAAGACCGTCACCGCGTCTGACTCGGTGACGGTGGGCTCCGACACCTCGAAGACCACGATCGCGGCGGACTCGGTCACGTCTGAATCCTTCACGACGGGCGACACCACGGTGTCGGATTCCGGTCTCACCACAACCGGCACGGTGACCGCGGCGTCCTTCACCGTGGGGACCGCGGCAAGCGGCGCGACGTTAAGCTCCACCGGACTCTCGGTGACCGATGGCACGAATACCACCGGCGTCACGGCGGACGGCATCACGGTCGGAAGCGCGATCTCGCTTCTCGCGTCGACCGGCGCGATTACGGCTTCGAGCGGCAATTTCGGCGGTGTCTCGGTGTCGTCCGCCGGTATCGATATGGCCGGGAAACCGATCACGAACCTGCAGTCAGGCGGCATCACGTCAACGGACTCGTCCGCGGTGTCCGGTTCCGCCGTCTATGACTATCTGCAAAGCAATTACGCGACAAGCGCGAACACGGGCTACACCGTGAACGTGAAGGATGGCAGCACGACATCCACCTTCCGGGTCGCGAATAACGGCGCGATCAGTTACGTCGCGGGGAATAACGTCGAGCTTTCGGGCGAAAACGGGAGTGTCACGATCGGGATGAGCCTCACCCCGGTCTTCACGTCCGCGACGTTTGGGTCCGCGGGGTCCGGCACCACGATCGGGTCGACCGGCGTGACGCTTTCTAACGGCGCGTTCTTTACGACCTATGGCATCAACGCGGGCGGCTCGACGATCACGAACGCCGGCACCGGGGCGCTGGCCGCCAACAGCACGGATGTGGTGACAGGGGGTCAGGTCTACTCCGCGATCCAGACGCTCGCGGATAAGATTTCGGCTGACGCCGGGGCGGCCACAGAAACCAAGGTCGCGAACTTCACGGTGGCGGATGGTTCGATCACGATCACGCAGACGACGACCGATGTTCTCGGGAATACGACGTCGACGTCCTCCAAATCGATCGGGTACTCGTCCGGCAAAAACATGGCGATCACGGCTGAGAACAACACCCTCACGATCGGGACCGCGAGTGAGGTGTCGTTCGACAAGGTGACGGTTGGGAACACCACGGTGACGACAGACGGTGTCTCGGTCGCGAACGGGCCGAGCCTCACATCGAACGGCGTCGACGCGGGGAACCTCAAGATCACGAACGTGAAGGCAGGGGAGATCGCCGAAGGGTCGACCGAGGCCGTGACGGGCGGTCAGCTCTGGACCACGAACCAGGCGGTGATCCAGAATTCGGACGCCATCAATCAATTGGCGCGTAACGACGCGCGGCTCAACCGCCGGATCAATGATGTCGGGGCGCAGGCAGCCGCGATCGCGTCGCTCCACCCGCTTCCCTTTGATGAGGATCACCGCGTGTCGGTGTCGATCGGCGGCGGCGCGTACCGGGGGTCCGGAGCGGCAGCAGTTGGGCTCTTCGTGCGGCCGACGGAAAACTCCCTCATTTCTCTCGGCGGTGCCGTGGGGAATGATGACGTGATGGGGAACCTGAGCTTCAGCTACCGGTTCGGAGGCGACACGTTGTCTCAAAAGCCGCAGCAGATGGCGGCGCGGCTCGTGAGTCTTGACAGCGAAAACCGCGACCTCTCGGCTCAGTTGGCGGTCGCCCGCACCCGTATCTCGACGCAGGATGAGAAGCTCGCGGCGCAGAAGACCGCGCTCGCGACCCAGGACGCGAAACTCTCGAAGACTCAGGCGGAGCTCGATGAAACGAAGGCGAGGCTTGAGAAACTCGAAGCCGCGGTCCGGGCGCTCACCTCGGGAGGAAAGAAGTAATGGATCAGAAACCGAAGATCCCCTGAAACCGGGCCTTTAGCAACGCTTAAGCACGTCAAAAAATGCTTAGCAACTGGGTTGGGAATTTTCAAATTTGTTCAGATTTCCGGGGGGGGGGCGGATGTCTCTCCCCGGTTTTTATTGCGGTTCGTTCTCAGTAAAAATGAAGTCCCTGGTCAAAAAAGTGTAAAGATTTCGGCCTGGAACCCGGTGTTCCTACCTAAAAAAGTAGGTGACTAGGGAAAGTCCTATCCCGTGTTTATGGTTTTTCCCTTTGGATCCGTCACTTAGAAACAACCCCCAAAATCCTGTTCAATTTCAATACTGTATCTTTTTCAACGCCGGTTCATGGGGTGAAATTTGTGTCGAATGCCTCCAACGAAGGGATTAATCCTTTGTTATCCCCCGTCAAATCTCTGTAAATGCATTTTCAGCAATTTCGTTTTTCGCATTAAGAGTGACTCGCGTTTCGTTTTTCGTATACGGAAGAGCGGTCGGAAAGTTGTAAAGCGACAGGAACCTGATAGCAATCGTGAAAAATCGACGAAGATAACGACAGAAAAGTGCGTATTACGCAATCAGGGATTCGAAGAATGCCGATATTTTTAGTTGGTGAATTATCAAATCAAGTGCAAAGTTACTGAATAAAAGACTTCAGCCGGACA
>OHAN01001747.1_pt1 | contig 16505 bp, 24 predicted proteins | sample 1577121 | NCBI WGS metagenome assembly OHAN01 (sample SAMEA3541554, study PRJEB24748) | human gut metagenome | biome: human gut; feature: human-associated habitat; material: faeces | place: China | collected 2012 | reverse complement strand
TCCGTCGCTTTCAGTCTTTCGATAAAGGCTTTCTGCGGCTGCTTTCGGGATTTGTTAAGATTGGCGGTTCCGGCTTAACGCCCTTTGGGCGGGAAGGCCGTTCTCCCGGACACGCGGGCTGTTACAGGCCCTCGCTGCGACGGCCTGAGTGGGGATAACATAGTTGCCGGGCGGTCCTTGTCAAGCCTCCTTTGCCCCGCCGGAGCCGCCCCATGGGGCCGTCCCCGTGTATTTCATGGACAAATCCGATCTTTTCACTCTACAGGGAATAGTATATCCTGACGATCTCAAGGCGCGCGGGAGCCCGTCCCCTCGCGGCACACGTGCCCGGACCTCAAGAGGAGTTGCCCATGAAAACCACCGTCCTTCTTCATGCCGACGAGATCGCCCGCGTTCTCGACCGTCTCGCCTGCCAGATCATGGAACGTCACGGAGACTGTGAACAGACCGTACTGCTGGGCATCCAGCGGCGCGGGGTCGACCTCGCCGTCCGCCTCGGCAAGGTGCTGGAAGGCGAAATTCAGGAGCTTGTGGACGCCCTTGTCACCCACGCCCAGACCGAAGCCCTCAAGGCGCAGGCGTCGAGCTAAGTTGATTGATGAATGATTTGATGTTGGGGGAGGGGAGAGGGAACCTTTCTGGAGTAAGTAGTATAACGCTGGAATTAAAAACTTTTTAGACAGATATACAAGGGTGTTACGCTTGGAAGACGTAACACCCTTTTTTAAGGTCTATACTCCCTGTCATATCGGGGCTGTCCGAGGTAAGGTACACTTTCCAAAAAATTAATATTTCCAATATGTTTGATTGAAATCCTTATCCAGATTTTCCAGTTTGTCAATATGAAAGGCGACAGAAAGAGCACAGACCATGAGACCCTACCCGAACCTCCATCTCTTTATTGCCAGAAAGATCGGCATCCGCCTGATGTACGCGCCTCCCTATCGGCACGTACATCACACTCCGCTCCGGCCTCTGGTGGTCTGCGGCACTCCCCCCTTCGCCGGAGCCAAGTTGTACTGCTCAACCCTGCGCATGGGGCTGAGACGGCGCTTCATCATGGACGTCGCCCAACTGCTTTCCTTCTTTCCCCTCATCGCACTGTTCTCGCTCTCCATGAGCCGGCTCATAGACGATCCGCGTTGGTACCTGATCTCAGTGATTCCCCAGACCTGCATCGTCGTCGGTCTGACGTATACCAGCTTGTGCCGCTCCCTCTATGCCAAGTTTGCTAACTGGTGGATGAGGAGGTTCCCTCATGCGTAACCTCTCCTTCCTCCTCCGACTGCACGCCCTTCCGCCGCTGGCCCGGTTCTCCAGAACGCCCCGGAAGCCGTACCTTCCTCTCGAAGTGCGCTACCTCATCCGGCCCTCGGAAGAAGTCTTCCTGTATCTTTCAAACAATTCCGACAACAAGACATGGGGCGACGATCTTTCCCTGATGCTTTGCCGCCGTGGATTAGCCTGCCACTATCTGCCTCTTTACGCTGAGGCGAGATGGCGTCCCCTTTATGAGTATCCGTCTCAAGAAAATATAGTCCCTCCCCAAACGGAACAGTATGCGTTTCTACAACCCATCTTTCTTTTGCTTGTTATACTCAGTGTTTTTGGGGTTGGTTGTCTGGTTGCTGCGAGAATGGCGATATCAATAATCAATGGACATTCTTTTTTGACTTGATACGGAGATACCCATGAAACGCTTTTTCCCCATACTCACGGCGAGCTTCTGCATCATAGGCCTCGGCGCTCAGGTCAGCTCCAGCATGTTCCTGTTCCCAGATGCATCCGCCGAGTACAAGTCCTACGCGACGCAACCGGTCGACATCATGTTTCTCACTCCAGACGAGGCCTACGGAATGCCGCTTCGCACCTTGAAGGAGCAAAAAATCCTCTCGTCCTCGGGTAAGCTCATGCTCATTCTCTCTCCGAATGAGCACGTCCTGTTCCAAGATGGAAAGCTGGTGCGCTATTTCTACATGGCCACAGGAAATGACAACCACCGGGTGGAACTCTCCCCCGTTGAAGCCATGCCGCTCATCACGAACCTGCCTCCCGGCATTCTCTACGACGCGGAATTCTTCGCAACCAAACCATTGCAGGAGCGCTTCATCGACAAGATTGACGGCCTCCCATGCACCATCAAATACGAAAACGCCCACTACATCATTTCGATGGAGCGGGACAAACAGGCTTTCGCGGAATAGGCCCTTCCGCGAATAATGCCCTTCGGGGCAAGGCGGACGTGGCGTGTTTTTTCCTTTTTCACGCCATGTCCGCCGATAAGAAGGAAACACAATGTTTGAAGTAGAACGCCAATCAAAAGAAATCTATGACCTCATGAACTGGGCTCAGGAGGGCGTCGATCAAGGAACCCGATACCCCGGCATGAGCTACGAACAGGGCATTCTTGATGCCCTCATGTGGCTCGACGGGTCCTCCGATCACAACCCGATGGACGATTAATATCCGCTGATGAAAATGAAGGATGTCCAATGAACATCAAAAACTGGTTCAAATCCCCGGAAGGCCCGATGGACCTGGAAGCCGAAGTCAGAAAGCTCCGCAAAAAGGACAGAGGGGATACGCTCTTCTCCATCATTCTGGCCATTGGACTCGGATTCGCCTTCTACATGCAGGCTCGGATGGCGCTGTCCATATCATCCTTTGACGCTCATATGGTCATGATGCTCAACTCCAATGAACGTTTGAGACAGGTCTTCTTCACCCAAAACAAGGACATCATCACGGACATTCTCCTCAAGAACCTTGAGGAGCGTGGCTATGAACTGAAAATGAAGGATGCCCAATGAAAATTTCCATTTTCAGGTTAGCTCAATGGCTCGGGTGGGCCTGTTGTCTGGTCATGACATGGATGGCTCAAGCTCTCTATCACACCAAGGATGATCCTATGGGTGGCATTTTCTGTCTACTGCTCGGCATCCTCTTTTCTTTGATTCTGATCCATCTGCTCCTGCTCAGATCATATGAAGAAAAAAACAAAACAAGATATGCGGCAATAACATTCGCATCAGCAAAGGAAAAAGCGGCAACACCGATCTCATCAAAAAAGGAAAAACAATGAGAAATACAATACAAAACTATTTATCAGGATTTGAAATTAAACAATGCACAGTACCTTCATTTTTTCTTTGCGTCGCTGCAATCACCTTGTCTGTGTACACACCATATGAGGACGGGCTCATCAATATAGATACGGAGGCGTTGTGGAGTTCAAAGGCAGCCCTACCTTGCTTCATTCTTGGGATGCTTCTCATCAAGACATTGCTCCTGCGGGAATTAACGTTGTTCGATATAGGAACGCTGCTTATCCTCCTGTGGCTCATCTACTCTGTAAGCTGAAAATCTGACAAAGCGAAACGCCCTGCGTCGGGTGGCCGGGTGGCCCACCCCTGACGAGCAACCTGTCAGCCAAATGAAAACAAAGGAGAATGGTATGCGTGTGCGCCGGAAAAGGAACAGAGCTGCCACTCCTCGTAATGAGGAGCAGCATCCGCTCGTAAACCCGCTTTTTGCCCCGCTCTGTAACACGAAGGATCTCACCATCAAGGGACGATTCTACGACATCCTTGATGAGGAACGGGCTCTCGACAACCCCGATGAACGGGCGTTTTACAGAACGGCTCTGGAATACCGCCAGAGGCTGTTCAGCCCGCGCCAGCAGGAAATCCTTGTGCAGACCGCCCGTGCGAAGTTCGGGCTTGCGGTGTAACGACAGAAGGTAGTTAGCGTGAAGTAACCAAGAAAAAAGAGAAGACCGGCATCTGGCGGCAACCAGACACCGGCCTCAAGTCCCTTAGCGGGAAAAGTCGTGAAGTGAAGTAACCAAAGCGACTTTATCACGACTGACTTCCGGCGTCAAGCTAGGGGGGCTTTGTTATACTCTTTTTTCTGCAACCAACAAGGTCGCGGAAATATGAGAACTTTTTCTCCTACGAGTCTTTTTTTCCATGTTCGGGATAAATACCAGCCGCGTTTCATCAAGCACGATGAACTCATTTCGATTGGCTCGTCCTATCTTTACGGGATCATCTTTGAGTTCTGTGGGGACAAGGATCACTGCTATCCATCCCAGACCACGCTGGCGCTCTTGTGCAAATCGTCTACCCGCACGGTTCAGAACTACACTGCGCAGCTCGTCAAGGCAGAGTACATCGCCGTCAAGAAGGACGAGAAGACGGGACGCAACATCTACTACCTGTTGCTCTCTCCCCGCCTGCTTGCCCTGCTCAGGAAGCTCGGCATTCCCACGCATGAAACGCAGATTTCCGGTACCGCCGCCAAGAATGAAGGCTTACAGGAAGCACACGAAAATTTTTCGCCCTATATAAGAGATCAAAGAGATCAAGATACCCCCCTTTCCCCCCTTCCGAAACCGGCGGCTCCCTCCCCCTCCTGCCATAGCCGTACCGGATTCCCCTCGTCAGCTCCAACTACCCAGAGGGTACAAGGGAGGGGGGATTTTTCCTCTTTATCTCGAACTGGTGCGCCACAGACAACCAATGTACTGCACCGCCCAACGGAGCACGAGTTCGAGAACTTGTGGGCTGCATGGCCCCAAACCGCGACCTGGGACATGCCCCACAACAGGCAGCTTGCCTTGCGCGTCTATCGCCGGATGCGACGCGCAAGGCAACTGCCGCCCATCGAAAAGCTCCTCGCCATCGTTGAGCAATACAAGCTCAACGACAGCCGCTGGCTCAACGGCTACCCGCCTGAATGCTCAAACTGCCTCCATCCCCGCCAGTTTGAAAAGGCCCCCCTCGTGCGCCCGAAAAAGAGCTTCTTCGGGAAGCTCTTCGGCAAGCCCGATCCTGACCCCGTCCTGACGCCTGAAGAACGGCATCAGGCTGAAATCTACCGTGCCCGAGCGGAAGCCCTCTGCCAACGCTTCGCTACGCCCACATTCTCAGCCACACCCCCCCTCCCCGGTGACGACGCGGATGCGCTAATCTCGCTCTGGCCAGAACCAGAGCGACAGCGCGTTCCCGTCACCGGGTTCCTTAACTATTTGGCAGGGAAAGGGAAAAAGCTCGACGTTGGCCAACTTGTCCCCCTTGCCCGTGAATATCTGGATTCCACGGCCTCGCCAATGAGTCTTGCCGGCTGGCTGCGCCAACAGGGAGGCGCTTATGCCGCAGTTTGAAGTTTCGATCCCGTACACGGGCATCCAGACCCGCATCGTCCTTGCCGACTCTCCTGAAGAAGCACTGGAAAAGGCCAAAAACGGCGATCTTTTCCTCCTGGGAGGCGGGGACTGTGCCGTGGACGATCACTCAGAGGACATACGGTTGAGCTGGTGTCGAGCTAAGGCCGTCCCTCTTGAGTGTGAGGTTCCCTCATATTCCGGGATGAACCAGTATTTCCGTAACCCCGCCAAAGGAAAAGGCCGGAAATGCGGCCAAGGGAACACTCAATGAACAACCTGTTTCTAGACCTGAAGTCAACGGACACTTTCGATACGGCCTTGGAGCGTCTGGAAGAGTATGGCGTGGGCTCCGTGATGTTTACCGTGAAGGGCAATGACAAGCCGATCCTGTTTCTCTGCCTGACGCAGGACTCCGATCTGGCGGCTCTGCTCGGCAAGACGGCTGAAGCCTACGATAACGAACGGGAAGATGTCTGAAAACGGCGGGGGAGAGATGAAACTTCCAATACGTTACTTCGTCTTTTTTGCATGGATACCGACTTCCTTGGCGCTGGCCTATGGCTCCATCAGCTTTATGCTGCTCGACCCGAACATTCCGGCATGGTCGTTCTGCGCTCGTTTCTCCCTGCTTCTCGGATGGGCATGGCTACATTTGGCCGAATTTTCTGGTCCATAGTGTGTTTTGTCGGACATATAGTGATCTCCTTTCTATTAGTTTTCAGCATATACTGAACGGATTTTATTACAGGACCTCTTCATGGAATCAACGGACCGCACCACAGCACTAAGAGCAAGTTGGGAGGCATCCCTCAAAATCTATGCAGGGCCAATCGTCAACGCTGCTTTGGACGATCCCCTCACTTGCGAGGTGATGCTCAATCCTGATGGAAGGCTCTGGCAGGAACGCTTTGGCGAACCCATGAAATGCATCGGCAAGATGCACGCCAGTGAAGCCGAGGTCATGTTTCGCACCTTGGCTGCGCTGCTGGACAAGGCCGTTTCTTATGACCAGCCCCAACTTGATGGAGAGTATCCCGGCGGATTCCGCTTTTCCGGGGCGCTGCCTCCCGTCGTATCCGGCCCTTCTTTTACGATGAGAAAGCCCGCCTCACGGGTCTTTACCCTTGATGAATACGTCAGGACCGGAACCATGACGGAACGCCAGAAAGAAGCGCTGTGCCTCGCCGTTGGAGAACATCAGAACACCCTTGTGATCGGTGGGACCGGATCGGGGAAAACCACCCTCGCCAATGCCCTCACTGTTCGGTCACACCTTCCACGGCGTCGATTACAAGGATCACAACATCGGCACGCTCAACTGCAGATACAGTACGCAAAATACTATATCGTTCAATCTCTTCTTTAATCTTATTCTTACGTCGGAGTCCGGCTGTATCAATAAAGACATATTCTTTGTCGTCCCATGTGACAGCGGTATCGATCGCGTCTCTTGTCGTACCGGCTACATCCGATACGATCACACGGTTTTCACCAAGAAGCTTATTGATGATCGATGACTTACCGGCATTTGGCTTACCAACTACCGCAATACGCGGTCTTTCATCTTCTTCCTGCTCTACATCCTGCGGAAAAAGAGCTGTTACCTCATCTAACATATCACCGATACCAAGCTTGGCTAATGAAGAAACCGGATGTGGATCACCGATTCCAAGATTATAAAACTCATAGACATCCGGCATCATCTTGTCAAAATTATCAACCTTATTGACAACTAAAACAACCTTTTTTTGTGCTTTACGAAGCATATCTGCCACTTTATAATCCGCATCCACAAGTCCCTGCTTAACATCAACAATAAACATGACAACATCTGCCATTTCAATCGCCATCTCTGCCTGTTCACGCATATCACGCAACATCTGGTTATGTGTATCCGGTTCTATTCCACCGGTATCCATGATCGTAAAATTATATTTTAACCAGCTTACATCCGCATAGATACGGTCTCTTGTAACTCCCGGTGTATCTTTTACGATTGCAATTCGTTCTCCCGCCATCATATTAAACAAAGTAGACTTCCCTACATTTGGTCTTCCTACGATAGCAACGATAGGTTTACTCATAGTACACTCCAATCTATCTTTTCATTTACCAATTTCTTTTTTGTGTTTAAGATTCCTTTACATTTCCAGCAAGATAATCTGCTACTTTATCATATAAGAGATCATTGTAAATAATACTCTTTGCTGTCACACCATATGTGCTTGTAAATTTCTTATTCAACGCTTTCTCATCCTTTGCACTGTAATTTTTCAAATATGTTTTTAATTCTGTCTGATAATCTTTATCTGAAACCGTCAGGTTTTCAGCCTGTGCAATCGCATTGTAAAGAATACGGCTTGCAAGTTCATCCTTTGCCGTTGATTCTACCTGCTTGTTATATGCATCTTCTGTTGAATTCATCTGTGCTAAATAATCCTTTAAAGTTGCATTGTTCTGCTTTAAATACGTCTCGATCGAAGTTGTAAGCTGCTTTTTCATTGCATTCAATTCAGCCTTCGGATACTTCTTTATTTTGGAATCATCTGTCACTTTTGAGACGGCAAGTGAACGGATAACAGAAGTTCTTGTCTGTGTCTTATAGTCTTGCACAGAAGTATAATCTGTCAGATTCTTCTTTACAAATGCATCGTTAAGCTTTGGCTCGATCTTCTTTCCCTGTTTGGAGTTGATCGTTACGGTAAAGACAGCCGCCTTACCTGACAGATCCGTATTCGATGTATATGGATCCGGGAATGTAACATTGATATCATAGGTCTTGCCAATTGTCTTTCCGATCAACTGATCTTCAAAGCCAGCAATAAATGTGCCGGAACCAATCTCTAGATCATATCCTTCCGGTGAAGTCTCTTTTGTTAAAGAACCGCCATCAAAGGCTTTGCCATCTACTTTTCCCTCATAATAGATATTAACGGTATCACCTTTTTTTACTTTTCCTTTTTTAATCTTTTTGTAGCTTGTATAACTTTCTAAATCCTGTGCGATCTTACTTTCTACCTGCTTATCAATATCTGCAGTCTTTAAATTGATCGTCTTATAATCAGAAAGTGTGATATATGATTTTGCGTTTTTGATCTCAGTCAGTTCGGAAGTTGATGATTCAGACTTTTTTGAACTGCTCTTTCCATTCGTGATCGCATTTTTTAAGCGATCTCCTGCAGCACATCCGGTCAGGGAACTTACCGTCAGACCTGCACATAAAAAAACTGTAAGTAATTTTTTTGTATTCTTCAAAATTCTTTCCTCCAAATCTTTCTTCTATGCTTTCTAACTTCTAACAACTTTTTACTGTCGTCAGGCAGTGTTTAGAATGCATAATCCTTATATTCCATATATTATCAAATATGAAAGATACCTAACCTATACATTTATATCATATATTACGAAAGGTGTCAAAAGTCTGTTCAAAAGCGTTGACGGTCTATTCAAAAAGAGATATATTATTGTAGGATAACAAGCGATAAGCGATTAAAGCATATGCTTACCATTACCTGAATGAAAATGGTAAGAAGAAAAATAAAATAGAAATGGAGAAAATAAATGGCTGGAAGAAAATTTCAAGACACAATGCCTCTGGCTCCCCTAAAGATTGTAGCACTTGGAAATTGTGAAGAGATTGGCAAAAAAATTGATTCGATCATTGTTCAAAGACGTAAAGAAGCATATGGTAAGGCAGATAAGCCCTCATTTATGCTTACGGATTATGACCGTGACACATATCTTGTTGATTATAGCTGTCCTCGTTTTGGAACAGGCGAAGGGAAAGCCGTGATCAATGAATCGATCCGTGGTTCGGATCTCTTTATCATTGCTGATACAGTAAATTATAATGAAATGTATTCTATGCATGGAGATCATACCAATATGTCTCCGGATGATCATTTTATGGATTTAAAGAGAATCATTATGGCTTGCAGCGGACAGCCAAAGAGAATTACCGTGATCATGCCTTATTTGTACGAAGGCCGCCAGCATCTGCGCCTGATCAATGAATCATTAGACTGTGCACAGGCACTTCAGGAACTGATCGCGATGGGTGTTGAAACGATCATTACGTTTGATGCCCATGACAGCCGTGTACAAAATGCGATTCCAAACAACGGATTTGATAACTTCTTTACGACATACCAGTTTATCTCGGAAATCTTATCCACCAATCCGGATCTGAATGTTGATCCCGACCATTTGATGATGATCAGCCCGGATGAAGGAGGTATGCGCCGTGCCGTCTATTACGCAAGCTTACTTGGCATAGAAATGGGTATGTTCTACCGCAGAAGAGATTATTCTTATATGGTAAATGGAGAGCATCCGGTTGTATCTGTCGAATTTCTTGGAAATGATGTTGAAGGAAAAGACGTAATCATTGTGGACGATATGATCGCTTCCGGCAAAACAGCACTTAGTGTAGCCCGTGAATTAAAGAACAGAAAAGCCCGCAAGGTTTTGATCTGTTCTACCTTCGGACTTTTTTCTAATGGTTTTGCACATCTTGATAAAGCTTATGAGGACGGACTTTTTGATGCAATCTATACAACCAATCTTTGCTATTGTCCAAAAGATCTTCGTGAAAAACCTTATTATCATAATGTTGATCTGAGCAAATATATTGCATTGATCGTTGATACATTAAATCATGATACTTCTGTCAATGAGATCCTTGATGCAACCAATCGTATTCAGGAACTTGTGATCAAACACAACCAGAAGAAAGACTGATAAAACCATTTAAATTGCCACGCTTTCCTTTTGAAGCACGATGCGAATACAAAAGCTTTGGATTACAGCAGGTACAAAGACCAGACAGGTGTATATTCTCTTTTTTGACACCTGCATCTAAAAATTGTAATTCATTGGCTTTCCAAAGGTTAAGCTGATATTTCTTTTTTGGTACATCGGAACAATATGCTATTTCTTTCATTTGTTCCGGTGTATATTTTTTTTCAAATTCTTCAATCACATCCACACTTACCTCATAACAGTCTGCACAGATCGATGGTCCGATGACTACGATCAAATCTTTGGCCATCGTTCCAAACAGTTCATGCATTTTTTGAATTGTCTTTGTACCGATCTTCCCTACCGTTCCACGCCAGCCCGAATGTGACGATGCAATGATATGTCTGACCGGATCGTAAAAAAATAACGGAACACAATCTGCATAAGAAGTGGCGAGACATATTTCTCTTTGATCTGTCACAAGACCATCAATGCTTTTTAATTTCTTTTTGATCTGCTCCATGCAGCTATCTTCTTTTGTAACATATCTGATTTTGGTATCGTGAACCTGATCAGATAGGACAAGATTCCCAGCATGAATTCCGGCACTTTTACAGATCCTTTGATAGTTTCGCTCCACGGTTTCTAAAGAATCTCCACGCTCAAATCCAAGATTTAAAGAAGAAAGATATCCTGTACTTTCCCCACCAAATCTTGTTGAAAAGAATGCGTTGACTTCTTCGTAATCATCAAATGCGTGAAAACGTATCAAAGGTACTTCGTGTTTTGTACAAAGATAACATTCCTTCTCCAGATCAAAATAATCTTTCTTTTTTGCATTATAAACGGCATGTTTCCAAAGTGTATCAACCTCTTTGGTATTCTTTTCATTCACTCCTTCTTCACTGTAAAAAGTATTATGTTCTTTTACCTCTGTCATACCCTTTTTCCTCTTTTCTATTTCTGTTTCTATTCTTTTTGGTATTATCGTAACTAAGATCCATATTGGTATTTTGTATTTATTTTGCTGATACTACGCATTTTTTACATGAAATACGATTCAAAAGCATTCACAATATGCTGCATCGTATCACCTTGTATTGCGATCACATCAAAACGACAAGGAGTATCTTCCGGATAACCGTTTTGATACAGATAACACTGAGCCGAACGGATAATATGACGTTGTTTTTGTAATGTAACAGCTTCTAATGCACTTGTACTCTTTTTTTTCGAACGATATTTCACCTCGACAAAGACCAGATAGTTCTGATCGACAGCAATAATATCAATCTCTCCCTGTTTACAATAATAATTTCTCGCAATGATACGATAACCTTTTTGCTTTAAAAACAAAACAGCCTCTTGTTCATAGGCTGTTCCGATTTTACGACGATCTATTTTTTCTTTTTCCATCCATCTTCCCCTTTTTGATCCATTCTGCCCTTGATACGATCCATCGCATCAACATAGACAAGAACTTCCGCTACTACCTGATATAATTCTTTGGGAATATATTCTCCAATCTCAAGATTTGACAGACTGTTTGCCAGCTTTTCATCCTGATGTACCGGAATATCATATTCTTGTGCTTTATCAATGATCTTATCCGCTAAATGACCTCGACCGCTTGCAATTACTTTTGGTGCTTCTTCATCTGGATTATATTCCAATGCAATAGCAGATTTATGCATAGAATCATCTACAATGTCGCGCCCATAAACCACTTTTTTCTTATTCTTTTCATCTGCCATAAGAAACCTCCCTGCTGCTATGCTTCTGTCCTTCCCTGTTTCTTATTATATAAACTTCTGTATAAAACTCTCCCGATGGATCGGACATGGTCCGTATTTTTTTAATGCTTCGATATGTGCAGCTGAACCATACCCCTTATGCTGTGCAAAACCATACTCCGGATAAGCCTCATCAAGCTCCACCATCATACGATCTCTTGTGACTTTGGCTAAAATGCTCGCTGCAGCAATCGATACACTCTTTGCATCTCCTTTGACAATCCCCACCTGTTTTGTTGTAACCTCAGGTATCGTGACTGCATCAACTAATAGCATATCCGGTGCAGGATTTAACTTATAGATTGCCTGCTGCATTGCTTCATAAGTTGCCTGTAAAATATTGATCTGATCTATTCTTTGTGGTGAAACAATCCCAACACTATATGTAATTGCTTTTTCACATATTTCATCATACAATTGTTCTCTTTTTTGTTCACTGAGCTTTTTGGAATCATTCAGATACAAAATCGTCGCATCAGGCGGCAGAATGCAAGCCCCCGCCACAACCGGTCCTGCAAGCGGTCCACGGCCGGCTTCATCAATTCCACAGATCAATGAATACTCTGCCCCATACTTTTTTTCAAAGAAATGCATTTGTTCTAAACGTAGCATTTCTTTTTGCAAAGCAAGTTCCTTTTTATGATATTTTTCAATCAGATTTTGTACCCCTTTACGTGGATCTGACTGATATGCATCTAACAGACTTTTTCTTTGCTCCTTCGAAGCCTGCTCTAATTCCTGTCTGATCTGTATAATGGATTTACTCATATACATTTGTTCCTTTCTGCCCTACTGCCAAAAAATCTAGTTTTCCTGTGGCTCTTCCAAACTGATTTTTCCAAGCTTACCGGCACGGAAATCATCCACCAGACATTTTCCGGCCTTGTCTACATCATAGACGCCACCTGTTTTCATATAACCACGGCGCACCGCAATCTTTTCAAGAAGCTGTGCAGACTCTTCTTCTCTATCGATCTGGTAAAAGTCCGATACCGCATTTGGATAATTTTGTGTCAGATAATCAAGCAATAATACACTCAATTCATATATATTAAAAAGATCATCCTTGATCGAGCCAATAAATGCCAGACGAAGTCCAACTGTCTGGTCCTCAAACTTTGGCCACAAAATACCCGGTGTATCTAATAATTCTACGTTTTTATTCAAGCGGATCCACTGCTTTCCTTTTGTTACACCCGGTTTATTACCTGTCTTTGCACAGGCTTTTTTTGCAAAACTATTAATAAAAGTAGACTTTCCTACATTCGGGATTCCAACGATCATTGCACGGATCGGACGATTTAAAATGCCTCGACGACGATCACGCTCAATCTTTGCTTTGCATGCCTCCTGGATCACACCATGTACAGCTTTGACACCATTTCCGTTTTTCGAATTTACTTTTGTAACATAATATCCTTTTTCTTCATAATAATGAATCCATTTTTCTGTGATCGCAGGATCTGCCAGATCATATTTATTCATTAAAATGATCCTTGACTTTCCATTCGCTAATTGATCAATATCAGGATTTTTGCTGCTTAACGGAACTCTTGCATCCACTAATTCAATAATCACGTCGATCAGCTTTAAATCTTCCTGCATTGCTCTTTTTGCTTTTGTCATATGTCCGGGATACCATTGAAATTGCATAACTTGCCTCTTTTCTATTATTTCTTTTTCTTAAATGCGTCAATATGACCGATCAATTCCAAACCGTTTGTTCGAATCCATGCCTTACCAACAATATTTTCTTTCATGATATTTCCTATGTTCGCATTACGACTGTCTTCACAATTGTTCCGGTTATCACATAATGCAAAATATTCGTTATCATCTAACGTAAACGCTTCTAATGCCAATCCACCATTTTCCATCTTTGGAAAATGATATTTCTCATTTAATTTATTGCCATCAATATAGACTTTTCCATCTTTTATCTGTACTTTTTCTCTGGGCAGACCAATAATACGGACAGATGTATAATAATTATGTTCTGAACCGGACTGTTCTACGACTACAACATCATTTCTTTTAACAGAATGTAAATGATATGATATTTTATTGACTAAGATCTTGTCTCCGTTTTTTAATGTCGGGGCCATACTCTGTCCGGATACGGTATATGTAACCATGCCAATGTGCGTAATTGCAAACCCGGCAAAAATAACGATCGCAATCTCAACGACCGTCAGTAGAATCTTGTAAATCAGCTGTTTTCTGGCTTCTTTTCGATTCTCCAGATCAAAATCATATTTCATTTGGAATCTCCTCTACACATATTCCTTGATTTTTTTCAATGCATGCTTTGGAATGATACAGCGATAATGCTCTTTGCAATACTGATCCACATATGGCTGTTTCGAACATAATACACCATATTCTCCCAAATGCTCACAAACATCAATATATTCTTCCAGTTTTAATTTTCCTTTTTTCACCATCAGATACCACATTCCGGTATCCTCTTCTTGGTATAATTTACTTGGAATTGTCTTTTCTAAAGAAAGACTCTGTGCAAAACTTTCTACCATAGATAAAGAAGAGAAACGGAAAATACGTGCAGCAGATTGTTCTTTTTTCTGCTTTTCGATGTATTTCTTTTCCATCTCCTGTGCATGCTTAGCATAGCCCTCTTTGATAGTATCTTTGGATGCCCCTTTCTTATTCGCCTTTTCTTGTCCGGCATCTGGTATTATATCCATCATATCGCCTGCTTTTTCTCTTGCAGCAGCAATCTCCTTTTTTACTGCATCCAGATTTTCCATATCCTCCGGAGTCAGTTCTCCATCTTCACCGATCATTTCTGTCAGATTATGAAGCTGCTCCATCATTCCCTGAATGCCTTCTTCACTACGATCGGAAAATGTGATTACTAAAGACTCGTCCGGCATTTTCATAAGCTGCATGGAAACCATTCCACTTTCCACCTCATAACCGACTTCTTCTTCTGCACGCTCTACAAGCTGCTCTAAAAATTCTCTGGATTTCTCCTGATCCGTAAAAAAATCTTCTATCGCAAATCCGTACTCTTGCATCTCTTCTACGGACATATGGCATTGTACGGTATTTTTCCCTATTCTCTGAAATTCCATAGTATTCCCTCCTACTACAAATCATTATCCCTATCTTAATCCCTAGCCAAAATAATGTCAACATAATGCAGCCTTTTCTTTTTCATAAATATGAGCCATTTCTTTTCCATAAATATGAGCCATTTCTTTTCCATAAAACATATCATGACAATTTGCTTTCAAAAGTATGATGTGTCATGAAACTTTACCGAAAAATTTCTTGCAATTTCCGTTAAAACTCCACTGCGATGCAGATAATTTCTAATACATATAAAAAGTTCCGGATAAAAAAGGGGGCATCCTGCGGATACAGGATGCCTTAGGTATGAATTGAAAAAAGGGTAGTAGGTATCAAATACCCACTAACAGTATTAGCATATACTGACTGAAAATCAATGTCAACCACACATTCGTAAAATTCTATGAATATTCTATGAATTAAACTAAATTTTTCTCATTAATGCAAAAAATAATATGCCAGAACGATCAAACCAAGAATGATACGATACCAGCCAAATACTTTAAAGTCATGCTTTTTGATAAATCCCATCAAAAACTTGATCACAAATACCGATACTACAAATGCAGTAATTGTACCGGTCAATAATACTCCGATCTCTGTTCCGGTAAAACAAAGTCCAAATCCTAACATTTTGATAAAACTTGCTCCAAACATAACCGGAATTGCAAGATAAAAAGTAAATTCTGCCGCAACAGTTCTGGATAATCCTAAGACAAGGCCACCGATGATCGTTGCACCGGAACGTGATGTACCGGGCAGCAATGCTGCGACTAATTGAAACATACCAATATAAAAAGCGTATTTGTAACTGATCTCATCAATCGTTGTCACACTTGCACTTCTTCCTTTATTCCAGTTTTCTACAATGATAAATAAAACACCAACGGTGATCAGCATGATCGCAACTGTTTGAAAATTATAAAACATTGCATCAATCTTATCGCCAAGACATACTTCCAGTATGACTGCCGGAATACATGCCACGGCAATTTTAAACCACATTGAAAACTTATCTTTTTTGATCAAGCCTTTCTGTGGTGTTGTAAACGGCCAGATATCCCAAAAGAATAATACAACAACCGCTAAGATAGCCCCTAACTGAATTACAATTAAAAACATTTCTTTAAAGTCATCTGACATCGATAATTTCACAAATTCATCAAATAAAATCATATGTCCGGTACTGCTGACCGGAAGCCATTCTGTAATTCCTTCAATAATTCCAAAGAAAAATGATATAAGATAATTTAACATAATACTCCTCATTCCCAGGCGCTTTTATACTAATGTACATACAATCCCGCTATTTTATTCCATCAGCCTGTTTTTATCCCTTCTAAGGGTTCTTGTTATTTAAGTATTCTTTTCCTGATCAAAATAGTATTCCGATCAGTCTGCTGTCTCAATAGAAAGCAATAAACCTTTTTATAAAAGAAATATCATCAGATATGAATGAAATCAATATCTGATGATATCCTTCGTCATAAATCTATCCGGAAATCCGGTTTGATGCTGGATTTATGCTATTATTTTACAACTGCTTTTAAAGCTTCTGTAAGTTTTGGAACGATCTTGTTTAAGTCGCCTACGATGCCATAATCAGCCACATCAAAGATTGGAGCTGTCTCATCTTTGTTGATCGCGATGATGATATCAGACTCTTCCATACCTGCTGTATGCTGAATAGCACCTGAAATACCGATAGCAAA
>OHAN01001741.1_pt1 | contig 16526 bp, 12 predicted proteins | sample 1577121 | NCBI WGS metagenome assembly OHAN01 (sample SAMEA3541554, study PRJEB24748) | human gut metagenome | biome: human gut; feature: human-associated habitat; material: faeces | place: China | collected 2012 | reverse complement strand
CCATGTTCTGGCTGGCGTAGGTGGTCATGGCGGTGCCGATGCTCTCCAGCGGCACCGAGAGGAACTGGGCGGCCTTGCTGCCTGCGGTCTGCGCGGCCACGATGCTGCTGCCCAGACCGTTCACCGCGCCCTGCAGCACGACGCTGCCGATGGCGGTGATGCTGCACTGCAGGCCCATGGGGATGCCCATGTTGCAGAGCTTGAGGCAGTGGCTGGCGCTCAGACGGCCCTCTTCCCTGCTCCATTTCAGCTCCGGGTAGTGGCGGCCGATGTAGATGAGACTGCCGATGCCCGCCACCGCTTGACTGAACACGGTGGCGAAGGCCGCACCGAACGCCCCCATCCGGAAGGCGAGGATACAGAGCAGGTCGAGGCCGATGTTCAGCACGCTGGCCACCAGCAGGAAATAGAGAGGCCGCTTGCTGTCGCCCAGCGCGCGCATGAGGGCGCTGGTGACGTTGTACAGCAGGGTGAAGGGGATGCCCCAGAAGATGGTGCGGATGTAGATGTCCGCGATGTCGATGATGTTGTCGGGGGTGTTGGTCCAGACCAGCACCGCCCGGGTCAGGGCCACCGTCACCACCGTGAGCACGACGGCGAAAAAGAGGCTCAGCCAGACGGTATTGGCGGTGTAGCGCCGCATCTCTCTGTAGTCCTTCGCGCCGAAGGTCCACGAGATGGGGATGGAGAAGCCGCAGGCGATGCCGTTGACGAAGCCCAGCACCAGATAGTTCAGGCCGCCCACGCTGCCCACCGCCGCCAGCGCATCCACGCCCACGAAACGGCCCACGATGATGGTATCGGCCAGATTGTAGAACTGCTGGAACAGACTGCCCAGCATCAGCGGCACCGCAAAGGCAAGGATGAGCTTGAGCGGGCTGCCCTGTGTCATGTCTTTTGTCATACAAAGCCCCTCCCCGGGCGGTCACTTAACATTTCTTTGCCGGATCTTTACCGACAAAAACGCCCTGCCGGACGAGGGGCAGGACGTTTTGTGTTTCATGAGTGGTATTATACTCAGCTCATCGTGATTTTGCAAGGGGTTTTTCTCAGATTTCTTCGTACAACATCGCTATTTTCTATCGGTGGTTTTTGGTGATTGTGCGCAGGGGGCGGCAAGGCCCTCCTGCTGCACTCCCTCTCAGCCCACGCTCTCAGCCTTCATAATCGTACATCCATGCAGAGTCAGAATATGTGGAGTCATAATATAAGTCATAATATGCGGACTCATGAAAGGGATCCCACGGACCATAGTCATGGAGCGTTACCCATTTGTTTGGTTTCCAGTTTGGTTTCCAGTTTGGTTTCCAGTTTGGCTGCTGGCCGCTCTCTTGGCCCGACAGCCATACCCACTTACCCTGACTGTCCTTTACCCATCCTCTTACTTCCGGCTGCTGGGCGCTTATTTCCGGCTGCTGACCGCTTGCTTCCGACGGCTGGGCGCTTGTCTCCGGCTGCTGAACCGTGGTGAGGCTGTCCGGCGAGAGAGTCTGGAGGCCGCTGAGGTCACCGACGGAGGGGGCCGGGTCTTCCTGCTTGTCGTCCTGCTTCCCGCCCGCGAGCTTCACGATGTTACCGGTAAATGTCTTCCACACCGTCTGGTCGGAGGCGGGCTGCTTCGGCTGCTGGGCCGTGGTAAGGCTGTCCGGCGAGAGAGTCGTCAGCCCGCTGAGGTCACCGACGGCACCCGTTCCCGGCTGAGTCAGCCCGGGCTGTCCGCTCAGGGAGCCGCCTTCCAGACCGGAGATGACAACTCCCCACCATTGCTCTTTCTCCTGCCTGCGGCGGGCGATGGCCTCCTCCACCCGGGCAGTCTCCTGTGCTTTCTCTTCCTCATCGCCAACGTGGTACACGAGGACCAGTTCCTTGCCGTTTTCGCGCAAGACATTCTCATACAAGAACTTTTCTCTCTCACGCGAGAACATTTCTCTATCATATCCTGTCTGCCCGACAACATGGAATCTATAAATTCCTTCATGGTACAGCCCGAATTCGAACGCACCCTTCGCGCCGACCAGATCTTTGATCCGGGCCAGCGGAATGACGGCCTCCATCTCCTGCCCTTCCCCATCAAGGAATCGGACGCGGAGTTCATCGACCTCCTTTGCAAGCTCCCGCAGCGAGTCGCCTGTCATCCAAAAGAGCGAACCGTGGGCATCGAAGCGCAGGACCTTGTTGACCGGGTCATACTCTGCCGTGGTCACATCTGCAAGCTCCTGTGTGCCATCCGGATGGGTGATCACGCCCATGGCCTCGTACATCTGCTTCACACGGTCCGGCACCTCGCCGACCTGCACGCTTGGAGCGTCGTCCTCGTCGTCGTCCTCGTCGTCCTCGGTATCATCTGGCTGTTCCGGCTTGTCTGGCTGCTCCGGCTTGTCCGGCTGCTCCGGCTGGGAGGGCGTCCGCCGGTCGTAGCTGTAGTCCTCCATCTTCTTCCCGTCGGGGTCGTAGCGGGTCAGACTACCGCCCGTCACCTTGTGGTCGTCGTCAGAGAGGGCGTCATTGGGGATCTCGCCGACTATGCCGCCGCCGATGGCCGCAGTTTTGCCGCCGGTGCTTGCGCCTGCCTTGGCCTCCACCTCAGCGTCGCCGGAGATGATGATGTGATTGGGATTGCTGGGCGGCGCATCCGGGTCTATCTCAGACCACGCACCCGCGCCGTCGCCGATGCCTGCCGCGCCGGGGCGGGGGTCGCCGCTGTAGCTGCCGCCCGTGGCCGACACCTTGCCGCCGGAAATCTCGATGTCGCGGCCCGGGCCGTACACACCGCCGCCGATACCGGCAGCACCCTCACCGCCCACGGCTTCTACCGTGCCGCCGGTGATCTCGATGTTTCCGGCACCGCTTTCGTAGCCGCCGCCGATGCCTGCGCCGTCTTCGCCGCCTTCGGCGGTGAGGGAGCCTTTGGTGTCGTTGTCGTCCTTGATGGTCAGCTTGCCGGAGGACTCATTGCCATTCTTCTCAAGACCCGCATTGCAGCTGCCGCTCTTCAGCTCGTTGGCGCCGTCCAGCTCGATGGCGGCATCGTGGTCACCCTGCACGGTGACGGCGGCTTTGCCCGCATCGACTGGGCTGTCACCGCTGACGTCCCCCTCCTTCTTGCCGCTGACGTCGATCTTCAGGTCGTCGAAGGTGACGTCCACGTTGCCCTCGGAGGTGTCGATGGTGACGGTGTTCTTATCCGACTCGCCGGTGATGACGGTCTCCCCCTCATCCTTCTCGAAATCCTTTTCACCCTGCTTGACATTGTTATAGTTTCCGCTTTCATCGCTCGCACCTTTGACCGTAATGTCGCCGTCGGCGATGTTCCATGTTTTCGCATAGGCCGGGATGCCGGAGCTCACCACGATGCCCGCGATGACGGCGGCGGCCACGCCCCGCCGGAGTGCGCTCTTCAGTCTCATCGTACATCTCCTTTCGTTCTGTGTATCATGCAATGCCGTCGCTGCGGCTCAGGCTCTCCTTTGAGATGCTTATTTCTTTGGGCTGCCCCAAGTCCTCCGGTATCCAGAGCTTTATCTCACCCTGGGTATCCGGCAGGTCGTCCCAGTCGTCACCAAGGTCGGTATAGCTCCGCAGGTCACTCTCCAACAGATTGGTATACTTTGTGCCATCCGGGACGGTGGTTTCCAGCAGGAAAAGCCGTGGCTTATCCTCCTCGGGAGCGATGGCCTCAAATCGGGAAGCCAGCTGTTTCAGGGACTCGTCAAGCCCGATTCTCGGCGTTTCCGTTCTCGCAGGCTCGAGCCACCAATCCAAACTCGGGAGGTCGTCCCTTTTTTTCGCAAATTGGAAGCCCATCTCCCGCTCTTGTTTCAGTAATTCGTCGAGTTCACGTCTGAGTTCTTCACTCGTTTTTTGCTCTACCGTTTCCTCTCTCTCAGGCTCGAGCCACCAATCCAAACTCGGGCGGTCGTCCCTTTTTTTCGCGAGTTCGTGGGTCAATATCAGCCACTCCTGCGGCTCTGGCGTCTGCACCGGCACCCACTCCAGATAGCGCTCTGACAGGTCGTCCCGCGTTTCGCCGTCCAGCCGGAGGCTGATGTCCTCCCTGTTCTGCTTCAGCTCCACGTCAGCGTCCTCGCCCGCCGCGTCGGCCATCTTGTCCACGCTATAGTGGGTCATGGTGTCCTCATAGCGGAAGAAGATGTCCTCCACGCCGTCCTCCCGGAGACTGGAGATGTCGGTGGTGACGGTGGAGCGGGGAGCGGCGCTCTCAATAAGCACCACACCCCCCGGGGTGAGGACCTCTCCGGCGTCGCCGGCCTTTAAGCTGCCGGGCATGGGGTCGGTGCTCTCAATAATGGCCAAAGCAGAATCCCACCGCTGGATGGTGACCCGGCTGGAAAAGAAGCCGCCCACCACCATGCCGCCGGGCAGGGGTTCGGGAGCGTTCTCCTGTGCCGGGGGCGGGACGTCATCATCATCGTCGTCCTCGTCGTCGTCCGGCTGGGGCTTGGGGGTGGAGGTGTAGTCGTAGCCCATCCCCTCCATCACGGTGCCGTCCGCGTTCAGACGGGTCAGCCGTCCTCCCGTCACCTTATGTTCATCGTCAGAAAGGTTCTCCGTGGGTACTTCGCCGTAGCTGCCGCCGATGGCCGGGGCCTTGGCGTCCGTCATCTGGCTTCCCGCCTTGGCCGTCACCTCGGCGTCGCCGCAGATGTAGAGGTCTCCCGGGTTCGGGTCGTCGGTGTCGTCCGACGCGCGGCCTGCTCCGTCGCCGATGCCTGCCGCGTTGCTCCCGCCCTCAGCCTCGATGGTGCCGCCCCGGATGGTGATGTTGCTGCCGGTGCTCTCGATGCCGCCGCCGATGCCTGCGCCGCCGAAGCCGCCCTCGGCGGTGAGGGAGCCGTCCTTGCCCTTGTCGTCCTTGATGGTCAGAGTGCCTTTCGACTCGTGTTCGTTCTTCTCAAGACCCGCATTATAGCCGCCGCTCTTCAGCTCGTTGTCGCCGTCCAGCTCGATGGTCGCATCGTGGTCGCCCTGCACGGTGACGGCGGCTTTGCCCGCATCGACTGGGCCGTCATCGCTGCCATCCCCCTCCTTCTTGCCGCTGACGTCGATCTTCAGGTCGTCGAAGGCGACGTCCACGTCGCCCTTGGAGGTGTCGATGGTGACGATGTTCTTATCCGACTCGCCGGTGATGACGGTGTTGGTGTCGTCCTTGTCGATGGTCTCGCCCTGTGTGACCTTGTTCGTTCCTTCGGTGTCGCCCGCTTTCACGGTGATGTCGCCGTTGGCGATGTCCCACCGGGCCGCATAGGCCGGGATGCCGGAACTCACCACGATGCCCGCGATGACGGCGGCGGCCACGCCCCGCCGGAGTGCGCTCTTCAGTCTCATAGTCCGTCCTCCTTTGGTCTGTTCGTCTTTTGAAGAATCAGCCTTTTTCGATACAAGCTTACCAAAAAATCCGGAGAATGTAAATAAAAACTGCGCGAATCGTGGTGTTTTCGGCGTGAGTGGCGCAAAAAAGCCCTCCCGAGCGGGGAGGGCCATAGCCTGTCTTATTCAGAGTAGTGCGCCAAAAACTGCTTGGTGCGCTCCTCCTGGGGGTGGTCGATGAGCTGGCGGGCCGGGCCTTCCTCCACCACGACGCCGCCGTCCATGAATAGGATGCGGTCGGCCACGTCCCGGGCGAAGTGCATCTCATGGGTGACGATGATCATGGTGGTCTTTCGGTCGGCGAGGTCCCGCAGAACACGGAGGACTTCGCCGGTCAGCTCCGGGTCAAGGGCGCTGGTGGGCTCATCGAAGCAGAGGATGTCCGGGTGGAGCGCCAGTGCGCGGGCGATGGCCACCCGCTGCTGCTGACCGCCGGAGAGCTGGTGGGGGTAGTGGCCTGCCCGCTCCGACAGGCCCATCTGGGCCAGCAGGTCACGGGCCTGTGCTTCCAGCTGGGCGTGGATGGCCTTTTTGTTGGCCTTGTAGTCGGGCTGCTCCTTCGCCAGAAGCTCCCCCGCCAGCATCACGTTTTCCAGCGCGGTGTACTGGGGGAAGAGGTTGAAGTTCTGGAACACGAGGCCGAAGTGGAGGCGCTTTTTCCGCACCTCGCTCTCCCGCTGGGTGGCAGGGTCGGCGGCGTCCCACATGGTCTCGCCGTTCACCCTGATGACGCCGGTGTCGGGACGCTCAAGGAAATTCAGGCAGCGCAGCAGCGTCGTCTTGCCCGAGCCGGACGAGCCGATGATCGCCAGCGCCTCGCCCTGTTCCAGTGTGAGCGAGATGTCCTTGAGAACTTTCGTCTCGCCGAAATTCTTCCCGATGCCGGAGGCTTCGAGTAATGCCATAATTCAGTATCCTCCTTAGCAGCGGAAATAGTCCATCTTTTTCTCGGCCCAGTCCAGCAGCAGGGTGAGTGCGCCGACAAAGACGAGGAAGAAAATCGCGGTGGAGAACAGCGGCCAGATAAGGCCCTTGGCGCTGTACTCCTTCGCCATCATGATGATTTCCTTGTTGGCGATGACATTCGCCAGCGAGGTATCCTTCACCAGCGTGATGACCTCGTTGCCCATCGGGGGCAGGATGCGCTTGACGACCTGCAGGAGCGTGACCTTGAAAAAGATCTGGCTCTTGGTCATGCCCAGCACCTGACCGGCCTCGGTCTGGCCTTTCGGCACATCCTCGATGCCGCCGCGGTAGATCTCAGAGAAGTAGCAGGCGTAGTTGATGGCGAAAGCCACCACCGCCGCCACCAGACGGCCCGAAGAGCCGGAGGGCCAGGGGTTGGTCATACCCAGCAGGCCGGGGCCAAGGTAGATGACGATGATCTGGAGCATCAGCGGCGTACCGCGGATGACCCACACGAAGGTCTTGACGACGCCCCGCAGCGGTGCGCACCGGCTCATGGAGCCAAAGGCCACCACAAGGCCCAGCGGCAGCGAAAACAGCAAGGTCAGAAAGAACAGCTCACAGTTGAGCGCGAATGCGCCGGTCAGACGCTCCAAAATCACAGTCACAGAATCACTACACCTATCCGTTTATAATGTAAGTTACTCAGCCAGAGTCAGGCCGTACTTGTCGGCCAGAGTCTGCATGGTGCCGTCAGCCTTCAGCTCGTCGAAAGCGTTGTCCACAGCCTCGGCCACGTCACTGTCCTTGCGGAAGGCCACGCCGTACTCCTCGACGTTCAGCTCATCCACCATCTTGAGGTTTGCGTAGTCGGTACCCTCGCCGATCATGGCAGAAGCCAGAGTCAGGTCGAGGATGGCGGCGTCAGCAGTGCCGGCGGCGACTTCCATCAGGCAGTCGGTCTGAACAGCCTTGGAGATGAAATCAGCCTGAGACAGGTCGGCGTTCTCGGTGATGGTGGTCTCACCGGCAGAGCCGGCCTCAGCCACCACGGTCTTGCCGATGAGGTCGGCGGTGGAGGTGTAGTCGGTGCCGTCCTTCACCACGACGACCTGGGCGTTCTTGACGTAGGGCTTGGTGCAGGCCATGTTCTCCTCGCGGTCATCGGTCAGGGTCAGGCCGTTCCAGATGCAGTCGATGCTCTTTGCAGCCAGCTCGGTCTCCTTGGTGTCCCAGTTGATCTCCACGAACTCCGGCTCGACACCCAGCTTCTCACAGACAGCAGTGGCCAGCTCGGTATCGAAACCGGTGAAGTTGCCGTCGGCGTCGGTGTAGTTCATCGGCTCATACACGGTGTAGCCGATGACCATCTTGCCGTTGGACTGGATGTAAGCCAGGTCGCTGTCAGCGGCCACGGAGCTTGCCGGGGCGGCAGAGGCGGCGGCAGAAGAAGCAGCCGTAGAAGTGGATGCAGAACCGCCGCAGGCGGCAAGGCTCAGTGCCATCGCACCGGCCAGAAAAGCAGATACCAGACGTTTCATGTTGTAATTTCCTCCCTCAGATTCAGCAGAAGCGGCGCTTCGTTTTACTGCTTTATCATGCTAAATTGTTAAACTGTGACTATAGAATAGCGCGTTTTGCCCCGTTTTGCAAGAGGAAAACCGATTTTTTCGCGTTTTGCCCGCAGACCGCCCCTTTCCGATAAGGTTTTCGGTGTATTTGTACAAAGGACAAAAAGAAAACCGCCACCTCACGGTGACGGTCAGACTTTCCGTTCAATTTATAATGACGCATTCTCAAACGCATCCCCTGCGGCCTTTTGCAGGGCGTCGATGGAGATGGTGCAGAGGGCCGCGAGGTCGGCGTCCGAGCCGTCGGCAGGGATGTCCGCCACCTCTTTCTCAGTCTTGCCCTTGAGGTAGCTGCAATAGCCCTCGCTGTGCTCGTACCACTCCTTGCCGAGGCTGGATGCGTTCCGCATCCCGTAGCTGTCGCCCAGCTCAAGCTTGGAGCGGACGGTGTCCGGGGCGGTGACGCCGCCGTCTGCCGCGATGGTCAGCGCAGGCTCTGCCATGTCGCCGATGGCGCTGGTCACACGGCCATCGGCATCCAGAGTCAGGGCCACGACGGTAAGGTCAACTTCTGCGTTCACATCCTTGTCGTCGGTGGCGGTGATGTCCGAAGAGGCATTCTCCGCCTCCACGCCGAGGCTCACCCGGTCGCCCTTCGCCGCGCCGAGGGCGGACGCATTCGTGCAGGCTTTCGCCACGGCGTCGCGGTACTTATCCACCCGGATGGTGCAGCCGGACAGCAGGTCGGCGTCCGCAGCCTTGCCGTCCTTATCCGTTTCCAGCATGGATGCCTGCTCGGGCGTCATGCCGGTGAGGTAGTCGGCGAAGTCATCGGCCTGCTCGGCCCAGCCCTTTTTCAGCGAAGATGCCGCTGCCAGCGGGTAGTCGTCCCCTTTCTGGCGCTTGGTGCGGTAGTCGGTGGGCATGGTGACGACGCCTTTGCCGTCGGCGGTAACTTCCACTTCCAGCTCATCCAGCATCACGTCGGCCAGCTTGCCGTCTCCGTCCAGCAGGACGGCGGCGGCGATGGTATGGATGGTGCCGGTACGGGCCTCATCGGAAGCCTCGGTCAGGATGCCGAGGCCGGTCTTCCAGCCGCCGGTCTGGGTGGTGCTGGCGCTGCCGGACGAGCCGGACATGGCGTTCGAACTGCTCATGCTGCCGGAATTGCTGTTGCCTTTGCGGCAACCGGACAGCAGCAGTGCCGCCGCCACGGCACAGCTCAGAAGAGCTTTTTGTCTCTGTGTCATAAGCGTTACGCTCCCTTTCATCTCTTTGGGAATAGTATAGCCCGACACAGAGCCAATCATGCACGTTTGCTCTGAGACCGACGTGTTATCTGGCAAAGTTCCAAAATACCAGCGTGTTATCGTCACAAATCAAACTTTGCCACGTTGGCAAACTTAAGGCTTGCTGGCAAAGTAGGTAGTTTGCCAATCAGGGGAACTTCGCCAAGTTGGCGAACATCCAATATTAAACTATATATCGTTTATTTTATAGAACTTTGCCACTTATTCCACCGCAGTATCGCTCACATCAGCGGGCTCAGCAGGCGGAGCACACTGTCCAGCAGCGTCCCGGCCAGCGAGGTGCGGCAGTCGGCCAGCTGCACTTCCCGGCACTCTGGCAGGGTGCGAAGCACATCGTCCCGCAGAGCAATGACCTGACTGTTATAGAGCAGCAGCGCCCCGCACTCAAAGTGGAGGAAGAGGCTGCGGTAATCCATGTTGATGCTGCCCACCACGGCGGCGCGGTCATCGCTGACGTAGCACTTGGCGTGGAGGAAGCCGGGCGTGAACTCGTAGATGCGCACCCCCGCCCGGAGCAGCGGCACATAATAGGAGCGGGTCAGCCGGAAGATGAGCTTCTTGTCCGGGATGCCCGGCAGCACCAGCCGGACGTCCACGCCCCGCTTTGCCGCCGCCTTGAGGGCTTCCAGCATGGTCTCGCCCACCGCGAAGTAGGGCGTATAGATATAGACATACCGCTGGGCCTGATTGATGATATTCAGGTAGACCGTCTCGGCCAGAGCCTCTTCGTCCAGCGGGCTGTCCCCGTAGGGCTGTATCACTCCGTCCGACTGGGCAGACAGGGACTCAGCCTGAGGCATAAAGGGCGCATAATCCTCCTCGCTGGGGCGGAAGGCGTTCCAGTGGTCAAGGAACATTACCGTGAAGTTCCAGACCGCCGCGCCCTCGGTGCGGAGGGCTGCGTCCTTCCAGTAGCCGAACCTCTCTTCTTCATTGATATACTCGTCGGCCAGATTGATGCCGCCCGTATAGGCTGTATTTCCGTCCACGACCACGATTTTCCGGTGGTCGCGGTGATTCATGACCAGCGACACCAGCGGCACCACCGGGTTGAACGGGATACAGCGGATATGCGCCCGCTCCATCTGCACCACGAAATCCGACGGCAGACCCAGCAGACTGCCGAAATCGTCGTAGATGAGCCGGACATCCACCCCCTGCGCCGCCTTGCGGACGAGGATGTCCTCTACCCCCTTCCACATCTTGCCGGTGCGGACGATGAAGAACTCGAGGAAGATGAACCGCTCTGCCTTTTCGAGGTCGGCCAGCAGGTCAGGGTACATGGCCTCACCGCAGGGGTAATATTTTGCCGTGGAGTTTTTCCATGCGGGGTACGGCCCGTACTCCGAAACATACCGGCTCAGTCCCCTGCTGGCGGGGTCGAGGGCGTCGGTCTGGCCCGGCTGCTGGGCGAGGTCGGCGGTGTGCTGGCGCTCCACCGCCTGCATCCGCTGGCGCATCCGCTTGGCGGGGGCCTTGTTGCCGAAGGCCAGATAGAGCGCACCGCCCAGCAGCGGCATCATGCCGATGAGGACGAGCCAGATGATCTTATAGTCGCTGTTCTCATCCTTCCGCACGAGGTAGAGGGTGATGAAGAGGCTGAGGACGTTCAGCCCCGCATTCACCCACACCTTTCCGGCGGTGAGGGAGAAGAAGGCCCAGAGCAGCCAGCCGATCTGCAGCAAAACAAGGGCCACTGTGACCGTGGCCCTGTTGATGACACGATTGAAGAACCGTACGACCGGCAGCCGAAAGAACATCTGCGCCTCCCCCGCTGCCTTTCGGCAGCATTTTTATGGGAATAGTATAGCGCAGAGATGCGGAGATTTCAAGCTCAGGCGTCCGCGTCCTCGAAGCCCACCATGAGGCCGCCCAGCTCGGCGTAGTAGCTGCACAGGCCGCCGCACTCGGTCACCCGCACCTGTGCGCCCTCGAAGACAGCCCGCACCATGTGCATCAGGCGCTCGGCGGCGGCGGGGTTGCCGCAGTGGGCAATGATGACCTTGCCGTTCGTGTAGCCGTGGCCTTTGAGCTCCAGCACGATGCGCTCGAGAGCGCCGTGCTCGCCGCGGGTCTTGCAGAGGACGTCCAGTTCGCCCACATCGCTGGCCTTGCCGATGACCCGGATGTTGAGCATCCGCGCCACAGCAGCCACAGCGGGCTTCACCCGGCCATTTCGGGCCAGATTCGCCAGCGATTCCAGCGAGAACAGCAGATGGGTGTGGTGACGGTAGCGCAGCATCTCTTCGCACACCTCGTCAAAGTCCCTGCCCTCTTCGATGAGCGCACGGATATGCTCTGCCAGCAGCACCAGTTCCGGGCCGGCAGACAGGCTGTCCAGCACAAAGACCTGAGCACCCGGGTGCTCTGCCTGATACTCTTCTGCGGCCAGCTGGGCGGCGTTACAGCTGCCCGACAGGGTGCCGGTGATGGTGATGGCATAAATTTCATCTGCGCCCTCATAAGCCTCCAGCCAGTCGCCGATGTTGGGGCAGGAGGTGCTGGTCTTGCCCTTATAGGTGCGCAGGGTAGTCGCCATTTCCACGGCGTCCAGCGTGCCGTCGTCGAGGTATTCCCTCTCGTCGGTCACGATCTTCAGAGGCACAGCAGCAAAATCCACGCCGTCCAGCTTGTACAGGCTGGCGGAAGAGTCCACAACGATTCGTTTCATCTCATCTATCTCCATTCCGGCGGGTGTCCGCCGCATTTTTTACGTTCGGTGAGTCCACTATATCAGTTTTTCAAAAACCTGTCAAGCGATTCGTAAAATTCTTAATATTGTTTTCATAAACGGTTGACCCTGACTCAAAAATGCGATATACTACCACCATGAATCAGGAAATGAAACGCCGTGTCACGGCCTGCGCCGCCGGGTTTTCCCTGCCGCGCTACCGGGAGCTGCCCTCCGTGGGGCTGTATCTCGACCAGACCGTGCAGCTCGTCAACAGCTGCTTCCGGGGCTTCCCCGGGGTGGAGCTCACCCCCTCCATGGTGAGCAACTACGTCAAGAAAGGAGTCATCTCCCACCCCGTCAAAAAGAAGTATTCCCGCGAACAGCTGGCTTCTCTCATCTATATCGTATTGTCTAAAAATGTCCTCTCGCTGGAAAACATCGACACCCTCTTTCAGATGCAGCGGGCTCACTGCACCGCCGCCGAAGCCTACGACTACTTCTGCGACGAGGTAGAGAACTGCCTGCCCTACATCTTCGGTGCCGGCAGCACCATCCGCGGCCTCGACCCGGATGCCGACGACGAAAAGCGTCTGCTGCGCGGCACCATCGTCGCCGCCGTGAACAAGATGTACCTCGACTGCTGCTTCGTCGCCATGCGGCAGGAGGAGGCGCTCTGGCCGGGGATACTCGGCGACCTCGAATAAAAAGAAAAACGTCTGTACCTCCAAACGAAGTACAGACGTTTTTATTATGCTCTGATTTTAGGTATCCTGCAGCTCACCACGGCTTGCGGCCTTGAGGTAAGCGAAGATGAAGCCGTCGAGGTCGCCGTCCATGACAGCATCCACGTTGCCGGTCTCATAGTTGGTGCGGTGGTCCTTGACCATCGTGTAGGGCATGAAGACGTAGGAGCGGATCTGGTGGCCCCATGCGATCTCGTTCTGGACGCCCTTGATGTCGTCGATCTTATCCATGTGCTGCTGCTTGGCGATCTGGTACAGCTTTGCCTTCAGCATTTCCATCGCGTAGTCGCGGTTCTGGAACTGGCTGCGCTGGGTCTGGCAGTTGACCACGATGCCGGTGGGCTTATGGATGAGTCGGACAGCGGAAGAAGTCTTGTTGATGTGCTGGCCGCCGGCACCGGAGGAGCGGTAGACCTGCATCTCGATGTCCTCGGGGCGGATGTCCACCTGGATGGTGTTGTCCAGCTCGGGCATGACTTCCAGCGAAGCAAAGCTGGTCTGACGGCGGGCGTTGGCGTCAAAGGGAGAGACGCGCACCAGACGGTGGACGCCGTTCTCGCTCTTGAGCAGGCCGTAGGCGTTGGCACCCTTGACCATCATGGAAGCACTCTTCATGCCGGCCTCGTCGCCGTCCTGATAATCCAGGACCTCGACGGTCATGCCGTGAGCCTGCGCCCACTTGTTGTACATACGGTAGAGCATCTCGGCCCAGTCCTGTGCCTCGGTGCCGCCGGTGCCTGCGTGGAAGGTCAGGATGGCGTTGCTGTGGTCGTACTCACCGTTCAACATGGTCATCAGCTGCAGCTCGTCCACAGCCTTGCCCACGGCGTTGACGGCCTCTTCGGCCTCCGGCACCATCTCGGGGTCGTACTCCTCGTCCAGCATGACCAGCATGGTCTCTGCGTCATCGTACAGGCCCTGCAGCTTCTCGAAGCGGGTCAGCTTGCCCTTCAGGTCGCCCACCTCGTCGAAGACCTTCTTGCTCAGCTCAGCGTCGTCATAGAAGCCGGGGCGGGACATGGTGTGCTCCAGCTCCTGCACGCGCTTGCGGGAAGCGTCGATGGCCAGCGCCTCCTCCAAGTCTTTTACAGCGGTGTGGTATTCAGCCAGCTGTACTTTCAGTTCATCAGTGGTGATCATCGTTTTATTCCTCTCGTCTCAAAGAACAGGAGCAGCCTCTTCATCATCAGCCACGCACACGGGCAGGCCCGTCTTAGTACAACCTCTCAGTCTCGCTGACGCTCGACAGCTCCCCTAGTAGGGGAGCCTCTGGCGAAACCGTTCACTTTGCGGAGACTGCCAAAGCCTCCCCTACCAGGGGAGGTGGCACGCCGTAGGCGTGACGGAGAGGTTGTACGAAGGAAAGCCTGCCCGAGGACTCGGCCAATGACGGAGAGATTTACTCCTAAAAGATACAGTTTATACACAGATACTTCATTAGTATACCCAGAATCCATGATAAAGTAAAGAGGAAAAAATACCATTGTGCTGGAAATTTGAAGATTTTCGCCTTTTCTTTTCCGCATTTTAAGTGTATAATACTGATAAACTACCATATTCATTGGAGGATGTTATGCCAAAATACTATGGCTGTCCGTGTGAAGGCTGCGGCAAGCCACTCACACTTCAGGATGACATCGTGGTCTGCCCCGACTGCGGCGCGCCTTATCACCGCGTCTGCTACGAGAAGCTGGGCCAGTGCATCCACCGCCCCGCCCACGCCGCCGGCTACGAGTGGAAGTTCCCCTACGAGGAGAGCCAGCTCCGCACCTGTCCGTCCTGCGGCGAGCGCACCCTGCGGGACGAGGAAACGTGCCGCTGCTGCGGTGCTGTGCTGCCCCCCGAGGGGCAGGAGCCTCCTTCTTCCCGCGGCAGCGGTGAAGAGACTTTCGACTACTCCCAGATGTACCGTCAGTTCGGCACTTCCGCTGACCCGGAGAAGGAATTTTTTGAGGACGCCTTTGGCAAAGAGGCCAAGATGGACGGCATCGACCGTCAGGACTGGCTGGACTATATCGGCCCCGCCGCTCCCGCTTACCTCGCCGCTTACAGCCGGATGCAGCTCCAGAAGAGCAAAGTATCCATGAGCTTTTCGGCTCTGCTGTTCGGTCCCTTCTACTTCTTCTACCGCAAGGCGTGGAAGCCGGCCTTTGGCTTTCTGGCCGCTGAACTTCTGCTGGCAGCGCCCACCTTTATCGAGATGCTCCAGCTCTCCGGCAGCGCCCTCGCCCCGGCCATGAGCGCTTCAGCTCTGACGGTATTTGCCCGCGTCTGCTCTGTCCTCAGCTTCGTGCTGATGCTGGTGCGCGGTATGTACGGCAAGTGGCTCTACCGCAAGAGCGCCGCCGACCACATCCGCCGCATCCAGTCTGAGTTCCCCGATGCCCAGCAGCGTCAGGCCGTGCTCCGCGCCCAGGGCGGCGTCAGCTTCGGCGCGGTCTTTCTCTGTGTCCTGCTCCTGAGTGTCTGCGGCAGTGCGTTCACCCTGCTGCTCGGCCCGGATCTGCAGGCCATCCTCAACGCTTTCTATGGCTGATACACCCAGCTGTGAATCTATCGCAAGTCAAGAAATTAGTGCAACATCCAAACAGCCTATTTGCGATATGCAATTCAACGCTGTTGCTGTTGCATTAAAAAGTTGAATTGCTATAAATGTGAAGGAGTTTGAACCATGAAAAAAGTCACCAAGGCAGTCATCCCCGCCGCTGGTCTTGGCACCCGCGTGCTGCCCGCCACCAAGGCGATGCCCAAAGGAATGCTCCCCCTCGTGGACAAACCCGCCATCCAGTATCTGGTAGAGGAGGCTGTCCGCTCCGGTATCACCGACATCCTTATCATCGTGAGCCGCAATCAGGACATCATCCAGGACCACTTTGACCGCAGCCCCGAGCTGGAAGCAAAACTTGCTGCTCCCGGCAAGGAGAAGATGCTGGAAGAGTGCCTCGGCATCTCCAATCTGGCCAACATCTTCTTCGTCCGCCAGCAGCAGACCCTCGGCCTCGGCCACGCTGTCAGCATGGCTAAGCCCTTCACCGGCGACGACCCCTTTGTGGTCATCTATGGTGACGACGTCATCTGGGGCGAAGACCCGGTCTGCGCTCAGCTCATCCGTGCCTACGAAGAGTTTGGCCGCCCGGCTGCCGGTGTGTCCGCCGTGCCTTGGGCCGACGTGAGCCGTTATTGCAGCCTCAAAGTAATGATAAACATACTCTGTTTGCTCCATCATCGACTCCAGCGTGTGCAATGATCACTCCGTCTGCGATCATAATAAATGGTTTATCTGCCTTGATATTATCAATTGCTTTCTGTACATACCCTTCTGTGACATCACCGCGTGTTACAAGCGGTCTGCCCACTGTACGAATCGCATCTTCCCAAAGAAGTGTATGATCTAATACCTGAATCGTTTCTTCTACTAAAACATCTTTTAATCCAATTTGAAATCTTGTCCTTACATTGTTTGATTTCTCATCTTCAATCTCCGGATTCAATGCTACTGCAAATTCTCTCTTTAATGCTTCCTCATCTATAATATCTGCATATTTGCGAACAATATTTAATAAGGTAGAAACATCTAATTTGTGAGGTACGATTCCGACTAATTCTCCCATGACTTTTTCTCTGAATTTAGTCTTAGATACTTCATCCAGAAATGGCTTCACAACAAACTGTGTCTTTGTCGTCTCAAGTCTTACCATCGTAAATACGAGGTCAAACTTTGTTTCATCATAGGATGCAAAATCTCTCATTGACAGACATGCAATGAACTCAATCTCTGGAAATAATTCCTTCAATGTAAAATATAAGAAATTAGATACTGAGATCCCATTCGCACATACTACAACTGCTCGTTTCCTTTGGTCCGGTGTAATTTCAAGAATACCTTCTCTTCGAAGCCATGCTCCAAATAATGCCGTAATATATACAAGCTCTT
>OHAN01001739.1_pt1 | contig 16542 bp, 14 predicted proteins | sample 1577121 | NCBI WGS metagenome assembly OHAN01 (sample SAMEA3541554, study PRJEB24748) | human gut metagenome | biome: human gut; feature: human-associated habitat; material: faeces | place: China | collected 2012 | reverse complement strand
ACCTGAATACTTACAAGCTCTCGGCACATGACCTCGCCATGAAGATCATCCTCGATGTGCTTGAAACAACCGGCATCACAGCAACCGCCGGAATCGGCACGAATCTTTTCCTCTGCAAAGTGGCAATGGACATTGTGGCGAAACACATCCCCGCCGACAAGAACGGCGTCCGCATTGCAGAGCTGGATGAGATGAAGTTCCGGCGCGAGCTTTGGTCTCATCAGCCGCTCACGGACTTCTGGCGCGTGGGTCGAGGCATTGCCAAGAAACTTGAGCAGAACGGGATGTTCACAATGGGCGATGTTGCCCTCTGTTCCGAGCGGAACGAGGACTTGCTTTATAAGCTGTTCGGTAAGAATGCGGAATTGCTCATTGACCATGCGTGGGGCTGGGAGCCTACGACCATTGAGGCGATCAAGGCATACCGTCCCAGCTCCAACAGCCTCAGCTCCGGTCAGGTATTGCACTGTCCCTACGAGCCGCAGAAGGCGAAGTTGGTTGTGCGGGAAATGACGGATTTGCTTGTGCTGGACTTGGTGGACAAGGGGCTTGTCACCGACCAGATGGTTCTCACAGTTGGCTACGATATTGAGAACCTGACCGATCCGGCGCGACGGGCAAAGTATCACGGCGCGGTGGAGAAAGACCCCTACGGTCGGGAGATTCCCAAACAGGCGCACGGCTCTATTAACCTCGACGGTCACACATCCTCTACCCGCAAAATAATGTGTGCTGTGTCAGAGCTGTTTGACCGGATCGTGGACAAGAATCTGCTTGTCCGCCGTATGTATGTTGTGGCAAATCACGTCCTGCCGGAAGCGGACGCACCGAAGAAAAATGACGGTGCTGTCCAGCTTGACCTCTTCACTGACTATGCCGCCGAAGAGGAAAAGCGGAAAACCGAAGACGCTGCCTTGGAACGGGAACGAAAAATTCAGAAGGCTGCTCTCGCCATCAAGAAGAAGTACGGAAAGAACGCGATCCTCAAGGCGATGAATCTTGAAGAAGGCGCAACCGCAAAGGACCGAAATGCTCAGATCGGCGGGCATAAGGCGTGAACAGCAATTCAATTTCAAGGAGAAAATACTTTGAGAACATACAAGGATAAAGAGGAATTAAAAGCCGAAATCAGCAAAGGCTTTGAAAAGTACATTGCTGAATTTGATTCTATTCCGGAAGCCCTAAAAGATATAAGAGTAGCCGAGGTGGACAGAACACCGGCTGAGAATCTTGCTTATCAGATCGGTTGGACAACGCTGCTTCTAAAATGGGAAAATGACGAGAAGCGCGGAGTTGAAGTGAAAACACCATCAGAACTGTTTAGGTGGAATCAGCTGGGCGATCTATACCAATGGTTCACAGATACATACTCTCATTCATCCTTAGTGGAATTGAAGGATCAGTTAAAAGGAAACATTACTTCTATCCAGACAATGATTGATTCTATGAGTGAAGAAGAGTTATTTCAACCGCACATGAGAAAGTGGGCAGATGATGCTACCAAAACAGCGGTATGGGAGGTTTACAAGTTTATTCACGTCAATACCGTTGCTCCCTTTGGAACATTTAGAACGAAGATCAGGAAGTGGAAAAAGGCAACGCTGTAACTATTATTCGACTGTAAAAGGAGATGTGGGATGCGCATGAAAAGCAAATATGATGAGATTATGGGGCGTCCTCACCACGTCTCCAAGACGCGACCACAGATGCCAATGTCAGATCGAGCAGCGCAGTTTGCTCCCTTCGCCGCCCTCACGGGCTACGACTCCGCTATCAAGGAAACCGGGCGTCTGACCGACGAAAGGATTGAGCTTGACGAGGAAGCTCTGACTGCATTGGACATGAAGTATCAGCTTCTTATGGATGCCCTTAATGAAGCACCGAAAGTCACCATCACCTACTTCCAGCCCGATGAGCGGAAGGCTGGCGGCAAATATGTTTCCGCAGTCGGCGTGGTCAGAAAGGTCGATGACTTTGAGCGGCGGATCACCATGCAGGACGGCGCAAAGATTCCGATGGATGACGTTCTAAGCATTGACGGGGAGCTGTTCTCATCGCTGGAATAATGTCGCTTGCCATGCGACCAAACGAAGTGAATACCGAAGTACAATATGACTGTAAGGTGAGACACCAAGCAGTCATATTTTTATATACGGAGGTACTGGACATGAGAAAGAACTTAACGGAGATCGTATTCATCCTTGACCGCAGCGGCTCGATGAGCGGACTGGAAGCAGACACCATCGGAGGCTTCAACTCCATGATTGAAAAGCAGAAAAAAGAGAAGGGCGAGGCATTGATCTCTACTGTTCTCTTTGACAATGTGAGCGAAGTTATTCATGATCGTGTACCGGTTCAGAAGGTCGAGCCGATGACCGACAAGGACTATTCCGTTCGCGGCTGTACTGCCCTTCTGGATGCTATCGGCGGAGCAATTCATCACATTGGAAATGTCCATAAGTACGCAAGATCTGAGGATGTTCCTGAACACACGCTGTTCGTCATCACGACGGACGGCATGGAGAATACAAGCCGCCGTTATGACAGCGAGAAGGTCAAGAAAATGATTGAGCGGCAGAAGGAAAAGTACGGCTGGGAGTTTCTGTTCCTCGGTGCAAACATTGACGCAGTTGAGACGGCAAAGCATTTTGGAATTGGTGCAGACCGAGCGGTCAACTACCACTCCGACCGCGAGGGAACACAACTCAACTATGAAGTGCTGAGCGAAGCGGTTTCCGCTGTCCGTTGCAGCGTACCGCTGGGTACGGATTGGAAAAAGCGTATTGATGAGGACTTCAATTCCAGAAAGGGCGGGAGAAAATAATGAGAACGATCACTGTAAAAGGGACAGGCAATGCCTCCGCCAGACCGGATTACATCATCCTCTCCCTGAACATTGAAGTCTTATCCGAAACCTATGACCGCGCAATGTCGGAAGCTGCCGTGAGGATTGAAAAATTGCAGGGTGTCGCTGTCCGCGTTGGGTATCGCAAAGAAGACCTGAAAACCACGAGCTTTGATGTCCAGACAAGGTACGAGAACATTAAGGATCGGCAAGGCAATTACAGGCGAGAGTTCGCAGGATATGCTTGCAGCTATCACTTGAAACTTGCCTTTGACTTTGACAGCAAACAGCTTGCAAAGGTCATTTCTGCGATTACGGATTGTGGGGCGCAACCGGAACTCAGCATTGCGTTCACCGTGAAAAACCCGGCAAGAGTCAGCGAAGAGCTGCTGACCAATGCGACGGAGAATGCCAGAGCGAAGGCGGAGATTCTTTGTAAAGCATCAAGCAACACACTTGGACAACTACTCAATATCGACTACAACTGGGGAGAACTCAATGTGTATTCCAGAACGAGATATGAGGTCGAAGACTGTATTCACCCTCTTATGGCGATGAGCAAGTGCGCCGCACCTGAGATTGAGCCGGACGATATTGAAGTGTCGGACACCGTGGCTTTCACATGGGAAATCCAATGATTTTTTGACTTTTTTGAAATCCGGTACTCAACAAACGCTCTTATTGCGTCCGTTGTAAAGTGAAGGGACATTTCACGGAGGAATCTTCGGGGAATACGATTTTGGGAGATTAGCAAGCACAGCCGGTGTATATACACACGGCGATTTTGGATTAAGGAAACCCTCCCCTTAATCCCGAAAATGCTTGTTGGGATGTCTCCCAAACCCTCTATCTTTACGAAAGGACAAACCGCTTATGGCAAACAGAACACGACCAAATCAGATACTCTTCTTTGTTTCAGATGACGAGAAGCGGATTATCAAAGGAAAGATGAAACAGCTTGGTACAAAGAACATGGGAGCGTATCTTCGCAAGATGGCGATTGACGGTTACATCATCAAAGTGGACTACACGCAGCAGAAGAAACTTGCCGCCGCAGTATCTCGTGCAGCGGCAAATATCAATCACATTTGCCGCCGAATTAACTCCACAGGACACTTCTATGAGGACGATGTTGCAGAGCTGAAAGAAAGGCAGGCTGAGATATGGCGATTACTAAAATCAAGCCAATCCGAGGAACTGTGAACAAGGCTCTCGCATACATTCTTGATCCGCAGAAAACAGATGACCAGCTCTATGTCTCTTCCTACGGATGTGCTGCCAGTGATGCCGCAGCGAAGGAATTTGAGTGGACAAGATCTCTTGCCGTTCAACAAGGAATGCAGATGCCAAAGGTGATTGCCAGACATCTGATTCAATCCTTTGCGGTTGATGAAGTCAGCCCGGAACAAGCGCATGAAATCGGTAAGCAGTTTGCCGACGAATGGCTCAAGGGAAAGTACGAGTATGTGATTGCAACGCACATTGACAAGGGGCATTGCCACAATCACATTATCTTCAACGCAGTCAACTATGTAGACTTCCATGCGTACCGAAGCAATAAGAAAACCTATCGTGAGATGCGGCATCTCAGTGATGAGATATGTGCTGAACACGGGCTGTCAGTTATTCCTCCCTCTCAGGGAAAAGGCATGGACTACAAGGAATACACCGAAGCCAAACGCGGTACAAGTTGGAAGCAAAAACTCAAGCAGACCATTGATCGCTGTGTGATCACATCAAAGGACTACGATGAGTTTTTGAAGCTGATGCAGGACGCCGGATATGAAATCAAAACCGGCAAATACATCTCCTTCCGTGCCGAAGGGCAAGAGCGTTTCACCCGTGCAAAAACCATCGGAGATAACTACACCGAGGACCGGATCAAGGAACGCATTCAAGGACGCAATGCCCGCAGACGGCAGATGCAGAACGGTAGGAAGAACATCTCTCTCATCAGCGATATTCAAAACAGAATTAAGCAGATCGACAGCAGGGGCTTTGAGCATTCTATGAAGATTAAGATCCTCAAAGAAGCCGCCAGAACGCTAAACTACCTCACTGAGAACGAGCTGCTTCAATATGCCGATCTTGAAAAGAAAGTCGAAGACATACATAGTTCTTATGAGCGTACCGGCGCTGACTTGAAAGTCGTTGAAGCGCAGCTCCGAAAGGTGCAGCCGCTTATCAAGAATATCTCAACCTATCAAAAGCTCAAGCCGGTCTATGATGCCTACTCAAAGACGAAGAACAAGCCGAGTTTTCGAGCTGCGCACGAGGCAGAGCTTGTCGTTTTTGAAGCAGCAAAGAGTACATTGCTTGCTATGCAAGATGGTGAAAAACTTCCAAGTATGAAGTCTCTGCAAGCCGAGCAGCAACGCCTTTTGGAAGAGCAGCAGCGTCTCTACGACGAACGAGCAAGGCTCAAAAAAGAGGCTAAAGTGATTGATACCATGAAGGCAAATGTCGATGATTTCCTCAGTCCAACGCTTTCACAGGAGCATGAAAAAGCCAAAAGTAGCGAGTTGGAATAACCACCAAAGCCTGAGCCGTATGAATAAATCGGCTCAGGCTTTCTTCTTCGTAATGCGCTCCATGAACTTGAAATATATTTTGAATTTTTGGAGTATCGTATTGAAAATTTGAAGCGTTTGGTGTATAATATAATGAGTCTCACTATAAGCGTTTGAGAGAGGTGCTTTTATGAAGATAAGCTATAAGAAATTATGGGTCATGCTCATCGAAAGAGAGATCCCAAAATCAACTTTACGCAAGGATATAGAGCTGTCTCCTGGCACGATGAGTAAGCTCAATAAGAACGAGGATGTAGCTCTCTCTGTTCTGCTGCGCATTTGCGACTATTTGAATTGTGACATTGGAGATATATGTGAAGCTGTGCGAACGGGCAAGAAGTAGGTCCGAGTTTTCGTGCGGCTATTTTGTTATAGGTAGAGAAAAATACCTCAGCGAAAGGAGCATATATGGATGTCCTTGAGAATGCTGTGACTGAGAAAAATGCCCTCGTTGAAGCGGAGGCGTTTCCCACAGATGATCGAGTCACCTACAGAGACAGCACCTATGAAATTGTTTCTAAGGTTGCATATTTAATCGGTGTTCCGAAACGAATTTTTGATAATGAGCATGAAGCACCCAAAATAGAGATATACGAAAAACTTGATGCAGACAAAACGGCACGGATAATCCGTCATTTGTGTATCATAAGGACAGCGATTGAAAGAAACTTCAAGCATATCAACGAGCGTATGAAGTTTAGTTATCTCTCAATCAGCAGTATGCCGGAATATGTGCCGCAGGATAGCCTTCAACAACTAAATGCGGATGGCATTAGTTTTATAAAGAAGTCCAGCACGAAGCTAAGTCAGCATATCGTTGAGATAAACAAGCTGCTTTCTGATCGGATCAATAATTGCAAGAAGCTATTTCCTCTTTGGCTGAATTGGCTGTATGTAAAAAACCTCTTTCTCATGCCAGATGGCTTGAAAGAGGAAGGGACAAAAGCAGCAGCAGATATTTATTACGCTCACTTGCTCTTTTATCCTTACCAGATGTATATAAACTGGGAACCGGAGGATGTCGGTAATCTGCTCTATAACGATAAAAAATTCGTGACGCTGCTTTATCAAATGAACGGTGACTACTTTACAGAGTACAGTAAAGTTTCTGATGCTGGAAGTTACATTAAAGGAAGCATCTACGAGTTTATTGGTAGCAGCGAAAAGGTTGTCGTAGTGGTAGATTGTGAAAACTCTGATCCGTACAAGCTCTGCGCTACGCTCAAGAATCTTGACTATCAGTACACACAGAAGATAGCATCCATCATCCTGTTTGATGATGTGCATAGTGCATCTGCTTGGCGTATTCTGGATAGTTTTACCCACATCCCGGTCGAACACATGATGACCGAACGGGTAAAGCAGAACAAGTCTCTGGTCGATGTGATGCTGATTGCCCGAACTTGTCAGGAGCACTACAAAAACAATGTGGATTCCTTTATTTTGGTGTCCAGCGACTCCGACTATTGGGGACTGATTTCTTCTTTACCGGAGGCTCGGTTCCTTGTCATGATAGAGCGCGAAAACTGCGGACCGGATTTGAAGAACGCACTTGTCAATGCCGGTATATTCTATTGCTACATTGATGACTTCTACTCCGGCAATGCAGAGGATATTAAGATCGGCGCACTGTTCAAAGAGATGTATCATTACATAGATCAGGCGGTGCGGCTGAATATCTACGAGATGTTCACAGAGGCGTTAAGAGCGACTCGAATTGAAATGAGTTCTTCGGAACAGAAGCAGTTTGTGGACAAGTATTTGAAAACGATGCAAATGTCCATTGCGGATAATGGCGATGTGACATTGGAAATAAAACGAAAATGAGTCCGTTATATCGGACAGTAGCCGTGATAGAATAAAATGAGGATCGGTTGGCAACCAAAAATGATCCTCAAGTATTGGAGATGAAGATATGGCATACCAGAGCGAAGCGGCTCTTGAGCAACAATTCATAGAGCAGCTAAACAAGCAGGAATACAGCACAGTCGATATTCCTGATTATGACGCATTGGTGGAGAACTTCAAAGTTCAGTTTGAAGCCTTCAATGCGCCCAAACTTGATACGCCTATCACCGATAAAGAGTGGGAGCGTATCTTTAACCTCATGCTTGGAAAGTCCGTGTTCCAGAGCGCAAAAATTCTGAGAGACAAGTTTGTCCTTGAGCGTGAGGACGGGACGAAGGTTTACCTTTCCTTCTTCGATCAGGATCACACCAAGAATATCTTCCAAGTTACACATCAGACAACGGTTGTAGGCAAGTATGTCAACCGCTATGATGTAACGATTCTTGTGAATGGCTTGCCGTTGATTCAGGTCGAGTTAAAGCGCAGGGGGATTGACATTCGAGAAGCAGTCAATCAGGTCATGCGCTATAAGAAGCACTCCTATAACGGACTATATCACTTCATTCAGCTTTTCATTGTCTCCAACGGCGTTGATACCAAATACTTTGCCAACTCCGACAGGGACTTGATGTATAGCCTCGCCTTCTTCTGGACGGATTTCAACAACATCCGTATTACCAACCTGAAGGACTTCTCAATCTCTTTTCTGGCAAGGGATCACATCATCAAGATGCTGACACGCTATACCATCCTGAACGATACGGATAAGATTCTGATGGTTATGCGCCCCTATCAGGTGTATGCCGTAGAAGCCCTTATAAGGCAGGCTACGCTCACAAATCGCAACGCCTATATCTGGCATACCACCGGTGCAGGAAAGACGCTGACATCCTTTAAGACAGCTCAAATCCTCGCAGCCAATCCGAACATCAAGAAGGTTATCTTCCTTGTTGACCGTAAGGACTTGGACTCTCAGACCACCGAAGAGTTTAACAAGTTTGAGGCTGGCTCTGTTGATGTCACAGATCGCACAGACATTCTTGTGCGGCAAATGAAGGATAAGAACCGGCAGCTCATTGTCACGACGATGCAGAAGATGGCAAATGCCGTTAAGCGTCCTCAATACGAAAAGGTAATGGACGCATACCGTGACGAAAAGGTTGTCTTCATCATTGATGAATGCCACCGCAGCCAGTTCGGAGATATGCACAAGGATATTGTTCGGCATTTCAAGAAAGCGCAGTTCTTTGGCTTTACCGGTACGCCCCGTTTTGAAGTGAACGGAAAGACGGAGGGCAAGATCACACAGACCACCGAAATGCTGTTTGGGGAATGTTTGCATAACTATCTGATCAAGGATGCTATCTTCGATAACAATGTCCTCGGTTTCCATATTGAGTACATAAAGACGATGGAAGGCGATTTTGACTGGGACGATCCGACATTGGCTGACGCGATTGATGTTGGCGAACTCTATATGTCGGATGAGAGAATGTCCCTCATTGCAAACCACATCGTCCAGAACCATAAAGCCAAAACGAGAAATGGTCAGTACACGGCTATCTTTGCTGTTTCCTCCATTGAAGCTCTTGTCAAATATTACGACATCTTCAAGAAGATCAAACACGATCTGAACATCAGCGGTATCTTCTCCTATGGGCAGAACGAAGATGCTGAGGGTAAGGACGAGCATAGCCGAGATGCTTTGGAGCGTATCATCAAGGACTATAACGAGATGTACGGCACGAATTTCTCTACCGACACCTTCTCCGCGTATCACAAGGATATTTCAGATCGAGTCAAAGGGAAGAAAACAAAGTCGCTGGACATTCTCATCGTCGTGAATATGTTCTTGACCGGCTTTGACAGCAAGCAGCTCTCTGTGTTGTATGTGGACAAGGATTTGAAGTACCATGATCTGCTGCAAGCCTATTCTCGCACGAACCGTGTCGAGAAAGAAACAAAACCGTTTGGTATCATCATTTGCTACCGCAACCTCAAAAAACGGACAGATGATGCGCTGACGCTCTTCTCCAAGAGTCAGGACACCTCTGGCATTGTTGTTCCGGGCTATCAGTATTTTGTTGAGAAGTTCAATGAAATGGTTATGAGGCTCAAGGAAGTGGCACTCTACCCTGAGTCCGTCGATACCATGCAGAGCGAGGATGACCAGAAGAAGTTTGTCATCACTTTCCGTGAGCTGACAAAATACCTCCAATCCTTGCAGACATTCATTGAGTTCAGTTTTGATCAGGATGCGCTCATCATGTCCGAGCAGGAGTATCAGGACTACAAGAGCAAGTATCTGATGCTTTACTCCCGGCAAAAAACTGATCGAGAAGTCGTATCTGTCCTGAATGATGTGGACTTCTGCATTGAGATCATGGAGAGTGACCGCATCAATGTTGCCTATATCATGAACTTGATCCGCAACATCCACTTTGATGACAAGAAGCAGAAGGACTACGACATCAAGCACATCAAGGAAGAATTGAGCAGAACGGATAATCCGCAGTTGCTTCGCAAGGTTGAAATTCTTCAAGCGTTCTTGGATCGTGTCGTTGTCGGACTTGAAAGTGCGGATGAGATTGACGCTGCATACAACGACTTTGAAAATGAAGCAAAACGAGAAGAGATCGTTGCTTTCGCAAAGACTGAGGATATTGATTCCTCCATGCTGACGGACATCATTTCTGAGTATGAGTTCTCCGGCACAATGGATGCAGGAAACATCCGTGACCGTATTGAGAAGCCCATGCCGTTGCTCAAGAAGAGGTCTTTGGTCAACCGGATCGTCGAATTTATCCGGCAGCATACTGAGAAATACCAATAAGGAGAGAGAACAATGGATAATTCTATTCAGGCTCATCAGAAAGAGCTTTGCAACAAACTATGGGCGATGGCAAATGCCCTGAGAGGTAATATGGAGGCATACGAGTTCAAGAACTATATCTTGGGCATGATCTTCTATTACTACCTCTCCGACAAGACCGAGAAGTACATGGTTAATCTTCTCAAAGACGATAATATCAGCTACGAGGATGCTTGGAATGACGAAGAATACAAGGCTGCCATCGTAGAAGAAGCTCTGCGTGACCTCGGCTACATCATCGAACCGGAGTATTTGTTCCGCAAGATGGTCAAGATGGTTGAAAACCGTTCCTTCGACATTGAGTTCTTGCAGAAAGCAATCAACGCTCTGATGGAATCCACTATCGGCAACGATTCACAGGAAGACTTTGACGGATTGTTCTCCGATATGCAGCTCGATTCTACGAAGCTGGGGCATACCGTTAAAGATAGAAGTGCTGTCATGGCGAAAATCATTGCTTCTCTGGACGAGATCAATTTCAGCGTGGATGACACGAAGATCGATGTGTTGGGTAATGCCTACGAGTATCTGATCGGTCAGTTCGCTGCCACAGCCGGTAAGAAAGCCGGTGAGTTCTATACGCCTTCGGGTCCTGCCGAGCTGCTGTGCCGCCTTGCTTGTCTTGGCTTGACCGATGTTAAGGACGCAGCCGATCCGACTTGCGGCTCCGGCTCTTTGCTGCTTCGTCTCAAGAACTATGCAAATGTGCGTAACTACTACGGTCAGGAATTGACCTCGACCACCTATAACCTTGCCCGAATGAACATGATCCTTCGTGGCATCCCGTACCGTAACTTCAATATCTACAATGGCGATACGCTTGAACATGACTACTTCGGAGACATGAAGTTCCGTGTTCAGGTTGCAAATCCTCCGTATTCTGCAAATTGGTCTGCTGATATGCACTTCATGGAGGACGAGCGTTTCAATGAATACGGCAAACTTGCGCCTAAGAGCAAGGCTGACTTTGCTTTTGTGCAGCACATGGTTTACCACATGGACGAAGACGGACGAGCTGTTGTTCTGCTGCCTCACGGCGTTCTGTTCCGTGGTGCAGCCGAAGAAGTGATCCGTAAGCACCTGATCCAAAAGCTGAATGTGCTGGATGCTGTTATCGGTCTTCCTGCCAACCTCTTCTTTGGCACGGGCATTCCGGTATGTGTTCTTGTCCTCAAGAGGGAGCGCAACGGCAATTCGGATAACATTCTCTTCATTGATGCGTCCAACGACTTTGAAGCCGGAAAGAATCAGAATATCCTCCGTGAGTGCGACATTGATAAGATCGTCGAAACCTACGAGCATCGTGTGGATGTCGATAAGTACGCCCATGTTGCCACTATGCAGGAGATTGAAGAGAACGGATTCAATCTGAACATTCCTCGCTATGTTGATACCTTTGAGCCGGAAGAGGAAATCGACCTCAATGCTGTTGCAGCAGAAATCCGCAATATTCAGGCTGAGATCAAAGGCATCGACGCACAACTGAAACCGTTTTTCGATGAGCTGGGACTTGATTTCCCCTTTGATGTGGAGGGCAAATAATTATGGCAAATGTATCCTCAAGTAACGGTCTTGAGAAGCGTCCGAAACTTCGGTTTCCGGGCTTCGATGAGCCATACAAACAGTGCCGCATTGGTGACATCTATGCAGAGCGAAGTCAGCGGGGAGCATCCGACATGGAATTACTGTCTGTTACAATGAACGATGGTGTCAAGCCCCGCTCCGAGATAGAAGGAAAGGACAATTCCAGCGAGGACAAAAGCAATTATAAGATCGTCCGCAAGGGTGATATGGTCTACAATTCCATGCGAATGTGGCAAGGCGCAAACGGTATTTCTCCGTGCGACGGTATTGTAAGTCCTGCATATACCGTTCTTATGCCCAAGCAAGAGATTAACAATGGATATTTTGCGGCACTTTTCAAAAGTGCGAACCTGATCAATGAGTTCAGGAAGAACTCTCAAGGAATGACATCGGACACATGGAATTTGAAATACCCTCAGATAGAAACGATAAAGGTACAGATTCCCTCTGTTTCTGAACAGGACAAAGTGTCAGAGCTGTTCGGTGTCCTTGATGCAAGAATAGTCGCACAAGCTCAGTTAGTTGAATCCCTCAAGAAGTATAAAAGAGGATTGCTCCATGATGTTTTATCAGAGAAAATCAAAATTACGACAGAAACATGGACAGAACATAGAATCGGAGAATTTCTCCATTCAAAAAACATCAAACAACTCCCAACAACGGATGCTCCATTGATGGCATTTACCGCAACAGGCGGTGTGTGCGACAAGGGCGAACGGTATGATCGTGGTTTCTTGGTGAAAGATGCAAGCTCAAAGTTGTATAAAAGAACTGATTTGAACGATTTCATTTATAGTTCCAATAACCTTGATGTTGGCTCAATAGGACTTAACCTTTATGGCTCTGCCGTGATCTCTGATGTATATGAGATATTCTCCATAAAAGATGCCGATCCGTGGTTTATCAGCGAGGCTATTAAACAAAAGCCGATTATGTGCCGTATTCTAAAATATCGACAAGGCTGCCTTTATGGACAATACAGGATATATGCCGAAGACTTTTTGGGTGTTTCTGTTAAAATCCCTTCGTATGAAGCTCAGAAGAAAATTGGAGCTGTTTTTTCAAAAATTGACGGCAAAATCACGCAAGAACAAATCCTGCTGGATTGTTTAGAAAAGGCAAGAACATTTTTCCTACAGCAACTTTTTATATAAAGAGTTGCTGCATCAAGCCATGGCGTATCTTAGATAGAGACATTGATATGCTTTCTGCTGCGCCTATTAGCATGTCAATGGAACTCAACAGCTTCACTATCTGTTCCTGCCTTGCTCTGTCTGGGATAGGAATGATGCAATCTGACAGAGCAGACTTGCTTATTTCTCGGAATGTGTTGCCGGAAGCATACTTTTCGCACCATGGCTTAATGATGATTTGCATATAATACAGATACTCAGATGAAACTCTATCCGTGTGAGGAATCAACGACTGAAAGCCCTGATTGGTGCTGCACTCTCGTTTTGCAATGGACATCTCGCCCAAGGTAGCACGGGTTGTCAATAAAACCGTTCCGATAGGAAGCAGTTTTGCGGATGAGCTATTCAAGCCAATATCACTTAATTTGCGAACACTGTTGTTGACATATTTTGTCTTACCAATCTCAGAAGGGGTGAACCATTCCACGGTATTTCCCCAATATTCTATATGAAGGGTGTCAGGTGTTCCACCACCGACAATTTCACATACCGAGCCAAGTCTGCAATTATAGCTATTATCAATCTGAGAGAGTATCTGGTTATTGACACCTCTTTTATACTTCTTGAGGGATGCCACAAGTTTGTCTTGCGCTGTTATCCGTTCATCAAGTTTTTTGAGGAAATCCGCAATGTGAGCTTGTTCCTTCAACGACGGTAAATGAAGAATCACACTCATGTAATCATCAAAAGAGATATTCAGCAAACCGTCCATACGAACGCTTGAAGAAACAAGGCGTTTAAGCTGTCTATCTATCTTAGGATTATTCAAGGCAGTAGCAACATAGGGCGTATGCTCTGTGTCACTGACCTTGAAACAATGATAGACATACGGAATACGCGCCTCATCTTCGGTCAGCTCGTAACAGCAGCCATACTGTTTTGCTTTTGATGCACCGTGATTGTATGCCAATTCGCCTTTCTTTAGGAGAATATATTTCTTGAGGCTTTGACCGGCATTGTCTCGTGAATACTTTTCAGACTGCATGATAAAGCCATTTCCTGCACTAAGCATCATAATAGGCGCATTTGAGGTAGGATCAGTACGATTAACCAATGAAGCAATTTGCCCTAATGTAATTGCTCTGTACGGCTCATCGAAGCCCGGAAACCGAAGTTTCGGACGCTTCTCAAGACCGTTACTTGAGGAATATACTGCCCTGATTATCCCTCCAACGGATAATGTTCGTGGAGGTGGTCAATATGACTAACAATACACAATTCAAGACGCTTGTGAACACTTGGCTAAATCAAAAGCAGCCAATGATCACGCCGTCAACCCATGCCAGCTTTACGCTGATCGCTGAAAATCATCTCATTCCATACTTCGGCAAGCGTAAGATCGGCAGCATCACCGAAACGGACATCCAGAGCTACATTTCGTATCTCCATGATGCCGGTAGGTTGGACAATACCGGAGGGCTAACGGTAAAGACCATCCGGGATGTGATCCTCGTTCTCAGACTTTCAATGGAGTTTGCGTACAAAGAAAGGGCGATTCCGCTGCTGAACTGGGATCTCATCGAGTACCCGAAAGAACTTGGCATTAAGAAGGTAGTTTCTCTCTCAAAAGATCAAGAGCAAGCTCTGATTCAGTGTATCTACATGAACTTGAACAGGAAGACCGCTGGCATTCTAATTGCACTTTTTACCGGAGTACGCATTGGAGAACTCTGCGGATTGCAGATGAAGGACATCTCGTTGACGGATAAGACCATCAGCATCAATAAGACTGTCCAGCGCATCTATGACAAAAAGAAGGGCGAGTCCTATCTTCACATCGGACCGCCCAAAACAAAAACTTCTGCAAGGACGATCCCTGTTCCGTCTCTCCTGATGAACATTATCAAGAAGTTCTACACGGATAACCCTAACCACTACTTCTTGACCGGCAAAACAAAGCCGACAGAGCCTCGTACTTATCGACAGTTCTTCACCCGTTTCCTGAAACGGAATGGATTGGAGAAGGTGAAGTTCCATGAGATCCGACACACATTCGCAGTCAGGGCGATTGAGATACCGGAGTTTGATATTAAGTCGCTCTCTGAAATCCTCGGTCATAAGAATGTGTCCTTCACACTGAATGTCTACGGAAGTGCAAACCTCCAACAGAAGGTCAAGTGTATGAATTTACTGAACGATCTACTGTAATCTTATTCAGTTCTGACTCTGCTTTTACAGTGTAGCAGAAACGAATAACCGTTTCCAGCGATTCAAATTCATTGACTCGATGTGCTGTTCATAGGAGGCACTATTCGACTTTCCGAAACAGAGTGACTTCTTCTTGAGCCGTGAAAAGCTGCACAAAAAAATGAACGCAGTACACGGATTCCACAATCGCGGAATCGTGTACTGCGTTTGTATTTTAGAAAAGATTTTTGCGATTTAAGCAAGGATTGAATTGCGGAGGCGTTTTTTTGGGCGTTTACAACCGGTCAACTGTGAGTGTTGCCGGATTGACTTTGATGATTACCTTCCCCTTGCTTTGGGCGTACATAACTGTCTTACCTGTACCGCTGGGCTTGCCGTCCCATACTGCAATGATGTAATCAGCATGATCTACCATGTACCGATTGCGCTTGTCCATGCAGTCAGGAGTATAGTGCGTTTGAAGAAGCGTTTCTTTATCACATTGAGCAGCAATGCCATAGTACCTTTCGCGCATTGCTGCATTCCACTTAGCTGCCTGTGTTTCGCACGGTATAGCACTCTCAAGCGTAATATCAGGATAAGTCTTCTTCAGTTCCAGCACTATCTCGGCGGCATACATATCAACGCCGAGAGCCATGCCGGAGATAAAGTGAGTGACACTTTCATCTGTAATCAGAGAAACAATTTGTTCTTTTAGGATTTTTTTGAGCGTAGTGCAGCGTTCATCATCCTCACGAAAGCCAAAGGGTAAATTTTGAGGTCGGTGTCCGGTGAAGGCACAACTTTTCATATTCTTGATCTCCTTATATGTATTAGCGTGTGTTTCTAAATCGCTTATACATAGATTATAGCATAGAAAATCAAGAAATTTGTAGAAATAAGTCGGCAAAAGAAAAAACTGCGTGAAAAATCACGCAGCCTTCAATGAGCTTACTTCATGTTATCCTTCTCTTGCTGGATCATCAACTCAACCATTTGCAAAATGCGCTTTTGCGCTTCGGGAGGAAGATCAGCAATTTTCTTTGAGAGTTCTGAGGCTTTTGCCTCTCCGCTATGCTCTAAGACATCGCAGAAAATTGAATCAGCGGATGTCTCCAAGCCATTGAGCAAAATAATCAGCTTCTCGCAACGCGGAAATGACATCCCTCTCTCGACGGTGGAAATATAATTTGTGGTTAAGCCGGTCTTTTCTGCAAGATCCTCTTGTGTAATACCAAGACGCTCACGGGCTTGCTTAACGCGCTTTCCTATTCGTTTATCAATCATGGGCGTTTACCTGTTCCTTTTCTAAATCGCTCATGAATATTATATGGATTAGAACCACAGTGATACAGAAACGCTAATGGTGTTACTATGGATTAGCGAATGATTTTACGGTAAAATTCAAGGAAAAGACACAAAAAAAGAGCCTCTGCCGACACCCGACTGGGCATCGACAGAGGCTCTTGGCTCGTTTTCCGGGCATTCAAATAAGTGCCGAAA